>Ga0265292_1002446_pt1 | contig 12896 bp, 11 predicted proteins | sample Munlanlewell296A_FD_189080 | JGI IMG/M metagenome (GOLD analysis project Ga0265292, IMG submission 189080) | Leachate microbial communities from a municipal landfill in Southern Ontario, Canada - Leachate well 296A | ecosystem: Engineered > Solid waste > Landfill > Unclassified | place: Canada...
AAGCGTTTAATCCAACAGCTTTAATCGATTTTCAAAAAAAGCATAACGAAAAGAAAATCAGCAAACTAAAGAAAATAATCGCTAAACTTGAGGCAGCTTGACAAAAGAGGTTATATAAGAGACGGATAATTATCCGTCTCTACCTCTAACGACAGCTTGATCTGGTAATGCAGCCTCCGGAAGTTAAGTCCTCCATTCTGGCCAGCCGGGCAGGTGGCAGCGCAGGATCCGCAGCTGATACAGGCACTCCATGCACCCACCGCTTCGGCAAGTTCACAGGCCAGGGAAGTGTCGGCATGATCCAGATCAATCTGGCGTCCTGCATGCATCTCGAATCCAAAATTTTTTTTACCAACCATTCCAGTCTATCTGTCTTTTATATATTGCCAGGCTTCGAGTGCTGCTGAACGGCCCGAGGCAGTAGCCTCAGGGATACTCATCGGACCACCGCAGGCTCCTGCCGTAAAAATGCCGGGCTGCCCCGCCATCCTGCTCCCGGTAAAGGCATTAACCGGCTGATAAAATCCGGTTTCCTGATCGGTACATTGATGATTATCAATCTGAACCTGGGTACAGGAAGGAACCATCCCAACGAGAAGCACAAGCCAGTCAACCGTCAACTTCAAGGGCCGTGCCATCAGCGTATCCTCGGCTTTTAGTAATATTCTATGCTGCTGATTTTCTGATGCTTCCGACACCCTGCCCCGAATAAACTGCACTTTATATTTTTCCTGGGCCTCACGATAGAGCTCCTCATAACCGCTTCCGAAAGCCCGTATATCGATATAAAAATTAACCACCTTGCATGAAGGGAACAATTCCTTAATCTCGATGGCCTGCTTGATTCCCGTTATGCAGCATAAACGGCTGCAATAATTGATGCCAGCTTGCTGGTCGCGCGAGCCCACACAGTGCACAAATGCTATCGAAGCCGGATCAGCTCCCTCTTTGCGCAAATCTTCGGGATTGGTTTTGAGAATTTGTTCCAGATCGGGCGATGTAATCACATGATTATAGATACCGTAACCGAACTCCTCCTTCAAACGGGCATCGAAAAAATCAAAGCCGGTTGCAACAATTACAGAGTCAGCATTACCGACAATCTCATTATCTGACAGCAATATCAGTTGTCGGTTATCGGTTTCGATCCGGTTAACCGCAGTGCCAAAATGCTTTTTTATCTCGATGGCCTCCGTGCGTCCCTCAAAATCCGCAAGAATCTGTTCGGCGCTGGACCTATCCGGAAACAATTGATGATAATCATTCAATTTACCTCCCGGCCGATTCTCTTTATCATACCAGTCCACTTCCATACCCATAGCGGCTGCTGAAATAGCCGCCGCAGCGCCTGCCGGCCCCGCTCCGATCACCGCGATTCGATGTTTTTTTCCGTCTAACATACCTGTTGGTTAATCATTTCCGGGTTTCCAATCAGATTCCCTTGGCGGTCGGTGTACTTCAGGTCAGGATCATACTCAATTCCGATTTTATCAAGCAATTCCTCAACCGGCACCTGGTGCGTTTGCAAGCCGATTTCCCAGGGATCATATCCGAGGACAATCCCGGCTAACTCTTCATGGGTAACAACAGGGATTTTCCTGCCGTTCTGTCCATAAACCGATCCTTCCGTTTCCTCAAGCGTGTATTGCCAGCGATCGAGAAACATGGCGCAGCCCGGACAATTGGCCACAATCAGATCAGGCTCATAAGGTTGCATCGACTCAAGCTTGATTTTCGATTGGGAGATAGAATAACCCCGGTTAGTCTGAACCATATAATGGCGGAATCCAAAACCGCAACAATGGCGCCTTTCGGGATAATCAACCGTACTGCCACCCCAGGCAGTAATCAGTCCGGTTAGCACCTGCGGAAATTCAGACCCTCCAACGCCCCTTTCCGGGAAAGTTTTGGCATAATGGCACCCGATGTGATCAACAATTTTCAATGGTTCACCGGTTTCCCTGTTCACCAGTTGATATTTAGCAATTGCAGCTATCTCATTCCGGTACTTATACAGGATATCCGAAGCATGAACCATATTTCCGGGCTCATCAAAAACCCGTCCGGTGGCCTCAGCCAGGTATCCTGCGATCTTTTTCTTAAGTTCCGGCTGATGCTTCCACAAGTCGAGGATCTCGGAATAAAGCCCAAAAGAGGTGACACATGATACCACCAGGTTTTGGTACCCTTTCTCCTTCATCAGGGCGAACTGCCTGGCTACCACAGTCATGGTAGTTTCGAGCGGCACAATATCAGTATGGTAACCAATACCGGTACAGGTGGTATGATCGGCATCCTCAAAAACTACTTTTCCAAGTTTGTTCCGCAGGATATCGATAAACAGATTCTCCGCACCCGGAAAAAAATTCTGCCGGATACAACTCCTGACATAGAAGTAGTTATCCTCTGCTATATCCTTCTGATAATCTTTCCAGTAATTTTTCATTTTGCAGATTCATCTTCAATTGTCTTCCACAGTCTCTTACATCCGGTAACCTCAAAAATTCTGTCGAGATCTCCCAGGGCTTCCGGACTGATTTTACGAAGCAAACCCGGGCCGGACTTATCATAACCTTCATCAAAACGTCCATAAACCCGATTGGCGTTGTTTGACATCCAGGCCCATACAGGTCCCTGCTCCGGATGCATTTCCGGATCAACGCGAGTCGGATGAACGCAATAGCCGGTTTCGAGGATGTTGTGACCGATTGAGCGTTTAATTGCCAATTGCTGCCGGCCTAAAGCAGAATGGACAAACAGACCGGTGTTGATCGACACTGCCCTTAGAATCTGGATCAACGCGCCCGGAATATTGCCGCGGGGGCAGCGCGGCTTGCAACTCATACATTGTCCGCAATACCAGATCAGATCTGAACTGAGCATGTCGGTCAAAGTCTCTTCATCACCTTCTCTCACCAGATTCACGATCACCCTCGGATCATAGTCGTAATAACCTGCAGCAGGGCAAATTGCAGTGCAAACCCCGCAATTCATGCATGACCGGCAAGCCTCGGTATAACGTGGGTCTGCCTGAATCCGGGTGTATATATCCAGTGTGTTCATCAGCTAACAAAACTACGTCACTGATATTGTTTCCGGTAGAGAAGGAATACTGAATCGGAAAGGTATAAATACGTAGGGGCGCATAATTGCGTCCAATATTTGCGTCCATTTCATCATCATTCACCGTTGCCGTAGGGACGCATATTTGCGTCCAATATTTACGTCCATTGAACATCATTCACCCGTGGATCGAACATGGACGCAATTGTGGACGCAATTGTGGACGCAATTGTGGACGCAATTGTGGACGCAAATATGCGTCCCTACACGGCGTCACCGGGGGGGACGGGATGTGGACGCAAGTATGCGTCCCTACGACGGTCATTTGGGTTTTAACCGAAAAACACCGCAATAAATTTCCATTTACCCGATCCCCTTGCATCTATATCCATAAAATAAAATCGATAACCATGAATGATTTAGGCATCAACAATAACGGGCGGCAATCAACCAGATTATCGTCGTGGGACTATGGGTCAAATGGCAAATATTTTGTAACGATTTGCACAGATCAAAAGGTCCCTTACTTCGGCCAAATAAATAATTCAAGCCTAGTGAGTGCAGAGATAGGCGATTATGCCATTAAATGCTGGGAATCAATACCTGAGCATTACCCGTTTGTTGAACTGGACTCATTTATTCTGATGCCGGATCATCTGCATGGAATTCTTTGTTTTGGCAAGAAAATACGATCGGATTGGAATCCTAACCAATTTGGACCACAAATTCAAAACCTCTCAGCCGTAATCCGGGGCTTTAAAAGCGCAGTTACATCGTTCGCAAAAACTCATTTCATTGAATTTCATTGGCAACCACGCTATTTCGACCGAATCATTCGAAACGACAAGGAATTAGTCCAAATTCGGGAATATATCCGGGATAACCCGGGAAAATGGAATCAAAGGGTGCCGTAGGGACGCATATTTGCGTCCATCGCCCAATCATCCACCGCGGTGTAGGGACGCATATTTGCGTCCATCGCCCATACATTACCGCGGCCACCCGTAGGGACGCATATTTGCGTCCATTGGCCAATCATTAACGATGGTTTCACCTGGCGATATGGGATGTGGACGCAAATATGCGTCCCTACATGGCGTTAACGGGGGGGATGGGAATGGACGCAATTATGCGTCCCTACATGGTCATTGGCCAGGGTCCGTTAGAGTTCAACCAATTTCTCTTTTATTGCGTATACCACAAGGCTGGCGGTATTGCGGCAGCCGGTCTTTAACAGAATATTTGCACGATGGCTGTCGACTGTACGTTTGCTCAGGCATAAAGAATCAGCAATCTCCTGTGTCGACATCCCTTTGCAGATCAAGAGGATGATTTCTTTTTCGCGATCAGATAACGGGGAATCCGGAGTCAATTCCTCGGGAGAATTCTTCAGGGAATTTACCAGGTTCATTAAAAGTTCCCGCGAAAAATAGTTACCTCCCTCCATAACCGTTTCGAGTGCCATTTTGACTTCAGTGAAATCAGAGTTCTTCAGTAAAAATCCTTTAACGCCTGCATCAACCATTTTAAAGTAATAGTCCTGTTCCCCAAACATGCTCAATGTAATTATCTTTAAATCAGGAAACTTCATTAATGCCAGCCTCGCAGCTTCGATTCCGTCCATTTCAGGCATTGCAATATCGAGCATAACAATATCAGGTTTGCTTTGGTCGAGCATATTCAGAAACTCAATACCATTGGAAGCCTCCCCCGCTACCTCAAAACGATTCAAAGTATCGATCAGCATCCGCAGGCCCTTCCTGAAAAGCTTGTGGTCATCCACCAGCATTACTTTGTATTTCATGACTTCTTATTTGCTTTTACCTTGATAAATACCCTGATACCCAATCCTGGTTTTGATTCGACAACCAGATCACCCTTCAGTGATTTGATCCTGGATTGAATGTTGGTCAATCCCGACCCATCCCGGTCTTTTTCTTTCATGGTACGGTCGGCTTCAAAACCGATCCCATTATCCTGAAATTCCAACAACAGCTCTCCGTTTTCATATCTCAGTGAAAGGCTGGCTTTTGTTGCCTGAGAATGTTGAATAGTATTGTGGATCAATTCACTGGAGATACGATAAATGACAACCTCAATATTCTCATCAAACCGCTCATTCTTCAGATTGGTTTGAAAGTCGATTTCCAGTTGACCGGTTTGGATGATTTTATGGACATAATTGGCCAAAGCCCTGATCAGCCCGAAATTAGCCAGCACATGCGGGCTGAGATGGTCGGAAATATCCTTCAGGCTTCGGATGGCCTCGTCAACCGTTTCGGTGGCATTGCGGATAATGGCAAGGCTTTGCTGATCGCGTGCAAGATGTTCAAGTGTTGAAACCGACATTTTTACGGCACTGAGAAGGGGGCCCATTCCATCGTGCAAATCCTTTGCAATCCGGGTGCGCTCAGCTTCTTCGGTCTGGATTATCGCAGTCAAAAAGCGCCTCTCTGTTTTTCTCCTTTCGATCTCCACCTTCTTCATATAATTAAAAATCTGCTGAATTAAATAAACACCCGTAGCAAAAAAAACAGATGTTATTACGCCCATCCATATATACAGCTCCCGGAAATAATCGGGTTTGAAATCGCTGATAAAAGGAAGGAACTCGATAAACCGGAGGATTACCATCAACAAAAACCCAAACGTAATAAGGATCCACGACAGCGCGTATTTTGTAACGCTGAACAATTTAAGTGCGATCCCTGCTGCAATCAACTGCAGGATAATGGAGAGGGCAAGGAGAATCTTCAGCATGGCGAATCGGTTTAGTGACCAAAGGTAGTGAGATTCGAATTGAGAATTTTGAATTTTGAAGTTAAAGTTGGAAGTTAAGATATCATGCTGGTGATGGGTGATGTGTGCAGGTTGCAGGTTGCAATGGTTGTGGTGGTTGTTGTGATAGTTGTGATTGTTGCAGGGTATCGGTTGGTAGTTGTGAACTTAGACAAAGCGCCCTCTCTACCGGGAGCGTAGCTAGCGCCGGAGAGGGCTTGGAGTAGCGTAAAGGGGTCCCGGCATACCCAACTTGTAACTTGCAACCTGCAACCTGCAACAATCACTACTTTCACAACAACCACAACAACCATAACTGACAACCGGCAACCGACGACAAAAAAATCAAAAAATCGCAATCCCACTCCGTAAATCATCATTCTTTAAACCTAAATCTTAACTTTGCCTAAACTGAATTTGCTATGAAAAGGCATACCCTGTTTATCTCTTGCCTGGCGGCCTGTATTGTTTTCCTGATGTGGCAATCCTGCGCTAAGGAGAACCAGCCTCCTGTAGCTCAATTTACCACAGATCCGGTAACCGGAAATGATAAAACGATTTTCGTCATGGATGCTTCAGCCACCACTGACCCGGACGATAAGGCAGAAACACTGGTGGTTATCTGGGATTGGGAAGGAGACGGCATTTTTGACACACAATATGCAACCCGGAAAAAGGGTGATCACAAATACACCAAATCCGGCGACTATATGGTCACGTTGGTTGTGAAGGACCCTCGCGGACTGACTGACACCTTAAAAGTACCACTTGTTGTAAGCAGTTCAAACCTTCCGCCCGAGGCACCATTTAATCCGCAGCCGGCAGATGGAGCGGTCACCCTGACCGTTAATCCCTGGATGAAATGGAGCAGCAGCGATCCTGACGGGGATCCGATGTTTTTTACCTGTTTCTTCGGCAAAACCAATCCTCCGGTACAATTCATTGCCAGCCAGATGTTCGGGACTTTCAGCCCGGGCAAACTCGATTATGGCGCCAAATATTATTGGAGAATCAGAGTCCGGGATACCAAAGGGAATATCACTGAAGGTCCGGTGTGGAGCTTCTCAACATACGACCTTCATTTCGAAACCATCACGGATGCACGCGACGGGCAGACTTACCAGGCTATCCAGATGGGCAACACCTGGTGGATGGCTGAAAACCTACGCTACGATGCCGGAGAAGGGAGCTACTGTTATGAAAATAATGCAACGCGCTGCCAGAATTACGGAAAACTCTACACCTGGGAAGCAGCCAGGCGGTCATGCCCTGAAGGCTGGCACCTGCCATCGATGCAGGAATTCGAAACCATGATCAACTTAATCGGTGGACCGGAAATTGCCGGAGGTAAACTTAAGGATGTTGAGAGACTGCTTTGGAAGGAAGTCAATGTTGGAGCAACCAATGAAGTGGGATTCACTGCCTTGCCCGCAGGCCGCAGATATGATTCGGGATTATTTGCCGGCATTGGCTATTATGCCCAATTCTTCTCGTCGACCGAATACAACAGCCGCGAAGCCTATAACCTGACTATCGGTTATGACTATACCAACGCCTTTATTTACAACTATAAGAAGACTTACGCGATATCGGTGCGGTGCGTGAAGGATTGATCGTTAATCCTCGCTCCACTTTTTCAGCAGTCGCCTGTACGACGAAAACAAACGTGCCCTTGATATAAAGCCAACATATTGGCCATTGGAAAGTACGGGTATGTTAAAATCACTGGACTGATGAAATTTATGGGCAACATCTTCCATGCTTTCACCCGGTGAGATGGTAACCGGGGACTTAGCCATCAGATTGCGAATAAAAACCGTGTCATACAATTCAGTTTTGAACATAATTTCACGGACATTGTCCATATTCAAAGCACCATAATAATTATTCTCGTCATCCACAACCGGATAAATATTACGCCTCGAAACGGCAATCACCTTAACCATATCACCCAGAGTCGCATCAAGCTTAATCGGGGAAAAATTGGTTTCGATCAGCTTATCGACCTTCATCAATGATAACACAATTTTGTCCTTATCCTGCGTGAAAAGCTGCTTGCGACGTGCCAGATGGATATGATAAAATGAGACCGGCTGAAAAAACCGGATAGTGATATAGGACACGCCGGCAGTAATCATTAATGGTACAATGAGATTGTACGCCAGTGTAATTTCGGCTATCAGAAAAATACCGGTCAGAGGAGCGTGTAATACACCTGCAATCATCCCCGACATTCCTACCAATGCAAACAATACCAATGAAATATCCGCATCGAAGAAATAATTGTAAACAGAGCCAAACAATAATCCACCGGCCATACCGGTAAACAGGCTCGGTGCAATAATTCCACCAATACCTCCGGCCCCGATGGTCAGAGCAGTTGCCACAACCTTCATCAGCACCAGTAAAACAAGTATAAGGATGGTTATCCCTGCCTCGCCCGAAAAGGTATAATATCCGGATTTATCGAAAATGAACCCCAGGTCACCATTCAAAGCCCGGTTAATCGAATCATATCCTTCACCGTACAGGCTGGGAAACAGAAAGATCAGCAAACCCAATAGACCGGCAGCAACAAACCACCGGGTCCATTTCGACCGGATCTTTTTAAAAAGATCATCCACCCCGACAATGACTTTACTGAAATAGAGTGATATCAAGCCGGTGAAAACTCCGAGCAGGATAAAAAGCGGTACTTGTTTCAGCTGGAAAACCTCGGTGATTTTAAGGGAAAGGAGCACATCCTGCCCCAGAAAGAGATATGAGATAAGAGTTGCGCTAACGGAGGCAAGCAATAAAGGAACCAGCGATGAGAGGGTCAGATCGAGCATCAGCACCTCGATGGTAAAAATAATAGCTGCGATCGGTGCTTTGAAAAGGGATGCCAGTGCACCCGTAACTGCACAGCCAATCAGCAGAATAATCTGCCGGTAATTCAGGTGCAGCAACTGCCCCAGGTTAGAGCCAATAGCCCCCCCGGTCAGAATAGCCGGTCCCTCCAAACCTATGGAACCTCCGAAACCGGCCGTCAGTGTGCTGGTTAGGGCAGAGGAAAACATATGGTGGGGTTTGATTGCACCTTTCGTACCGGAAATGGCATGTAGGATGATAGGAATTCCCAAGCCGATCCTAACCTTCAGAACATAATGCACCAGTAAAACAACCAGTGCGACGCCCACAGCCGGATATACAAAGAACCAATAGTTATGCATTTCCGCTGAGAAACCATGAGTAAGCCGGGCTCGGATCAGGTAAACGGCATTCTTCATGATTACGGTGGCCAGACCCGATAATAAGCCAATCAGGACGGCAACAACCAGGAAAAAATTCCGGTTTGAAATGTTACGGATTCTCCAGCGCAAGAACCTGACCAACAGATTGTACCGTTTTTTATTTTTTGAACTCATACCTTCTTCAAGAAAGGTTTAAAGTTAACCATTGCGAATATAGGTTAACTTCTTTTAACCTTTTATTTTAAAAGGCTCGCCCTCCCAATTCCCCGGGAATCTTTATCTTTAGCGGTCCAAAAAATTAGTAATTCATTGGTTATGAAAAGAGATACTGCAATTTTTGACCTGATCCGGAAAGAAGAAGAAAGGCAGAAGAACGGAATTGAACTCATTGCCTCAGAAAACTTTGTAAGTTCACAGGTACTCGAAGCCATGGGCTCGGTACTGACAAACAAATATGCTGAAGGATACCCCGGGCACCGGTATTATGGCGGTTGTGAAGTAGTCGATGAAACCGAGCAGCTGGCCATCGACAGATTGAAACAATTGTACGATGCTGAATACGCCAATGTTCAGCCCCACTCGGGTGCTCAGGCCAATATGGCGGTTTTCCTCACGGTGCTCAAGCCCGGTGATACATTCATGGGGTTGGACCTATCGCATGGCGGGCATCTCTCGCACGGATCTCCGGTGAACAGTTCAGGCATACTCTATCGTCAGGTAGCATACGGAGTAAAAGAAGAAACCGGTCGCGTGGATTATGAAATGATGGAGGAGGTTGCGTTACGTGAAAAGCCAAAAATGATCATTGCAGGCGCATCGGCCTACTCCAGGGAATGGGATTATGAACGGATGCGTGCCATTGCCGACCGTATCGGCGCTATCCTGATGGTTGATATGGCTCACCCTGCCGGTCTTATAGCAGCCGGTTTACTGAACAATCCGGTGAAATATGCACATGTTGTAACCTCAACCACTCACAAAACCCTTCGGGGCCCGCGCGGCGGAATCATTCTGGTTGGTAAGGATTTTGATAACCCCTGGGGAATTGCCACAAAAAAAGGTGAAGTCCGCAAAATGTCCTCTCTCATAGATTCAGCTGTATTTCCGGGAATCCAGGGCGGTCCGCTCGAGCATATCATAGCTGCTAAGGCTGTTGCTTTTAGCGAAGCATTAAGTCCGGAATTCAGGGTTTATCAGCAGCAGGTTAAGAAAAATGCAGCCATAATGGCCGAAGCTTTTATCAGCAAAGGATATAAAGTGATCTCAGGAGGCACCGATAATCATAGCATGCTGATCGATCTGCGCACCAAGGTGCCCGAAATCACCGGAAAACAAGTTGAAAATGCATTGGTCAGGGCAGATATCACAGTCAATAAAAACATGGTTCCGTTCGACTCGCGCTCACCTTTCCAAACTTCCGGCCTTAGGGTTGGAACACCCGCAATCACTACACGCGGCTTGAAAGAAAAACATATGGAACCGATTGTTAGCCTCATCGACCGGGTTATTACCGACATTGCCAATGAAGACCTCATCCTGAAAACGAAGAAAGAGGTTAATGAGATGATGGGTGGATTGCCAATGTTTGCCGATTGATAAAAATAACGTAGAGACGCATGTCATGCGTCTCTACAAAATTGATAAACAACAATTATGAAAATCAAGGACTTAATTATTACAACGGGGATTGTGATCTTATCCTCTGTCAGTATCGTTTTGGTCATACGCAATCCAAAACCCAATGCCCGAAAAGATTACGAGAAATTCCTGGTATCCGAATATAAGGAACTGCCGGCAGGTGAACCGGCTGTCGAAAAGGGATCTGGCAAAGAAGAGATGGACCGTCCCGATGAGGCTGCTTTTGCTGAATATGTAAAAACCATGGATCCTGCTATTAAAGCCGTACCCAGCGAGCGCATCATCGCAGCCAATAAGGCCACAGATGCCCTCCGGAGCCTGAAATCCGGCATGGAACAAATTACCTGGACCACTCAGCCGACCAATATGGGCGGCCGTACACGCACGCTCATGTTTGATCCGAATGATCCGTCAGGGATGAAACTCTGGGCTGGCTGTGTCACCGGAGGGCTCTGGTATAACGATGACCCAACCGGAGGTGGGGAATGGACCCCGGTCAACGATTTTTGGTCCAATCTGTCAATCAGCTGTATGACTTATGATCCGAATAATAAGCAAACCTTTTATGTTGGAACCGGTGAGAGTCAGACTGCTCTGATCATTTACCGGGAATCATCAGGCCGGGGAACCGGCATCATGCGGTCGACCGACGGCGGTCAGACCTGGGCTCCCATGCCATCAACCCAAAACTGGCCTTATATAACAGACATTCTCATAAGGGATGAGGCCGGCGTCAGCATAATATATGCTGGAGTTGTTTCGGGTGTTTACAAAGGCATTGCCCATATGGCAATCCCTACCAACGGATTATACCGTTCAACCGATAATGGAGATACCTGGACCCAGGTGCTTCCGAATATCCCGGGTAAAAATTATTCTTATGCCCCTTCGGATATTGAAACCAATGCTGACGGATCAAAAATTTTTATCGGAACCACTTATGGGGTCAATACGGACGTGACGGATAATGACCGTTCAGGTGCTGCTTGTATTTTATCCTCCGATGACGGCCTTAACTGGACAGCGAACAATACCTACCAGCAGAGGATATTGGCAGAATCCGTTAATAAATATCCGGGAAGGGTTATGCTGAGTAGAGCCCCTTCAAACCCGAATATGGTTTTTGCTATTGTTGCCTCAGGGTATGTCAGGTCGGATAATTTTATCGGCTATGGCTGTCAGTTCCTTCTGAAAACCGCTGATAAGGGTACAACCTGGACCGAAATGAATTTCCCTGGAGGATTTGCCTCCCTGGCCTGGCATGCCTTTGTCATCACGGTTAGTCCGCTGAATCCCAACATCATCTGGGTTGGTGGACTGGATACCTGGAGAACCACTAATGGTGGCACTACCTGGACCAAGTTGTCCGACTGGTCCCAAATGTACGGCAACGGTGCCGATAATTATGTACATGCTGATATTCACGTTATTAAGTATAAGCCGGGATCTGACACAGAGCTCTTTATCTCTACCGATGGGGGGATCTTCAGTACACGGACAGCAAGTGCACCTGATGTCGGCATGAAATTCTTTGAGGTAGCCAATAATTACAGCACGCTTCAGTATTATTCCTGCGCTATGCATCCGGATGCCGGATCTATCCATTTCATGGGTGGTTTACAAGATAACGGGACCATGTTTTACAAACGCGGGAACACCCCGACCTTCCGCGATATGCTTTCCGGTGGCGATGGTGCACTCTGTTTTATCGACCAGAACGAACCATCTATTCAGATGACTACCCATTACCACAACAACATCTACCTTTATTCCGGAACCAAAGAAAACGACCCGCAGGGAGCAGGATACAAAGGGATAGGCACAGGCACATTCGTGAGCCCGATGGACTATGATTGGAAAAACAATATCCTTTTTGCCAACGGCGCCAATGAACAGCTCGACTACCTGAATACCTTCCACGTATTGAATGTTGCGGCAACCGGTATCACCGGAAGTAATACCGGCAAACTATTAGCCACCCATTCCCTGGTGCCCTATTCCAACATCAAGTGGTCGGAATGGTCACCGGTAAACCAACCTAATGTATTTATCGGAACGGAATCCGGGAAGCTCTTTAAATATGCCGATGCATCCCATACCGGGACCCTCACTGAAATAACCCCGGTTGAATTCCCAACCGCAAACATCTCCTGCATCGATATTGCAGGATCCGAAGATACTTTA
>Ga0265292_1002447_pt1 | contig 12888 bp, 12 predicted proteins | sample Munlanlewell296A_FD_189080 | JGI IMG/M metagenome (GOLD analysis project Ga0265292, IMG submission 189080) | Leachate microbial communities from a municipal landfill in Southern Ontario, Canada - Leachate well 296A | ecosystem: Engineered > Solid waste > Landfill > Unclassified | place: Canada...
GGTCCTGAAGTGAGTTTGAGCAGATGGAAAGTATCACACGTGTTCGCTGCCAGAGGTCATGGAATCCGACTTCGGCCACCGAGGCGCCCAGCTTGCGCGCAAGCCCGGCTTTCAGGCTTCGCAGGTACTGGCGCTTGTCCTTGAGGGACCCGTTCTGGGGGAAGTGAATATCCACCGCCAGGATACCGACATAACCGTCAGCTTGCTTTGACTTCTTTCGTCTCGTAGAACTCAAGGATGTCGCCCTCTTTGATGTCGTTGAAGTTCTCAAGAAGCATTCCACATTCATAGCCTTCCTCAACCTCGCGGACATCTTCCTTGAAACGGTGCAACGAAGCCAGCTTGCCGTCATAGATGATCGTGCCCTCGCGGACGATGCGTACCTGCGCGTTGCGGGTCACCTTGCCACGGGTAACGTAGCAACCGGCGATAGTCCCCAGCTTGGAGGCTTTGAACAGTGAGCGGATCTCGGCCTCACCAAGCTCCTCTTCCACATAGGTCGGCGCCAGCATGCCGATCAGCGCCGCCTTGACGTCTTCTGTAACCTTGTAGATGACGCTGTAGGTGCGTACGTCGACGCCCTCGAGGTCGGCCACGGTCTTGGCTGCGGCGCTCGGTCGTACGTTGAAGCCGAGCACGATAGCCTGCGAGGCTGCCGCCAGCATGACATCGGACTCGTTGATCGCGCCGACGCCGGTATGGATGATGTTGATCTTGACCTCGACGTGCTTGATCTGTTTCAGCGCTTCTTCCAGCGCCTCGACGGAACCGGCCACGTCAGCCTTGATAATGAGATTAAGGTCCTTGACCTCGCCTTCCTTGATACGCGCGAAGACGTCGTCCAGGGTAAAGGCGCGGCGCTTGGCCAGCAACTCGGCCTTGATGCGGTCGGAGCGGCGGCCGGCCAGCGATCTCGCCTTACGCTCGTCCTCGACAACACGGCAGGTCTCGCCTGCCTGTGGAACGATATCAAATCCGAGAATCTCAACGGGCACCGACGGACCTGCTTCCTTGAGCGGCCTGCCCTTGTAGTCATTCATGGCCTTGACCTTGCCGGAGGCCTGACCCGCCACTATCGCGTCTGCCACGCGCATCGTGCCCCTGGCTATGAGCACGGTGGCCACTACACCACGGCCGGTATCGAGTTTGGATTCGATGATCACGCCGCTGGCATCGGTATCCGGATTTGCCTTCAGTTCCTGCACTTCCGCGACCAGCTGGATCATTTCCAGCATGTTCGTCAGACCGATCTTCTTCTTGGCGCTGACGTCAATAAATACGGTATCCCCGCCCCAGTCCTCGGGAACGAGTCCGTGTTCGGTAAGTTCCTGACGCACACGCTCCGGGTTGGCTTCAGGCTTGTCAATCTTGTTTACCGCAACGACGATCGGTACTCCGGCCGCCTTGGCGTGATCGATCGCCTCTATCGTCTGTGGCATGACTCCGTCATCGGCCGCAATGACCAGCACCGCTATATCGGTCACCTTGGCGCCGCGGGCACGCATGGCCGTGAAAGCCTCGTGGCCGGGAGTATCCAGGAAAGTGATGCGCTTGCCGGCGTGCGCAACCTGATAGGCGCCTATGTGCTGCGTGATTCCACCCGCTTCGGTGGCGGTTACCTCAGTCTGGCGCACCGCATCCAGAAGAGACGTCTTGCCATGATCGACGTGTCCCATTATGGTTACAACCGGTGCCCGGTAAAGCAGATCCTCGGGCCGGTCGATGACTTCAACTTCTTCTTCCTCCTGCACGTGAACGATCTCTACTTTGCGCTCAAGATCGTCCGCCAGAGTAGAAATGGCCTCGTCGCTGAGAGATTGTGTAATGGTCGCCATCTCGCCGTAGCTCATCAGGAGCTTGATGATATCGGAAGTGGATATTCCAAGCAGCGACGACAGTTCCTTGATCGTGGCGCCCGAGTTGACCTTGATGACAGTGTCGGCCGCGGGCTTGACCGCGACCTCCTGGCGCTCGGCCACAGCGGTGGCTTCACCGCCCTTGCGTCCCTTGTGACGCGCGCGCTGGTGACGGCCCGCGGGCACGAAACTGCGGCGTTTGGCTGCCGACGGGTCTATGATGACGCGACGGCGTTTGCCGAGATTATTCACCTTGACCGGCGCCTTGCGCTGTTTTTTGGGTGGCGCCTTTACGCCGGCGAGCGCTTTCTTTGCGTCTTCTTCCTCTACGCTGGCTAGGCTGCCGCTGACCTCGATGCCGGCGGCCTTCAGCTTCTTGACCACGTCGGCGCTGGTCAGATCATTTTCTTTCGCTATTTCATAAACTCTTTTTTTTGCCATATTTATTACCCGCGCGATTCCAAAAGACGCGCAAACTCACTTTCCAGATCAGGGTGGACACCCGTCGCTCCCAGACGGCGCACCAGAGCTTTTGACTTTCTACCCGCCGCCCGGTTAAAACACTCGTGGCTGAGGCATGTATATGCTCCGCGTCCCGTACGACGGCCGGAAGGATCAATGACTACCAGATTCGCCCCGTCCGCGTCGTGCACAGTAAACCGAACCAGCGTTTCCCTTGCAAACCGGCGGCGGCATCCTTCACACATCCGCTGCGGGACATGCCCACGGCGGACCAAGGTTACTTGCCCGGTTCACTGGTCGGGGCCACTTCGGCCTCTCCCACCTCGCTGCTTTCATTCTCCGCTTCCGCTTCAGCAGAAGCTGGCTCCTGTGCCGACTCTGCCTCACTGGTCTGTTCCTCCTCGGCCTGCTTCTGGTGAGAAGGAATGCCACAGAACCTGGTACCGGAAAGCGACGCATTCGGACAACGCTTGCCGCTTTTGGTAAGAGCGCAACAGCGGCCGGCGAGCTCTTCGACCTCTTCGTCGGAAAAGGCCATCGTATCTTCCTCTTCCGCCATCTGGCTCTCACTCTTGATATCGATGCGCCAGCCCGTCAGCTTGTTGGCCAGGCGGGCGTTCTGCCCCTCCTTGCCGATTGCCAGTGAAAGCTGGTCATCGGGAACTACGACTGTAGCAGATTTTTCCTCGTCATCCACGAGCACCTCGCGCACCATGGCGGGACTCAAGGCCTTTGCGACGAATCGCGCCGGCTCATCGTTGTAAGGAATGATATCGATTTTCTCACCGCGGAGCTCACTGACCACCATGCGCACACGGGAGCCACGGGGACCTACGCACGCGCCTACGGGATCGATCCCGTCTTCCCTGGACTCCACGGCGATCTTGGAGCGGTAACCCGGCTCGCGAGCTATGTTTCTGATGACGACCAGACCATCCGCGACTTCCGGAACTTCCAGCTCGAACAGCTTGCGGATAAGTTCGTCGCTGCGGCGGGAGACGATCACCTGCGGTCCCTTGGTGTGGTCACGCACATCCACGATAACCGCCTTGATACGGGAACCGTGGTCGTAACGCTCATGATCGACCTGCTCGCTCTCGGGAAGCAGAGCCTCCACCTTGCCAAGGTCGACCAGGGTGTACCGCTGGTCGCTCTGCTGCACGATGCCGGTTACAATCTCGCCCTTGCGGTCCTGGTATTCGGCGAACATCATATCCCGCTCGGCTTCGCGGATACGCTGAAAGATCACCTGCTTGGCGGTCTGGGCGGCGATGCGCCCGAAATCTTCCGGCGTCTCCAGCTTGACCTTCTCGATCTCACTCTCGTCATACATGGAGAGGTCGAACTCCTCTTCTTCCTCTGTGGCCTCTGCCACGGGAGCCTCAGCTGCCGCGCCCTCCGCTTCTTCGGACGCTTCAACTTCTTCTCCGGCTTCGGCGGTTTCCGCGGCCGCGGCTTCCTGCGCCACTACCGCTGCCGGGCGCTCGGGAAGGATCAGCTCATAAATGTTGATCTGACCGCTTTCGGGATCTATTTCAACTCTGGCGTAGTCCACAGCCTCTGGTGTCTTTTTATATGCGGACAGCAGGGCGTCCTCGAGCGCGGTCAGCAACACCTGGAAGCTGATCCCCTTTTCCTCTTCCAGAAGCCTCAGTGCTTCTACGATTTCCTTGCTCACAATGGACTCCTTTATCTATATGACAATCCCGGTATTTATGGCCGGGGGCGTTATTTTCTTTTCTTTGACTGCTTCCTGCCGGCACTCCGCCGGCAAGCCGGTTCGTCTTCGAACTCGAACACGGTTTTTGCCTTCGCAACATTTTCCAGAGACAGCGAAATCACACGCTCTTTCAGCTGCATGATCAGTAAATCACCGTCTGTTGAAATTAAAAAACCGGTGAAGTTCCGTCTTCCTTCAACCGGGCCAAATATTTTTACATTTATCTTTTTTCCGACTGAGGCCTGGAAATGCTCAGGCTTTCTCAGCCGTCTTTCAATACCCGGTGAGGAAACCTCGACCGTGTGGTCTTCCTGGTAATGATCCAGAAGACCCGTCACTTTCACGCATAAATCGTGATCCACTCCTTCCGGATGGTCAATGAAAACCCTGAGCACAGAGTTTCCCTGAATATCCGCAACCTCGACATCCACAACATCCACGTCCGGCAGATTCTCCGCCAGGAGATTTTCTATATGAGATATTGTGGCTGTTTTGTCCACTGCAAGCACCAAATAAAAAAGCGGGTCTATAACCCACTCCGAAAATCACCTCGCAGTTTAGAGAAATTATATCACAACGCTGAAACAGCCCGCAAGCAAAAGCGGTCCTGATGACAAGGCTGCCTTCGATATAAAATAGCTCAATATGGAGGCATTTTATAAATTATTATCCCGCTTGCCCATGAAAGCCGGGGCATGTGTGTTTATATGCAACGCTTTATGTAAACCTGCTATCGACCCGGGGTAAACAAATCGATCGCCACCAGCACACTGTTAAGCCGCCTGTAAGGGCAAGGCACACAATCCCCGCTTCCTCCGAATAACGATCCGGCTCACAACCATACCTGAGGATATCTGAAAATCAAACCAGAACACAAGTATCACCAAAAACCGTGGTTCGTCAATATGATGCACGTCCACGGAAAGAATGGATTCATGGCCTTGTCCTGGAAAAGTACAGGGTGCACGCTTCTGAAACCATCCCCTTACGGAATAATCTGTCACTTACCCGGGACCGCTCGTCCAAGTATTTTCTTTTTTCATCCCGGTTATGGAAAACGTAATGTATATTCCTTCACTGGAATTATTTACCCGCACGGGTCGCGCTACCGCCACGACGCCTTCTCCCCCCAGATTTATCGCCCGGCTTCGCCGTTCGGATCCGGAAGTTGACTTATACTCAAGGGGCTTTAAACAAAAAGACCCGGCAAGCTCACATACTGCCATCACCGCGACGGACCCCGACCCGGCTTCATCCCAGTCAATCAGACCCTGATATGGATTCACCGAAGATTGCAGGGAAGCGCTTACGCTCTCCGGCTCCACATCGTAGCCGCGCCGGTTTCCGGTAACGATGACTGTACCGGCACGGCCGTCAGCTTCCCAGTTTCCAATGGCCTTGAATCGCCGATTGCTCCCGATGGCCTCAATACCGGAACCCTCATCAACGACTGAGAGCGTCATCTCACGGGGCACCCTGAACATGCTCAAGGCCTCCTCCATGGCTTTATCCCGGAACGTTTTTTTCGCTGACCACAGAAACAGGAAGGGAAGACCCATGGCGAGAATCACCACCAGAACAAGGGCAAGTGAAAACTTCCATAACGAAACCGCCCTTCTTTCTCGCCCCGGTTCATCAATGACGCCGTTATCCGCGCATCGAGAAACTCCGGTACCGATTACCGCTCCGGCGGCCGCTCCTGAAAAACCTGTCTGGAGAAACCAGAGCAAGTCAGGCCAGTCGAACGGATTGCCACCGGCCCCGCTTGCCTCGAGCCAAAGCGAGATCGCTATCAGGAAACCAGCCCCGGCGCCAAACGGGAAGGCCACACTCAACCGGCTTCCGGCAAACCGGCGGGCCGCCATGACACTGACACAAGGCGAGCCCGCCATGATAGCGATAGTCAATAACAGGAATTGACTTGAAAAGACCATAGGGAACTCGGGAGTAACATCCGCGAGGCTTCCATATAGATAAACCAGTATCGTAAGGGTGATCGCGGTCACGACGAAAGTTATCGCGCCCGCGCCCCCCCACGCCAGATCGCCGGTTAAGGATCTGCCGCCGATTATTTCATCCGAAGCTTCGACGGCAGGTTTGCCTGATTCCAGACCGTCAGGGATGGCTCCTGATTCATTTTTTTCATTCAATTCCTGGTCCTTTTTCCGGATTTCGATTTATCCTCCGCTGGATAAAACAGGGATTTGTCACCGTGGCCGGTATGTATCGCCTTAACGTTGTATCACCTTGACATGCGCTTACAACCTTACCCGGGAGGCCGTCCAAACCAGATTTCCTCACCACTTCCATCCCTGCAGCTTGCAGAAAGTGATGTATTAAAACTCCGTATCCCCTGGGGCACTATAAACGCCACTTCGATGTCAGCTGACTGCCCGGGGACCAGCGAAGCTATCGCTTCCGGATACGGGTCTGCGACAGTCACCTCAGCCGGTACCGTTATAATCTGACGAATCGCGACTTCACTCGCCGATCCACTGCCCTCGTTGTTGATCGTGTATCTCACCGTCAATCTGCTCATCAGGTAATCCGCGTAGCTTTTCCAGTAGGTAGCACCCAGCGCGAGCGTCAACCTGGGTGGTTCGACGGCGCACATCGCCACATTGGAAAGCCCGGATTCATTGCCGGCATCGTCCGTGGTCTTCATCGCGATATAGAGGTTTCCATCCGGCAGCCCGCCGATGTCGACAGATTCGTCACTACCGGCATCAAGAGGACGCTCGCTCACCGGCGCAGGTTCAGATGAGGCCCAGTTTTCTTCAGACAGCGGCTCCGACGAGAAACGGATTGCATACATTGTTCCGCTGCCCGTAGCGCCATCGTCACCTGGAGCAGACCACCGTAATCTCACAGATCCGCCAGCCAGCCGCTCGGCATTCAAATCGCCGATCGTTGACGGTGGCGTATAGTCCAGCGGCAACTCACTTTTCTCATCCGGCATCCGCGTCGCATCAGCAACGCCATCGTTATCGGCGTCCAGATGAATGGCAAGTTCTGCGGGATTCGCGCCTTTCGTCATTGTCAGCGTCGCTGTTGCGCCTGCACCCAATGGAACGTTGTAGTAGACAAGAGTAGTCAGTGTACCCCTGTCAGGGTCTGCCAAAGTCAGGTTAAGAGGAGTAAGAACCGCCGCATCCGCGGAGAGCTTCAACCGGTATTCAGTGCTGCCGTCAAAGGGCGCGATGACAGCTTTCTGATTTATTTCCGGCGCCTCAAGATACTGGGAACCGCTGATGGTTTTCTCAATAGATCCCTGCGCGTCCTCTCCCACATGGCCACCGGCGGAATCGAACAGATCGATTTTCACCAGGCCGCCAACATGAGCCTTCAGACCGGCGACCATTCCCCTGATGCCGTCAAAACCATCCCACTCCAGCCTCTCCCAGGAGAAGGGCTTGTTCCAGCGGTCTCCCGACCAGACAGGCCCGAGAGGCGCGTCACCGGCGGGATTTCCATTCTCTTCACCCCAACTACCCTTGAAGTTCAACCACCTGAACCCCGGGATATCAAAGGCTGTTCCCGGCAGCGGCATTACGGTAGTCTCCATGACTCTGCCTGTTGCAAGCCCGTCAGTTTCATCAACTGCGACCGGGGTGGGGATACCACCTAACTCAATGGCATGGTCGCCGGGATCGAAATAATTAGCATGTGAGCCTTTGGCCACGTATATAACCGGATGGCCGCCCCTTGTCTCCGTATCCCGCCAGCGCCTGATCTTCCCGTAGGCGTGTTGTGACGCAGAAACGCGCGCTGGCTGCCCATCCCTGTCCAGCTCAACTTCGATCAGCTCCCAGTCGCCTTCATGACTGAGCATCGGGTGGTTGTTGAAATAATAATTGAGCCAGTACTGGATCACTGTCCTGTCGCCCTGGCGGACAACCCTGCCATAGACCCCCTGACGTATTCCCGAGCCGACGATGACGTTGTAAGGCTTTACGTACTGTGTATAGATATATCTGTCAAAATCGGGATCAGGCAGATGGGACCCGCATACAACACACGCGCCCGCCAGATCCAGGTATGAATCGGCGCCGAAGCCGCCCATCGCGTCGAGGGTAAGTGTCTCCGGTGACCGCAGGCGCTCCTGGTTGCCTTCCATCAGAGTGGTTCCCGGCGCCGCCACCATTGCGGCGGCTTCCACCGGCCTGAAGTCTTCGTCGCGATCGAAAACAAGGGTAGGGGCAAAACTCTGCATCAACTGCATGTCCGCCTCGGCTGGCGCAAGAACCGCCGCATAGATGTCCCAGTCTCCGCTCCTTTTATCTTCCCAGGTGATTATGTTTCCCCTTATCTCCGGGTTGGTCTGGTCTCCCGGAGCAGTACAGACAGGCTGCTCAATACCTGTTTCCAGATCCATCATGTATATATTCCATTCCCCAACCCATTTGCCGGTTTCATCCGGATGACCGGTGCGGTTGTCCTGATAAACCACGATGTTTCCGCTCAGTGAAGGATTTATCTGATCCCCCCGGGCGCCTACCATCGTGATTCCGAGAGTGCCCAGGGATGCGGCGCTGATGTTCCAGTCACGCCCGGCCTCGTTGATTCGCTCCTGGTAGAGGATCCGGCCGTTACTGATCACGGGATTCTTCCTCTGGTATTTGCTGGCGCCTCCCGGAACAGTGCCGCCTCCCTGTTTGGTCATATAAATACTGATGCCCGAGTTCACGTCATACAGGACTATCAGCGGCTCATAGTAGCGTCCCGCATACCCTCGTTCCTTAATCCAGACCGCCTGACTGCCATCGATATCAGGGTCGTAACGCATACCGGGCAACGTGGATTGATCGACTATTTTCGAACTCATGTCGCTGAAATCGAAAAGCCTGATCGTACTGCTGCCCCCGCCGGTGATAGCGTAATTTCCCGATACCGCCAACCGGTAGGCCCTGAAGGACGATAGACACTGATCGGAACCGCCCGCGATCGGCCTTCTGCATACCTGGTTGTTGGAGTTTTGCCAGACCACCGAAGTGGAGTCGGCATCCGGGCCGGCGGGGATGCCGGGGCCGTACAGCGATTCCTCAGGTAAACCGTTGTACAGGTCCTTCTTGACGAGCCATCCCCCTAAGCTCCTGTTGAAATCACTGTAAAAGATCGTGCGATCCAAAGGCACGGGTTTCCTCTGGTCACCGGGGCCGATAAATACTGGCGTCTCATTGACCGTCCACCCCCAATCCTGCGCGGCCATTGCGTTTCCCGGGCAGTTCCAGCAGGCCATCGTCAGCAAGCCGGCGAATATGATAATTAATCTCAATGTTATAAAAAGGCCGTTTCGGCCTGCCCCACCCCGGAAAGTCCCTCGCTTCCGATTTAATGCTTGCACTCTTCTCACAGGCCAATCCCGGCCTGCTTTTTGCTCCAGCATCCGCGTCAACATCAGTCATCACTTCCTCAACTCGTACGTCAACTCCACGACAGCTACTGTCGGCTTACTCACATGAATTTTTTCACCTGTTACCGGACCTGCCCATCCCCAAACATCTGCTCGCACCGGCTCCAGTCACTCGATCCAGCTATCTCATGAAAACCTCCTTACCCTGGAATGAAATTCTCTCCAGCCAGGGAAAAATACCAAAGCGGTGGCCTCCGCACATCGTCCATTGGTTGGATATCGAAAACCGAAAAGTCGTATTTTTATCAAGACAGTTGGAACAGGACAGCCGGACCAAAAGCTGGTTTCGATATATCCGGCAAAACACTTGAAAAGCGAAATCACATAAAAACCGGTTTAAACAAGGCCAGTAATGGCTAATGATGTACAAGGAACATGATTTTTTTCAAAGGAGGACCATGACCTATTCAGATAAAAGGATTGCAGTCCTGATAGCTCCGGGCTTTGAGGACTCCGAGCTGGTCGAGCCGGTCAAAGCGCTGAAAAATACGGAAGCAAAAGTCACTCTCATAGGCCTGGCTGAAGATGACAAAAGGGGAGTCAGAGGAAAAAAGGGTACCGTCGTACCGGCGGACGTAACCGTCGATGAAGTCAGCGACGGCGATTTTGACGCCCTGGTGATTCCCGGCGGAAAAGCTCCCGCGCACCTGCGCCGCGATGAGCGGATTCTAGATTTCGTTCGCAATTTCGATCGAGACCACAAGCCCATCGCGGCCATATGCCATGGGCCCCAGGTACTGATATCCGCCGGAATCATGGCGGGAAGAACCGCCACGAGCTTTTTCACCGTAAGCAGGGAGCTGAAACAGGCGGGAGCCAATTACACAAGCGGCGCGGCCGTAAAGGACGGAAACCTGGTGACCTCGCGTTCTCCCAAAGACCTTCCCGCTTTCATTAACGCGATCTTCGAGCAGCTCGATGGACAGGAGAGGAAAATAGCCTGAGACCGCAACCGTCCACATGCCGATTGGTATCACCTGGCGTGGAACGAATCCTTTACATGCCGACCGATGTCTCAATATCGAAAACCTTTTAATGGAGGTTGTGATGAGTGCAACTGAAATAGATGCAGCCGTGCCGGAATCCGGAGCGGCCTCACGAAGAATAGGATGGCTGTACGGCGGCATACTGCTGGGCATTCTCAACACTTTTGCCGTGGCGACTTACGCGGCGCTGGGAGTCTCGAGAAACTACGTTTTCGTCGACGGCCTGCTGCTGCGAGCCGTCGGTTCCGACCTTCCAACCACGAACACCTATCTTTCCCAAAGGATCCCAACCAGCTTCGACTGGCTCGTCATGCTTGCGATAGGCATGGTTTTAGGAGGATTTCTGGCGGCTCTTCTCAAGGGCGGACTGACGACAAGGGCGGTGCCGAGACTCTGGGCGAGCAGGTTCGGAGACAGCAGGCCCAAACGGTTCGCCGCCGCGTTCGCCGGCGGTTTCCTGATACTGTACGGCGCGCGGATCGCCGGAGGATGTACGAGTGGTCTGGTTTTAAGTGGGGTAGCACAGCTTGCGATAGCCGGTTTTATTTTTGCGATAGCGATATTGGCCTCGGGTATACTCACCGCGCGGTTCATCTATAGAGGGAGGGCGTCATGACAGCGGCCGCGTTGATAATCGGACAGATAAACGATGCAGCACAGACTGCCACTGAAGCGGCCGGCACGGTCGGAGGAACGAATACGAAAGCGCTTGTGGCAGGTTTGCTTACGGGCATTGCTTTCGGGGCCCTCCTTCAGCGAGCCGGCGCATCGAGTTTCACGATGATCGTGAACATGCTCAGACTCAAGGACCTTACCATCATGAAGTTCCTGTTCGTGGCGATCGCCACAGGTTCAGTTGGAATCTACATAGTCGATTCGCTGGGAGGTATCGGGCTGGAGGCGAATATCGGTATCGCCCCTGTTTACCTGTTGGCTCTCACTGTCGGCGGCCTGATTTTCGGCGTCGGCTGGGCGCTGGCGGGCTATTGCCCGGGAACCGCGCTGGTTGCCATGGGTCAGGGGAAAATTGATGCCTTCATCACCGTGCTCGGAGGTCTCGTGGGCGCATTCACTCTCGTGCTCACGTGGGATTACATACAGCCGACGCTCGAGGGGAACTTCAATTATGGAAACAAAAGCCTTGCGGATGTCCTTGGAGCCAACCCCCTGCTGGTTGCGCTGGTAATGGCGGCGGCGATAGTGGCATTAGTGTTGTATCTGAACAGGCTGGATACTAGAAAGAAAGCTACAGGCAGCCCCGGTACCGACAAGCCTGGAGCGGTTACCAGCAGCCACTGAAATCAAACCTGGTCAGCCCGGCCTCTAACTCATAAGACCCGTGGTCGATATCGACCACGGGCTGGACTCACGGTGATGATAAGTGGACAAAATCCTCTATTGAGGATAGGGGTCACCTGGCGTCAGCCGCGCACGGTAGGAAATGCCGCCAACCCCGTCTTGGAAGGCTGTAAGCACACACAGTCAGACGCCAGGAACACCCGTAATCAACTCTAATACAAGCGCAAGATTTATAAATCATACTAAAGTATGATTTTTTTCTAATTTCCACCCCTTCATACCCGTTTTCTTTTGATATTCACCCCATCAGGTATTTGATGTATTCCTAGAGATTTGTTTGACTTATAACTCGTCCGGAAATATAATTCTTTTACTGAAAATGGGTAACCACTCCGGATGGGGGAGTCGCTGTGGCGCCATATCTAACAGAATTGTAGGTATGAGTGCTATGCGAATAAATCATTTGCCTCGCGTCTTAAAATCAATTTTACCTGTCGCCGCGTTCTTTGCTGTCGTGATAGCGGTTCTGGCCGCGTCCTGGCTTGACGGCGGCGAAACACCGGTCGTCGAACTCAGTACAGAATCGGGCGCTCTGTTGCAGGAATCCTCTGGCGATGTGGGCGTGGGTACCACTACTGTCACACCGGCCGCAACATCAGCTCCCGGTAATAACCAGGACGGGAATTTATTTGGGAACTTTGGGGAGGACGGCTTCTGGTATATCACCGGCGATTCGGGTCTTTCAACATCATCGCAGTCAGGCTCTCAAGGCGCTGACACGGTGCTTTTGACCACCGGCATCATCCGGGGACATATCTCAAACTTCTCTGATAACTGCTTTGCGGACAATTCTGCCCCATGCGCCGAAATATTCGCTTACAGGGCTGACAGCATTACGGTCGTGGAGAGCACAACAACCGGCACGATGCAAAATGGAATAATTCTTGGCTTTAAGGGTAACGCCTTCAGCTTTGACTCACTTCCTGTGGGTGATTACAAACTGCTGGCCCAACCAAGGTCAGGAATTTACAACAATAATATTGCCAGCACGACCACGTATAAAAAGACCTGGTATATCTATCCAAGTTTACCGCACTCCCCGAGCAACGATATCGTTAGCGAGAGATCCAGTCCCTCATCCGGCACCTGGGA
>Ga0265292_1002448_pt1 | contig 12883 bp, 15 predicted proteins | sample Munlanlewell296A_FD_189080 | JGI IMG/M metagenome (GOLD analysis project Ga0265292, IMG submission 189080) | Leachate microbial communities from a municipal landfill in Southern Ontario, Canada - Leachate well 296A | ecosystem: Engineered > Solid waste > Landfill > Unclassified | place: Canada...
TTTTAAGTTGTAAAGTGGGAATATTTTTATAATTTAACTTTCCTTTTTTTTCAGGAACCTTCATCTCTTTTTTTATTTCACCACTTTCTATACTCTTTTTCACCATCTTTTACCAATTTATAAATATATTTTACTTTTTAAAGCTTCTTTTCAAAGGCCTTATAAATAATAATAAAGCAAAAAAAATCATGAATACTCCGACAATTCCGGATGTTATACTTGAATCACCGCCTATAACATTTCCAGTTATAGTTAGATTGAATACCATAAGCATAATTCCAAAAAATCCTATTATTGAAGCTGCTATATTTTTAATAACTTTTTCTTTCTCTTCCTTTTCTTCTTTAACATCTTTTGAAAGTATATAATTTTCAAGTCCCTTTCTTCCTTCTTCTGACTTAATTGCAGTTTTTTTATAAAGTTCTTGAGAAAGCGTTTTATACATTTTATCGTCCATCATTCCATGTGCTTTGAAACTTTTTAATGCAACATCTAAAAATCCATACATCTTCATTGCTTTTGCAGCTTTTGTTAATTCAGGTATTTCACTTTGAGCCACTTCGTCTTGAGAAAGAATATCATACATATCTCCATAAGCCTTACGAGCTTTTTTAAAATATTCTTGTCCTTCAAATTTGTTTGGCTTAAAAAATTCTACAATTTTTTCAAGAACACTTTGGTCTAATTTTCCTTCATGACTTTCGTCAAAAAGTGTTTGTATTGTTTCATTATTTAATGCCTTTCCAGAAGCAACGTAACTCGCAATGTTTTTATAAATTAATTTATTATGTTCTTCATAAGGAACATTTTTTGCTTTTAATTCTTTTTTTATTCCCTCTGTAAAAGAATATATTTTTTCATCATCTATATTATTCATTATTAATACAGCATAATTTCTTAAACCCGGCTGACCAGCTAAATTTTTTAAACCTGCTTGAACTGCCATTTGTTGCAATTCTTCTTCTGAAACTGGTCCTTCTCTTCTCTGTTTTTTTCCTTTTCCTGACATGTTTATACTGAGTTCTTTTAATTAATAAATCTTTGGAAAGGGTTACATTGTTAATTCTAAGGGACTTATAGGTAAATTTTTAAGTATGATTTTATTATAAAATATATGGATAAGAAAGGTATAATTGTAACTCATCTCTCTTTTAAAAAATATATCTTATTTTATATATTTTTATTCTTGTTACTATTTGGTTTAATTTATGTATATCCTAAAATAAAAACATCAATTACTACCCCTAATTTCTCTTGTGAAGGAATAATTCCAGATAGATTATTGCTTTATGAGATGAATGGAAGATATTCTTCATTAACAGATTATAAACCAAAACTGATGAATTATTGGAAGGATAATTCTGAAATAAAAGGAACAATTGGAATGATATCTTGTTTGAAAGGACAAAACGATGGTGAAAATATTAATTATGTTTATTGTCCAGCAATGGGAGATTTACTTTATTCAAATACCCCAATAAGTCAAGATGGAACAATTGGAAAAGAAATAATAATCAAAATACATTTAGTCCTTAATCCTTTAGATAAAACTGAAGAAGGATATAAAGTAATTGATTATCAATGTTCAAATTAACAACTCAAATTGATTAATTCTAACCATTTATTTTCTGAATTAAGTTTTAAATCAGTTGCTAATTCATAAGGGCATTTATTTATTGTTTGATGTTTTGTTATAAAATTATAATATATTCCCCAACCTTTCATTATTGTATTAGCAGAAATTACAGAGCCGTGAAAACCTCTCATTGTCTTTGTTCTTGCTCTTAAATTATTATGTAATCTTTCAATAGGATAATTAAAACCATCTCCTCTTGAACCATTAACAATATTATGATTTACATTTACTTTATGAGTTTTATTTGAAAATCCATAAACTTTTTGTATTGCCATAGGATAAGCCAACCAACCATCAGAAGTAATAATCTTAACTTGATTTTCTGTTTTTGTTTTAATACTTTTAATTATTAATTTAATATCATTCATATTTCTTGATTGAACATAATTTGAAGCAATCATAAATTTAGTTTTAGGACAAATACTATCAATAAACCAATTTCTTTCATTACCTAATTTTTGTTTATGTGATTTTCTTCTATGGTATTCTACCTCATCAATTTGAACTTCTGTACCAATATTTAACTTTAATCTTTCTGTAAAGTTTGAAATAATCTTAGAGTACTTTATAATCCATTTGTATATAGAAACATTAGAGGAATTATGAGGATAGAAAGCCCTTAAATGTTCTTGGACTTTTCTTGTAGAAATCCCCCTGTAAAATAAATCAAGACAGAGAGTAATCTTTTGAGGAGAGTTTTTCATCTTGAAAAAGCCGTCATCAATCACAAATCTTTTATTGCAGTCCTTACAAGAGTACCTTTGAATTAATCCCCTATTATCAGTTTTTCTCTGTCCTCTCTTAATTATATTCTTACTATTACAATGAGGACAAGTTATTTCTTTGTTTTCCATATAATACTTAGGTACCTATCCTTTATATACCTTTCGGTACCTAACAATAGATTTATAAATAAGAGGTACCTAAAAAAAATATGAAACTACAAAAACAATTATCAAGAAAAATAGGAAATACGGAATATGCTAAATATGTAATTGTAATACCCCCACAAGCCATAGAAGAATTAGGATGGAAAGAAGGGGCAGAATTAATCTTTAAAATTCAAGGTAAAAAATTAACAATTGAAGTAAAAAATTAAACCAATTCTTTCTTTAAGTCCTTTACTATCTCATAAAATTTGTCTGTAATGCTTCCGATATTACCATAGTCAGCGAGGTTTATTCTTACTTCTTTAATATCTCCTTCATCCTCTTTCATATCTGGAATTAAATCTGGTATCTCCACAGCTTGATAACCATAACCAACGGCATCATCTAAATGTTTTTCAGATACATAGTTTATAATGAAAGCACAAATTTTAGTCATTTCTTTCATAGTTAAATTTTCATCCCATAATTCTCTTAAAAAGAAATTGGCATAAGGAGAACCAGAACCAATAGACATAAAAGATTTTCTTATGCTATCTACGGGGTAATCTATATTTAAAAAATGCAATTCTGCCTTATTATCGTTTCTTAATCCCATAAGTAAATGTAATTGTGGAAAAACATCTCTGTAATCTTCTTTTAATTTTACCAAAAGAGTTTCACAATCAGTAACAAAATCATCTATGTAAGGGTATAATGTCGTTTCTTGTGAAATCTCTCCTTTAGATTTTAATTCTTCAATCTGTATGGTGCTATTGTTTATATGATTTTTTAATCTAATACCAAATTTATCAAAGAAATCGCTCATACCAGAACCACTTATAGCAACACCAAAAGGCATTATCGTTATCTTTTTATCTGCAAAAGAAGTAGTGCCTTCTGTTACTTTTTTATCTCCAACCAATATAACTCCATCTTTACATCTTGCCCCAATTATGAGTGTCATATCTTTCTTTTGTCTTATAGGTAAATAAAGTTTATTGTGTTTCATTTTATCATAAAAAAGCCGAAATTCTTATAAAGAAAATCGGCTCTCCAATTCTGCGAGGAATTGAATATGAATAAGAAAGGACAAGAACCAGCAGAGGTATTTGGATGGATTTTAGTCATATTTTTAGTTGTTGTTTTTTTAATTGGATTATTTTCAGGAAATGTTTGTGATAGATTATTAATTGGGGTGAGTATATTTGGATTAATTTGGATATTCTTTGGTTCCCCCATAATAACAAGAGTAGAACACGAAAGAAGTGGTTGGGTTTTCTTTATTCCTTTATCAATAGTTCTTTTAATCATCTGGATTATTTTAAAAGTTTCTGGTACTTGTTCTATTGCAACAAACCTATGGCAAGTCCTAAAACAAGTATTAACAGGTATGTGACAATTACATACAAATCTCTTTTAGAAGACATTTTTAAACCCCCTTTTAAGTCCCGAAGAATTAACAATGTAGGAAAGGGTTAAATTTATTTAATTAGAAAATCTTCTTCTTTATATTCTGGAAAAGAAACACATAGTATTTTCAAGTCTCTGTCCTGTGGATTATTCAATCCGTGAAGAGTTCCTTTGGGAATATAAATAAGTGAACCCTTTTGTACATTCATTTTATTATCATTCAACTGGACTGTCCCATTGCCAGAAACAACATAATAAATCTCATCACTTAGACTGTGATAATGCTCGATTGCTTTCTTGCTGGGTTCTAAAAATCCTGCTGCAAATCCAATCTCCCTTCTTTTTCTATCTTTCGCAGAATCTAATTCATATACTTTTGCTCCATCTCTTGCAGTAAATGGTTTTCTTGTTTTTCTATTAAAATCTTTTTGAATAGGATTATTATTTTTTTCATTAAGAACATGAACATCTTTTACATCAAACGGGGGTAGTGCAAAGACTAAATGTTCTAACTTTCTTTCACCAATAACACTGAGTTTGTGTTCTTGATTTGGAGGTATTGCAACAAAATCTCCTGTATGGATTCTATATTCAGAAGATCCTACCTGAATAACTCCTGCCCCCTGGGTTATGTAATATATTTCTTCCATTTTATCGTGTTTATGGAGCAAAGAAGATGAAGTAAATCCCATGGTTACATGAGCTATGCTAAAATCAGGGTGTTGAAAGATTTCTCTAAGAATCTGTTGACATACATTTGGGACAGTTTTGAAAGAATAAACATCTTTCACAAAAGGAGCATCATATTTCATGTTAATAATTAAAGATTGTATCTTTTAAAGATTATTATGATAGATTTTTATTCTCTTGCATTAAACTTAATTATTCCATTTTTCTCTGGCTGAATTTCCCACCAGCGCCAGCCATTTCTCCCCCAAGTTCGCTTGGAAGCTGTGAAAATCCTGCTCCAAAAGTTTGATAATTATTTGAAGGGAGCATCATTCCATATCCTGAAGAATATCCTTGCTGAAATCCAAGAGATTGATTCCAATAAGGTCCAAGTCCAGAGGAGTACATAGGAGAGCCAAGCCCTTCAAGGCTGGGTAAATAAGGAGATGTTTGAAAGTGTTGAACAAATCCCCCCGCTTCAACTATTTTATTTCCTTTAAAACCTGCTTTTTCTAATTTTTCTAAAATTTGTTTGAAAGGAACATTTCCCATTCCAGGTGGTAAATGAGAATCTGAAAAACCAAAATTATCTGTTAAATGAACATGCTTAACATGTTTTGATATTTCTTCTACTTCTCTCAATAAATCTTTATCCGTAAAGCCTTGTTTTTTAGATATGTTCAAATGCCCTACATCTAGAGTCATTCCAATAACTTCATCTGCTTTTCTTTGAGCTGTGCTTTCACTTAATCCTTTTTCATTCATAAGTCTTTGGGCAAATTTATTTTTTGATTCAATAATTAGCTTATTCATATCTCCCATGGAAGCAAAAGCCATTCCTGAAGGCATGTTTTCAATATTAATTTTTGGAATATGTCCTTCTTTATCAAATTTTTCAAAAGCAGTAAATGCAACATTTGAAAAAGTTTGTGAAGATTTATCTAATGCAAAATCTTCCATTGAAACAAGAATTTTTGGGTGAACTTCTCTTAATCCGTCTAAAACGTTTTGAACAGCTTGAGATTGTCCCATAGGAGTTCTATTTCTAATATCTTCTTTATATCTTTTTGAAACATCTTTTAATATTTCTCTGCCTTCTTCATCTCCCTCTGTGTTTTTCCAAGCTCTGTTAAATAAAGATTCAACATGTTGCTGCGTATTATCTAAGTAAACTTTAGCATTTTGCATGTGATCATAAGCACTTTTTTGTATGGGGGTCAATCCAGTTTTTGCACTTATTTTTTTATTTTCTATATCTCCTAAAAGCTGTTGTATTTGTATGGCATTTTTTTGTAAAATTTCATCTGCTCTCTCTTTATTAAAAAATGATTGATTAATTGAATCTTCCCACTGGGTATGATTTAAAGAATTTAAACGATCTTCAGGAGTGTATGGACTTCCTTTCTCTAAATTTCCTTTGGGATAATATAATCTCTCTTCTTCTAATATTTGGATTGGTTTACCTGAATCTCTATCCACTACAACTAGTTTAGATATTTTTTTACCTTTTTCTTTATCGGGACTATATTCAGAACCCATAGTTCCTGTTGAATGAATTGTTATAGGAACTCTTCCTTTTGAATCCAATTCATAAGATTTTTCAACAACATCATTCAATTGTCTTTCAGCTGCCTGTCTTTGTATTTCACTCCAACCTTGTTCTCCCGAACCAGAGGGCTCAACAATAGGTGAATGAACAGAAATCTTTGCACCAGTTAATTTAGCCATCCTTTCTATTTCTTTGAAATGTTGTTTTGGAATTTGACTAAATATTTCTGGACTTATCGCTCCAACTTCTATTGGAACTATTCCCTGATTGAGCAATTGTCCAACTTGTTGAATTTGATTTGCAGTGTCAGGTTTTGTAGGAGCTCCCAATTCACTTGTTTTTATTCTATATCCTGTAAAACTACTTGAATAAGCTTTATTTGGGTCCAAAGTAGAATATCCTCCTTGATAAACATTCTCAATCGTGTATCCTTCCTCTTTAGCCATTGTTAATTTAGCAAATTTTTATTTATATATTTATTGTTCAAAAGTATCATATTTTATTTCATTTTTTTCAAAAGGATTATGAACTTTTCTTTCTTTTTCAACAAAAGTAGATTTTATTATATAATCTTTATCTGCATTTTTTATATCTCTTAAATTTTCGTCAATTATTGGATTAATCATTCTTCTTGGGAAATTTTCAACAATATTCTTTCTATCTAAATCTATGAAGGATTGATGTTTAACTAACATATTTGGATTGTTTTTAAGAGATTCTCTCTGCATTGCTCGATTATCTTGACTAATTAATTGATATTCTGGTTCATTTTTTTTATTAATTAGATTATATTCAATTGAATTGTTTGTTTCATCTTTTAAATTATTATTTAATAGGGGGTCTTCAATAAAATTTCCTTCCAATCTTGTTGGAATTCTTTGAGGAGCATTTACTTTTTCAAGAGAAGGAGAAGGTTTTTGCATTTTTTGCTCGTTCAAAATTTCTCTGAGTTCTGGAGAATCTATTTTTTTTATATTTTTTTCAATCATTCTCTCCAGAGAATTTGCTTCTTCTTGACTTATAGAAGATTTTTCTTTAATTTTTTGGCTTTCTTCTTTTGTCTTTTGCCTTTTTGCCATTATTTATATAAGAATGAGGAATATATAATAATTTTGATTTTGGGTTTAATTATGATTTATTTTCTTAATGTAAGGAAGTAAGAATGCAAATATTTATAAAGAGGATAATCTTACAATCTTACATGGTAAACATAACTAAAGTAAGCTCAAAAGGTCAGATAGTAATTCCATTAGAAATAAGAGAAAGAATGATGTTAAAAGAAGGAAATTTATTAATTATTTCTGATAATGATGATTCAATTTGCATGAAAAAAATTGAATTGCCAAAGATAAAATCGTGGAAAGAAACAACTAAACCTTTTAGAGAAGCGGCAAAAAAGTCTAATTTTTCAAATGATAATTTAAAAAAGTTGATAGAAGAATCTAAGATTAGATAAGAGGTTTAAATGAAAATAGTTTTAGATACAAATGTTTGGCTATCTGGAATATTTTGGGATGGGGAAGCAAGCAAAATAATAGAAAAAGCAGAAAAAAAAGATATACAAATAATAATTTCTGAAGATATTTTATCAGAGATTGTAAATGTTCTAAGTAGGGAATCAAAATTTCAAAAATATATTCTAAATTTTAAGTTAAGTATAGAAGATATGTTAAGAACAATATTATCAATTTCTACTTTAATTGAAACAAAAAGTAAATTAGATATTATAAAAGCAGACGCAAAAGATAATATCATTTTAGAAGTGGCGCTCGATGGGAAAGTGGAATATATTGTTTCATATGATAATCATCTTCTAAATATGATAGAATTTAGAAGCATTAAAATAATAAGTCCTGAAGAATTTTTAAAGATTTGAGTGCGAATAGAAAATAAAAAGATTTATTTAGTTTATAAAAATTAATTGGTTCTAATTTTGAGTTTAATTATTATTTGACGGTCAATTATCATAGTAAAATCATAAGGTTTGTATATTACTAAAATAGATTAATAATAACCTAACTGTTACTGATAACTTAATGTAAGAAATTATGTATATATTGTCAAGTTATATTAAGTATAACTCGCCATTCCGTGGGCTTTTTTATAAATATCAAAGAGACTCATTGCAGTGGCTTTTGAGATTTCTTCAGCTAAAGGTCTAAGCTGGGTTTTCTCAACCCAATTATCTTTTTGGAGAGGTTTATCTTCTTTTTCATCTTTCTTTTTTGGAGCTTCTTTCTTTTCACTTTTTTCATAAAATCCAAACAAAGCAAGGAAAGGATTAGAGCCGTCTTTCTTTTCTTCTTTTTTCTCACCCTTGTCTTTATCTTCAAGGAAAAAATTTATTTCTTCCTGCAATTGTCCAAGACTTTCAACTGTAGTCCCATCAATTAATTTTAAAACATCATCTAAATCAGATTTATCTAATTCTTTATCTAATTTTTTTATTTCGTCTTCGTTTAAAGCATATCCCTTGAACGTAACATCTGCTTTTCCTCCGAATGTAAAATGGGCCTGTTGCGAAACTCTTTGAGGAATTCCCCTAAAAGTTAATTCGACTATTATACAACTGTAATATTTTCTTAATTTTTTTGTAAAACTTTCTTTTGCAAATTCTTTTGGAAGCAATCCTTCAAGTGCAGAATCTTTTACATTCAATTCTTTTTTCCCAATTAATACAAGTTCAAGAATAATTGTATTAAATGCTTTAACAAGAGCAGGTTCTCTTTTTCTATCTTTATTCTCCAGATCATAAGCTGCTCTTAAATAAGGTTTTGCCCATCTTGAATAAAGTTTTAGACTATTGACTTGGCTTCTTAAATAAGTTTTTTCAAGCTCGTATCTTTTTCTTAATTCTTGTTCAGATTGAGTAACCCATATATTAAATTCATGGATTCTTGGGATTAAAATTCTTTTTACTCTATCGTTTAAATCGAGCTTCTCAGCGTCCTTTTCATCTTTTGAAGCAAGGAATGCATCAATTAAAGTTACAAATCCAGCTTGCCCGAGAGCCATTGCTTTTATGCTTGAATTTCCTTTTTGAATATCAACTTTATCCATCCATATTTGTTTAAGAGATAAAATTGCCCCGTCTTTGTTCTTGGATTTTAAATCTTCATAACTTTGCAATCTTATTCTAAATTCTTTTAAGTCATATATTATATTTAGAACGCTTCTCAAAACAACATTTATGTCTCCCAATACTTTTGTTGCCTGATTTTGCATTATAGTTGCTCTCTGCCCAAGTTCAGCAAAATGTCCCGAGCCGGGAGAGGAAGAAAAATTATCTATTAACTTCTCTGAAGAAAGTCCTAAGTCATTCATTAAATCCAATATAAAAAAATAAACTGGTTCGAGTGTTTCAACTGCAGAATCATATCCTAATGTGTGTTCTACAATTGGACCTCCTTTATATTTTGGATTTATATTACCTATTATATCTGAAACTACTGAACCCATGAAAAACTAAAGAATTCTTTATTTAAAAAATGTTTGATATGATTAAGTTTAGATTATTGTTATATTCATTTATGATTTGTTAAGGGGATATGGTTAATGATAAAACAAGATTATGAATTAATAAATCTGTAGATAGAGTTAAATTTAATGTTGAAAAACTATCCTTAAGACAGCAAGTTTTATAATAATTGTTTTATTTAATTCTATATGGATTTTTATAAAGAGAAAGGAAAGAAATATAAGAGATATCAAGCAAATATTGTGCATGGAAGACATAAAGGAAATGTTCCTGACTTTCTAAAATTAATAAAAAAATATTCTAAAAAGAATTTGAAAGCTTTAGATTTGGGGTGCGGTTCTGGAGAATTAACTATCAAATTGGCGCATAATTTCAAGGAAATTATTGGTGTAGATTTTATATTGGAATATTTAGAAACTGCGAAAAAAGATAAAAAAAGATATAAAATTAAGAATATTGAATTTATTCGGGCAGATGCAAAGAATCTTCCTTTTGATGATGAAACATTCGATTTGATTTACAGTTCCAGAGGTCCGCTTTCAGCAAATTATGATTTTATAAAAGAATCACTTAGAGTTTTAAAAAAAGGAGGATTGTTAATTGAAGAAACAATAGGAGAAAAGGATAAATTAGAAATTAAAAAGATTTTTGGAAGAGGACAAAACTATCCTTCAAAAAATAAGAAGATGGATTCTGTAAAAGCTTTGCTTAAAAAAGGCAAAGCATCTCTATTATTATATAAAGAGTATTTTTATTATACTTCATTTAAAGTTAAAGGAATAATCAAACTCCTTCAAAGAGCGCCTATAATTGAAGATTTTAATTTAGAAAAAGACAAGATATTCTTAAAGAAAATAGAAGAACAATTAATGACTACCGAAGGTATTATTCTAAGTTCTCATAGATTACATTGGGTTGCAAAAAAAAGTAAAATAAGTAAAATTCTCATTAAACTTAATTTTTTCTCAAAAAACACGATTAATAAAATTATATGATTTTACCTTTATAACTATTGATTTTATACGCTCTTTAATGTTATAGCTAAATTTAAAAATAATCTTTAATTGTATTGCATATGGGATTTTTTAGCAGAAGAGATAAAATTGTTGATTTAACTGAAGAATATAGAGAGAATAAGAAAGCACAAGCCAAGGAAGCCTTAGGAAAATCTTCTTCTGCCGATGCTTCTGCACAAAATCAAGAAACTTCTGCTGGAGGATTTTTTAACTTCTTTGGAAATGCAAATAATTCCAGTAATTCAAGTTCATCTTCAAGTGCTTCATCATCTTCTGGAGTTACATCTTCAGATAATTCTAACACAAGCGAAACATTAGATGCAGATGAAAAAAGAAGAAGACTTGCAAAAAGGTTGAAAGATATGACTGACAGAATAGAAGAACAGGCAAATCAAATTTATATTTTGCAACAGAGAATTGAATTGCTTGAGAAGAAAAGCAATGTGACTAAATATGAATGAAAATTATTTTTTTCTGAAATAAAATAAAAATCCTATTAAACCTAAAACAAATAAAACCAATCCCATTATATTAGAATTATTTTTAGTTAAATTCCCAATAATATTTCCTGTTAAGTTAGGAGATAAAAAAAATAATGCAGCAACTATAGAGGCACCCGCAATCATTGGAATAAATTTGTTTTCGAGCGAACTTTTTGGAGGCTCTAAACTAAAAATTTTTTCAAGTTCTTTTTCATGCTTTGGAGGAATATCTTCTTCTTTATCCTTTAAAGTTTTATAAACATTGAAAAGCCTACGCTGAACTGAATTTCTATTTGCTTTTCCAATCTTATCATAAAGTTTTGCACCTTGTATTGAAAAATATAAATTATTTCTCTTAGAACCCCTTTTCATCAATTCATTTGCCACTCCAGATAAATGGGCAAAATTTGCCAAAGAATTTGCAGTATTCTGTTCTGAATTAATCACACAATCTGCCTCATTTAATAGATAATCATCCTTCACAGGTTTGGTCTCTAAATAAAGTTTACTGTGCTTCCTGTATTCTCTTCTGGGATTCTTTTCTTTATCCTTTAGTTCTTTAAATTTATTCAAATAATCTGTCATATTCAATTAATATTATTTGAGTTTTCTTAGTTTTTAAATTTTTGTCAAGTGAATAAATTTTTTATATTTAAGTTAAATTAATAAATAACTAATTCTGTTAATCATAATGAAAGATTTTGATAAGAAGGCACGTGCTTATGCTCTTAAAAATGCAATACATTATAATGGCAAAGCAAATCAAGGAGCAGTAATATCTGGATTATTTGCTGAGGGTTTAAAGAAAGAGGATGTTAAAAAATATTCAAAAGAAATTAATGAAATTGTAAATTCTGTGAATAAACTTTCTTTGGAAGAACAGAAAAAAGAGTATGAAAAGCTCAAAGATGAAGTTTCTGAGAGAGAAGTGAGAGAAGGATTGGAAGAATTGCCTGATGTTCCAAAAGGGGGAGTTATTATGAGATTCAGACCTGCACCTTCTGGACCTTTGCATGTTGGGCATCTTATTTCAAATATGATTTCATCTCTTTATGTTAAAAAATATGGAGGAAAATTTTATATTATTATTGATGATACTTCCCCAGAAACGACTCTTGCAAGTGCCTATGCAAATATTAAGAGAGATTGTGATTGGGTTTTTGGGAATGTAACAGAATATATTAATTCTTCAGACAGAATGAAATTATATTATGATTATTCTGAGAAGCTCATAAGAAAAAATGCTGCTTATATTTGCACATGTTCACCAGAAAAGTTCAAAGGATTTTCAGAATTGAAAGAAAATTGTCCTTGCAGAAATAATGATATGAAAGAAAATTTATACAGATGGGAAAAGATGCTTTCTAAAAAATCAAAAGAAAATTATAAGGTTGGAGAAGCAGTCTTAAGATTTAAATCTTCTATGCAAGATCCAAATCCTGCAATGAGGGATTTTCCTTTGGCTAGAATAAATGAAAAAGAACATCCAAGGCAGAAAAAAAAGTACAGAGTTTGGCCTTTGATGAATCTTGTTGTTTCTGTCGATGATATGGAATTGGGGATGACTCATATAATAAGGGGAAAAGATCATATGGACAATGCAAAGAGGCAGAAAATGATTTTTGATATATTTGGAAAGAAATTTCCATGGACATATTTTATGGGCAGAATTAAATTTACAGATTTAATCTTATCAAAAAGAAAATTGAATGCAATGATTGATTCTGGAGAATTCTCAGGAGAGGATGATGAAAAAATCCCTACTCTTGCTTCT
>Ga0265292_1002449_pt1 | contig 12867 bp, 8 predicted proteins | sample Munlanlewell296A_FD_189080 | JGI IMG/M metagenome (GOLD analysis project Ga0265292, IMG submission 189080) | Leachate microbial communities from a municipal landfill in Southern Ontario, Canada - Leachate well 296A | ecosystem: Engineered > Solid waste > Landfill > Unclassified | place: Canada...
GGAAATTTCTTCTGAAACTCGAATATTGTAAGGCTCTTGAACCTTTGCTCCATATATTTTGGTATTATTCCCACAATATTACTCATTTTAGTGTTATTATCTAAGTGCCTAATTCAAATAATTTTTTATTAAATAAATTGAAATTTGATTTTTTAATTACTTTTGATTTTAGGTGATATAAAGAAAATGCTTTTTAAAAACATTATCGGTCAGGAACAGATCAAGAAACGGTTGGTTCGTTCCGTAAAAGAAAACAGGATAAGCCATGCACAGCTTTTTCTTGGACCCGAAGGCTGCGGAAAGCTTGCTCTCGCAATTGCTTACGCTCAGTTCATTAGCTGCAACGATAGAAAAGAAAATGATTCATGTGGTCTGTGTAAATCGTGCGTGAAATTTGAAAAATTGGCTCATCCGGATCTTCACTTTCTGTATCCGTTTTCAGCCCTTAAAGACAAGCCGGTAAGTACTTCTTTTATAGCCGCCTGGCGGTCGCTGCTATTAGAAAATAATTGTTACATCACTCTTAATGAGTGGTATAGGGCAATTGGAATGGATCAGAAACAAGGTTTTATCAATGCAAACGACTGCAACGAGGTGATCAAAATTCTGAGCCTGAAATCCTATGAATCTGAATACAAGGTAATGATCATCTGGATGATTGAAAAACTATTTCACGCAGCAGCGCCTAAACTGCTTAAGATACTCGAAGAACCACCTGATAAAACGTTGTTCCTGCTAGTGTGCGAAAACCATAATCAAGTGATCAGCACTATACTTTCGCGGACACAGACCATTAAAATTCCCAGAATACTTGATAAAGATCTTATGCACGCCTTAGTGCATAATTATGAACTTCCATCAAAGAGGGCTAATGAAATTGTTCGTATGGCTGAAGGCAATTACCACGAAGCCATAATGCTTGCCGGCAATTCTTCGGATGATGAGAATTTTACTCTTTTACGCGACTGGATGCGTATGTGTTACAAAGACAGTGTTGCCGAACTTATTGGCTGGATTGATAAATTACCAAAAATGGGCAGAGAAAATCAGAAAAGTTTCCTGCTAAATGCCATCAGAGTTTTTAGGGAATGCATACTTGTGAGTACAGGCAAAACAGAACTCCTGAAATCGGAGGGCGATGAACGTAAGTTTGCTGTCGATTTTTCTCCGTTTATTAACGCACGTAACACCATGCAAATTATTCAGGAATTTAATGATGCAATCTTTCACATCGAACGCAATGCAAACCCCAAAATTTTATTCCTTGACCTGTCTCTGAAAATGACCGAATTGATAAAAAATTAAAGATTAATCTATTAAAATTATTAAATTTGCACTTTAATTAGTGTCTGTCCGTAATATCGTCATTGCGAACGCCCGCCTGAACGGAACTGGCAGGCAGTGAAGCAATCTAATCATTGTGTGTCAATAGATTGCTTCGTTGTACCTCCTCGCAATGACGTTTTGTATTGACATTACAGACAGGCACTAATTAGTGTTATGCTGAATGACACAATCGCTTGGAATGACAAAGTAGAAAAAATCAAATCTGATAACAGTATGAGCAGCAGCGGATATTTGTCGAGAGGTTGTATCAGTCTTCCAAAACATTTGCATAAAAATGAAACAGTTTTTAAACATGGCTGCAATAAGTTAGATGTTTACGACTGGTTACAGGATATACCATCTCCGGAAACCCTGAAAGGTTTCGATTGTGTTGAAGTTCGGTTCAAAAACAGCAGGAAAGATTTTTACAGGTTAATTTCAGGACTTGAGGTCAGGGTGGGGGATATTGTTGCGGTGGAGGCATCTCCGGGACATGACATAGGAATTGTTATGTTGGTTGGTGACCTTGTATGGTACCAGATGCGCAAGAAGAAAGTAAATCCTTCATCCGGAGAAATAAAAAAAGTATACCGCAAAGCTAAATCTTCAGATATTGAAAAATGGGTATCCGCTATTGAACAAGAGCAGGCTACCATGTTCAAAGCAAGGAAAATGGCTGAAGAACTTAAACTTGAAATGAAGATCTGTGATGTGGAATACCAGGGCGACAAGATAAAAGCTGTATTTTATTACACAGCCGATGAGCGTGTTGATTTCCGTGAACTGATAAAGATCCTTGCTGAAGAATTTATGGCGCGTGTTGAAATGCGTCAAATCGGTGTAAGGCAGGAATCAAGCCGCCTTGGTGGTATCGGTTCGTGCGGCAGAGAATTATGCTGCTCCTCATGGCTTACTCAATTTAAGTCTGTTTCTACTAATTCCGCACGTATACAGCAATTGTCGCTCAATCCGCAGAAACTGGCAGGGCAGTGCAGTAAACTGAAATGCTGCCTGAATTATGAATACGACACCTACCTGGATGCCATCAAAGGTTTTCCTGACAGCGAGATCATCCTGAAAACAAAAATGGGTGATGCAAAGCATCAGAAAACCGATATTTTCCGTGGTATAATGTGGTATTCCTATACTTCCAAACCTGATTATTTAATGCCGGTTTCGATTGAAAAAGTGCATGAAATCATAGAATTAAACAAAAATAATATCATCCCTGAAGAACTTGAAGAATTAAAACTTCACGAAGAAGAAAAGAAAATTGATTTCGAGAATGTTGTAGGACAGGACGATATCACTCGCTTTGATGTGGTTAAAAAAGAATGGAAAAAAAGAAATTAATAGATATTTATTGATATACTGTTAAAGGTCATAAATTTGCGCTTTTGTCAATCTTTGAATCTTAATCCCGAGCACTTGGAATGGTTATATGGCTATAGGGTTATATGGTTTTATGGCTGAAATGTTAAAAACTAATGATGATTGGAAGAAAATATTTAAAATTAAACGATGTTCCTGCTTACAAAACTGCTTTTAATCTGAGTAATTATGTCTGGAACGTGGTGATAAAATGGGATTGGTTTGCCAAAAGGCATGTGGGTGGTCATTACAAAAGCTGCCCAAAGAAATAAACTACCAGATAAATTTAACAAATGCAAAATTAACCATATAACCATTATTATAATATCCAACATAAATAAAAAAGATCAAAATATACCCCATACAAAGTATAACAATATAACCATTTAAAGTATATATAAAAAATCTGAAATTTTGCATTATTATCACATAAATAATATCAAAAAATTAAAATACTTTCTTAGCTTTTTCGCTATTGCACTTGTGTTGGCTTCTTGCGATCCTGAAAGGGTTTACGATAAATTTAAGGATATAAAGGATGGTATCTGGAACCGGACAGAGACGGTAAAGTTCGATGTACAAATCGATGATACTGTTTCGTATCACAATGTTTTCATCAATGTTAGAAATAACGGGAATTACAGGTTCAGTAATATTTATTTTTTTATAAATACAATCTATCCTAACAGAAAGATTTCGCTGGATACTATTGACTGCTGTCTTGCCGATGATAAAGGGAAATGGTTGGGTAAAGGGCTTGGCGATTTGAAGAATTGCCGGTTTCTGTTAAAAAAGGGTGTGCGTTTCCATCAAAAAGGGATCTACACATTTGAGTTTGAACAGGCCATGCGCGTGGATAAGCTTGAGGGCATAGAAAGCATAGGCATACGAATAGAAAAATTAAAGTAAGTCATCTTTTATATATCATGGACCAAGAGAAAGAAGGCATACATAATTTCCACAGGTATATCAGGAGTTTTTGGATCGTATATGCGGTTTCATGTGCGTTTGTTCTTTTGTTGTTTGTTTTTACTTCTTTTGGATTGCTTGGGTTCATGCCTACTTTCGAAGAATTAGAAAATCCAAAAAGCAATCTTGCTTCCGAAATATATTCTGCCGACCAGGTACTCCTTGGAAAATATTATATTGAAAACAGAACAATAAGTCATTACAGCGAACTATCTCCGCATCTTGTTAATGCACTTATTGCTACTGAAGACGCTCGTTTTTCAAAACATTCAGGTATTGATTTCCGCAGTGTGCTAAGGGTTATTTTAAAAAATCTTATTGGTGGCAATCGTGGTGCAGGCGGTGGTAGCACTATTACACAACAGCTTGCAAAAAATTTATTCCCCCGGCAGGAACATCCGGATTTTTTCTCTCTCGTCTTTAAAAAACTCAAAGAGTGGCTCATTGCCATCAAGTTAGAAAGGAATTATACAAAAGAAGAAATTACCGCCATGTACCTGAACACTGTGGATTTTGGAAGCCAATCGTTTGGTGTCAAATCAGCGGCAAAAACCTATTTCAACAAGACACCGGCGGAGCTAAACATCGAAGAATCTGCTCTTCTTGTGGGAATGTTGCAGGCTCCATCAAGATATAACCCCGTAAGAAATCCTGAACGGGCTATGGCCCGAAGAGAGGTGGTGCTTAACCAAATGCGGAAATATAAATACATCACCGATAAACAGTACGATTCCCTTAGGGTGCTGAGAATAGATATGTCCAGATATCGCCTTCAGGATCAGAACACAGGACCGGCAACATATTTCAGAGAATATCTCAGGATGTACCTTGCGGAATGGTGCGTAAATCATAAGAAACCCGGTGGAGGAACATATAACCTATATAAAGATGGTTTGAAAATATATACCACCATTAATTCCAAGATGCAGAAATATGCTGAGGGAGCCATGATAGAATATTTGGGAAAAGAATTGCAGCCGCAGTTTTATTCACACTGGAAAGGCGTGAAGAATGCTCCTTACGACTGGACCATGAAACCGGAAGACATCAAAAACTTGCTTGAACAATCTATGAAGCGTTCTGACAGGTATATCAACCTCAAAGCGATAGGATTGTCGGAAGAACAAATAAAAAAGGATTTTGAAATACCTGCCCACATGATGATCTTTTCATACAAAGGAGGACACGACACAGTTATGACACCTATGGACTCCATCAAATATTACAAGTATTACTTACAGTCCGGACTTATGTCTATGGAGCCGCAAACGGGATATGTCAGGGCTTATGTAGGAGGTATCGATTACAGGTATTTTAAATACGATCATGTGTGCATGGGTAAAAGGCAAGTAGGGTCTGCGTTTAAGCCGTTCCTTTATACGCTCGCCATGCAGGAAAAGGAATTCTCGCCCTGTACAAAAGTGCCTAATGTGGCTGTTACATTTGATATGCCCGACGGAACCAAATGGATACCAAAAAATTCCGGCGATGCAAGAGAAGGAGAAATGGTAACGTTGAAATGGGCGCTGGCAAATTCGGTGAATTATATTTCGGCTTATCTGATGAAACGATACTCGCCATATGCTGTAGCGACAATAGCAAGGAAAATGGGCATTACAAGTACTATCCAGCCGGTATATTCGATTTGCCTTGGAACACCTGATCTGAGTGTGTACGAAATGACAGGCGCATTCAGTACCTTTGCAAATAAAGGCGTTCATATCGAACCGATTTTTATCACCAGAATTGAAGACAAAAATGGTAATATGCTTGAAACATTTGCGCCTAAAACGGAAGAAGCCATCAGCGAGGAAACCGCTTACCTTATGATCATGCTGATGAAAGGTGTTGTGGAAAGCGGCACAGGTGCAAGGATCCGATTTACATACAAACTAACAAATCCCATTGCCGGGAAAACCGGTACAACGCAAAACAACAGCGACGGCTGGTTTATGGGAATTACTCCTTCGCTTGTTACAGGAGTGTGGGTGGGTTGTGAAGACCGCAGCGTGCATTTCAGAAGCACGGCTTTGGGACAAGGTGCGCATATGGCGTTACCTATATGGGCAAAGTACATGATAAAGGTTTATGCAGATAAATCGCTTGGAATAAAGAAAGATGATTTTGAAAGACCCGCAAAAGAATTATCCGTTGAAGTGGATTGCGACAAATATGAAGCAAAACACAGAAAACATAATAAGGATCTTTATTAAAGAAGGATTGTAATATGTCCATTTGATTTTGAAATTACGAATTAATTGTATAATTGTTTAATTGCTAAATTGTTGAACAGTTTAATTATTGAATAACCAATAATCAATAACTATTATGATTCAGGAAAAACTTTTAAGTATTGTCACTCCTTGCTACAATGAGGAAAAAAATATTGAACAACTGTATAACGAGCTTCTTCCCGTACTTAAAAATATTTGTTCTCATTACGAAATTGTATTTGTTGACGATGGTAGCAAAGACAACACATTTAGTGTTATAAAAGAAATTGCAGAAAAAAATAAAAATGTTATCGGACTTTCTTTGTCACGGAATTTTGGCCATCAGGTAGCCATCATGGCGGGGCTGCAGCACAGCAAAGGTGATCTGGTAGTGATGATGGATGCCGATATGCAACACCCTCCCGAAATAATTCCGCAACTCATTTTTGAATATGAGAAAGGCTTTGACATTGTAAACACAAAACGGCTTGATTCTGAAGATACAGGCTTTTTTAAGAAAATATCGTCCCGATGTTTTTATCGCTTTATTAATTTCCTTTCCGATGTTAAAATAGAACCTGCTGCCGCTGATTTCCGCCTTATGACAAGAAAAGCGGTAAATGCATTTCTTCAACTTGAAGAGAAAGACCGTTTTACACGCGGATTAGTTAGTTGGATGGGGTTTAAGCAATCTGTTGTGGAGTATAATGCATCTTCGCGTTTTGCAGGAAAATCAAAATATACATTCAGAAAAATGCTGCGTTTCGGCATTGACGGCATTACTTCATTTTCTTCAAAACCACTGAGGATTTCGTTCTATACGGGTTTTATTGTTTTTCTGGTGGGATTGATCTATGCTCTGTATGCCATAGTTCAAAATATAAAAGGTGAAACCGTTCCTGGTTGGACATCCATTCTTGTTTCGGTACTGATAATAGGAGGCATACAATTGCTAAGCATTGGCATAATCGGGGAATACATCGCAAGAATATTCAATGAGGCAAAGGCGCGTCCTTTATATTTTATTAAAGATATTACTAAAGGGCACCTCTAAAAACTCAATTGTCGTCATTGCGAGTGTAGCGAAGCAATCTCATTATCAACAAGATTGCTTCGTTGTACCTCCCTCGCAATGACGCATTTCATAGTTTTTAGAGATGCCCTAAACAGGAACATTGAAATATATTTGAAATGAAATCCGGCAATTCTTTTATTACTATACTTAATAAGTTCCCAAAAAAAAGAAAGGAACTTCCGGAAGAATACAAAATAATATACAATAAGCATTATAAAAGCAATCGTGAAGGAGAAACAAAGGTAACTTCTCTGTCAATGAAAATGGAGAAATGGCTTCATAAAATTGTTGCAAGTGATGTTATTAACAGTAAAGAAAATTTTAAAACATTGGAAATTGGCGCCGGTACATTAAATCAAATACTATATGAACCTAATAGCAAAGATTATGATATTGTTGAACCATTTCATTATTTGTATGAGGGGTCAAGGCATTTGAATCAAATCAAAAACATATATAAAGATATAAATAAAATTAATAATAATATCAAATATTCGAGAATTACTTCTGTCGCCACATTTGAACACATCACAAACCTTCCTGAAGTAGTTGCAAGAGCAGTACTTTTATTAGAAAGCACAGGTTCATTAAGAGTTTCTGTTCCAAATGAAGGAACTATTTTTTGGAAATTAGGTACAATGATTACAGGCTTTGAGTTTAAACGGATGTATGGATTAGATTATCAGGTATTAATGAAATATGAACATATCAATACAGCTAAAGAAATAGAAATTGTTCTAAAATATTTTTTTAGAAATATATCCACCAAATCTTTTGGTATTAACAAGAATTTAGCTTTTTATCGTTTTTTCAATTGCAAAGAACCAGATTATGAGATCGCAAAACGGTATTTAGAAAATTGTATCAATAAATAGAGCCTGTATATAAAGTCAATACAAAACGTCATTGCGAGGAGGTACAACGAAGCAATCTATTGACACAGAATGATTAGCAATAATTTATAATGAACACTATAAAAATAATCGTGAAGGCAGCGCAAAGTTTTGTAATCAGTTTATGAAAATGTTTTTGAAAGTCATAAAAGACAAGGGTATTTGGATTACAATCCTTTTATCTGCAGTTGTATTGATTACGTTTTACGGAAAGATTTTAAAACACCCTAACCAGGTTTATTTTTCCAATTCAGGCGATGGTCTGCAAAGTTATTATACTACTTTGTACCATATTAAATACGATTCTTCCTATTCGCATTTCCAGGGGATGAATTATCCTTACGGAGAACAGGTTTTGTTCACCAATTGTCAACCGCCCATTTCAAACACCATTAAATTCATTTCAAGAAATATTATTGATATTTCGGATTACACAATAGGGATTATTAATTTAATGATGCTTCTTTCTATCGTGATTGCTGCAGTTTTCCTTTATCTGATTTTGAAAGAGTTTAACCTGGGTTGGATTTACAGTGTTTTTATTGCCGTCGGAATCGCTTATTTATCGCCTCTTATAAACAGGTTTCCCGGGCATTATTCCTTAAGCTATGTGTTCACAATTCCTGTTGTTATTTACCTGCTGATAAAATTTTATAAAAATCCGTCCTGGGAAAAAAGCCTGGTCACAGGGCTGTTTATATTATTGATGGCGACTTTCCATATGTACAATTTTGCATTTGCGGCTTTTATTCTTGGAATATTCTGGATAATACAACTTATTTCAGATAAGAAATACAGAAAATGGAAATTCGCAATGTTAAATATTTCCTTGCAAATTATCTTACCTATTTTAGTAATCAATGTCTGGCTTTGGCTGACAGATAGTGTTAATGACAGGACTTCATATCCTTGGGGATTTCTTGAATATAAATCGGGATGGGAGGGTATCTTCCTTTCGGATTTCAAGGTGGATGCACCTTTTCTTAAATCGTTTATTCATGCCCGGCAGATTGAGTGGGAAGGATGGGCTTATATCGGGCACTTACCTGCATACCTGTTCTTGCTTTTGTTTACGATTTGGGGCTGTATCCCGTTTTTTGCAATTAACAATTTTGGGTTTTTCCTGATACTTTTTCTGTCAGGAGTAATAATTCATATATTGTTGAAAAAACGATTGAATCTCTTTACAATTACCGATAATAAACTGTTAAATATTTTCCTTTGGACAGGTTTTCTTGCCATGCTTTTTTCGTTTGCATGGCCATTTGCTTTTTCACATGGTCTTTTACATTATGCGGGGCCTTTGCGCCAGTTCAGGGGAATAGCAAGGTTTTCATGGATATTTTTCTACACAATTAATATTGGAGTGTTTTATTTTCTTTACCAATTAAAAATAAATTATAAAATATTAAAATGTACAATCCTCGTATTAAGTGTGGCAATTCTTTATTACGATGCCTTTGGTAATAATAATAACCTTCAGAATTATCTCAATAACCCAATTGATGTGCTTAGCGACAGACATAATGAATTGTCCGATAATAAATGGGTTGAAAAAATAAATGCGAAAACTTTCCAATCAATCCTTCCATTACCTTTTTTTCATACAGGCTCTGAAAATATTGGCTGTGAATCTTTATGCAATAGCGCTTTTAATACTTTCTGGGTTTCTTTAAAAACAGGAATCCCAACAAATGGATCATTGATGAGTCGCACTTCAATTAAGCAAAGTTTCAATAATATTTCAATTATTCTGGAGCCATACAAAAATTTAAATTTACAGAACGACTTACCATCTTTAAAACCTTTTCTTCTCGTTGTTGATAAATGCGGTGAGTTAAAAGAAACGGAAAGGATTTTATTAAAAAAATCAGAATATATCTGCTCTGCTAAAAATATTGATTTTTATCTATTGCCTGTAAATGAACTATTTAATCTTGCCGATTCTTTGTATTCCAATTGTACTAAAGAAATGAGTTCAATAAAGTATAATGTTGATGGATTTATTTCTTCTGACAGCCTGAAAAATTTTGTTTTCAAAGATTTTAATAAGATTAAATCCGGGACCTATTACAACGGAGGTGGTTCTTATTTTGGAAAAGCTTCGGAATATAACAGAATCTACGAAGGATTCCTTCCGCTTGTAGATACATCAGGTAACTATATTTTATCGTTTTGGTTTGGTAAAATTCAGACCGACCTCTACCCAAGAACAAATTTCGAGTTTGCAATATTTGATTCTACGGGGCAATGCATATTCTCTGATTACAAGTCGATAAATTCCATTGTTAAAATAGTTGACAACAATTGGGCTCTGGCAGAATACTCATTTAAACTACCGTTCTGTAATAACAAAATCAGCGTAACTTTATGGAATGATCAATTATTTTCTGATGATACGCTTTTTGTTGATAATCTTCTGATAAGAAAACAAAACAAAATCTTATACAAGCAGGGTTCCCGAAATTCTGTTTTTAAAAACAACAGATATTATTCAAGCAGGTGATTATTAACCTGCATTATTCACAAATTTTCAGAGAAAATTTTGAATTTGCGATAGATGTGAGCAATGGCATGCAGGTTAACCCGAATAATTCGCAAGAATTTGTGAATTATTCGGGTTAATTGTATAAATATTTTTTTTTAATATATGTTTACTTCGATATTATCAAAATATACATCCTGATCAGAATTTTGATTCCAAACGTACAATGAAATATCCTTTCCATCAATATTTTCAGGAACATTAAAGTATAATAGTATTTTTTCCCATCCATTACCGTCTTTGATTACGGATTTTGAATTAAACAAATAAAACTCCTTCGCATCCGCAGTCGAAACACATAATCCCGCAGTTGCATCTGAAGAACAGTAGCGCCATATCGTAACAAAGAACAACTGATCTTTTTTAACTTTCTGAAATTTTGTGGTAAAGCCAAAAGGATGTTCTTTATTTAAAAGTACCGAATAATTACCCGAATAAGACTTAATATTAGTTCTGCACCCGGTATTGCCAAATTTCACACTGTCCGGTTTACCAATAAAATATTTATTATCAGAAGATACTTCTTCTGCTCCGCAGGAAATTTTATTTGTATTTAAGCGCCCGTTATCAAAAATATCATAAATCTGTATATTTTCAAATTGCCCGATTTTCTTATTCAGAAGCGTTTTTACTCCCTTATCCTGTAAGCAATTCGTATCAAGTAAAATTACATATTTTGCACCGTTGTCTTTACACTCAATTATACGGGATGGGTAATCAGGATTAATCAGTCCGGAATTAGTAAAACCATTTTGATTCATTAAATACAAGGAAATGTTTGTTGATTCGTCAGGAAAAGCATATACCAAATCATCTTTTGTAATTCCAATCGATCTCAGATAAGGTGTGATACGACTTAGCGCTTCTTCATGAAACATATAGTGCCAATGAACATACAACCAGAATTTAACTTCCTGATCAGACAGAATTACCGAATACTCAGAAGCTTCTTGTGTATATGGATGGTAGCGAGCATCTATTTTTCCGTATCCATAATAAATACAGATCAGCGTAATAACTAAAAAAACAGCTTTATATTTAATTGAATTGAAAATAGAGGCGTGATGGTTTTTAATAAAACTCAGAAACCCCAGTATCGTAATTGGGATAAATAATAAATAATTTATTAAATGATAATCATGTACGTCATATGCCTGAAACCAAAGAATTATCCCCGATACTGAAGCTACAAATACAGAAATTGAAAATACAATCAGCAATTTGTTTTGTTTTTTTATATTTAGCAGCATGACTATAAAAAAACCAAGAACAAAAAACAAACCCAAAGGACAAAAATAATTACCAAACTGAAGGTCAAATAATATTCTGAGAATAGTTATTATTTTATCGTATTCTATTTCCCAAATCGGAAAAATATTTGTCTGGAATAAATGACATTGATTGACTTTGTTATACCAGGCTGCATACAAATACCAGGCTGCTACTAACGAAGCAGATAAAACAAATAGAAATAAAACTTTTATACGACGATTAAAAATGGCCCCCTGCTTATATTTGAATAATCCAAGCCACTCAGTTAGAAAAACAAAAAATAATACAAAAAAACTGATACCGGAAGTAATTTTAATCAGCATCCCAATGGTAAAAAATAAAAATAAAAAAACTAAATATCGTATTTTCTTTTTATAATAATATTTGTAGAAAAAATACCAACCAATGAAACAAAAACTGAGTGCAGGAACATCAGTAAGAAAATTATTTCCATAATAAATTAGTATTGGCGAAGAAAATAAAAATAGTGGTGACAGAATGGCCCAAAACTGGTCTTTTAGTACTCCCTGCGAAATTTTAAATAATGAAAACAACCCAAAAAATAGAATGATTAACTCTAATAAGCGATAGATCCATTCATGATGGCCAAAAATTTTCCACAAATTTGCAACAACATAATATAAAATCGGGCACTCCCCTGCGGACTTGCCCGTGAAAGAAGGTGCTGTTTTTAGATTAACCTGCGGCTGAAAAAGGTTGTTATTATTTTGATAATAGTTTAATGTGATAGATAAGCAATCCGTTTGCCTATACGTATGATATGACATTGGTCTGTAAAAAAGGATATGATGATAATTATATAACAAACTAATCAAAACAAAAAAACCTATAAAAAAATAATTGCTGTATTTTGGACTCCAAATTTTTTTCATCAGAATACTTTATAGTAAAACAAAAAATTAGTTATAATTATATATACACATTCTTATCAGATTTGTAAAAAATGATTAGAATGCGTTATGCCGATAGCAACAGGTTTGTCCCGCATAAGCGGGATTGCAAACCTGTTTCGTATCGGTATAATATGGTCAATCAAATTATTCAATAATAAAAATGCAACAAAAAGGAATAACAATATCCATTAAAAAACTGTATGATATTGTTATATATTTTGCAAGACAAAAATACTAAATAAATTGTATATTTGTTTTTTACTTTTTTCTCCAAGTTGAATATTTTTTT
>Ga0265292_1002450_pt1 | contig 12861 bp, 6 predicted proteins | sample Munlanlewell296A_FD_189080 | JGI IMG/M metagenome (GOLD analysis project Ga0265292, IMG submission 189080) | Leachate microbial communities from a municipal landfill in Southern Ontario, Canada - Leachate well 296A | ecosystem: Engineered > Solid waste > Landfill > Unclassified | place: Canada...
AACTGCACCAGCTTCTCCAGCCCTGTCTGCTCAAAGAAGACGCGGAGCACATCTTCCTCCTTGAGCGCTGCCTCTGATTTACGTAGCGCGGCCTGGAGCAGGAGGCGGGTGGATGCAGGGATATGCGAGATGTAGCTCGAGATCACGAACCTGAGCCTTGCATCGATGTTTTGCATGGCAGCCGGCAGGCGCATCGAGCTCACTCGGACCAGGACCCTGTTGCGCCTGTATGTCTCAATGAGTTCAGATGCATTCGCGCGGGCTCTTTTTTCATAGTCTACCTCTACTAGGTCTTCGTCTGCTAGCTGCCGTGGATCTGAGGTCCTATAATAAGATAATTGAGGAGCATATTCTCCAATGAGGTCCTCAAGAAAATACGGCTCGTCGTCATCCGAGGGCATCTCTGTGGTCGCCCTCCTGTAATCGTCCAGTGAATTGATGAACACCGCGTACTTTAAGTCTGCAAACGCAGGCAGGTTTTCTTCCTCAAAGCGTTCAGCCACCTCGAATTCATCAAGGTCTTTCAACGGGTTCCGGCGTACTGCCTCTTCCAATCCGCTCCGCTCGTCGCTGATGACCTCCTCGAACAGCGGCGCCACCAGCCAATCAGGATAGACCACAAGCCTTGTTTCCTCGCCTTCTTTCTTCTCGATCCTGAAGATGCATTCCGTTGAGTCGAGGAATTCCTTCATGGCTTCAGGCGAACTCGCCGCCTCCAGAAACTGGCCCTGCACATAATCAGAGACAAAACCCGAGCGCACAAAGGAGCCAAACGCGGCCTGCCGCACCTTGACCGGAAGCCCCTGATCAGCGGCGAGCTTAGTGAGGACAAGGCGCATCCTGCGGGACATGGTGCGATCGAGATGGCTGAAAAAGATCTGTTCTGCTGCAAGCGGATATTGAACGGCAAATTTATCGAACTGCCTGCCCGTGAAACCAAATTTGCCAAGGATCCTCCTGACCGCGTTTATGCCGCAGAACTCGGAGACGCTCCCAAACGGCTGTGAATCCGCATCTTGAAGACTGACTCGCATTTGACAGAGATAGAGGACGTTGAGCAGGCCCAGGATATATGCATCCGGGGCACGACCGTCTGGTACGACCTCGGAGAGGACTTTTTTGAAATACTCCTCAAACTCCCGCTCAAGGCCTTTTTGATCTGCCTTGCGGATTTTCCATGCGGTCGGGAGATGCGAGTATCCCTCCGCGCCCGCGTATGAGAATGGAGAGGTGAAGAGTAAATCAGCGTCCTGGCGATCCATGGGATTGTCAAAAAGGGCGGCCACAGCATTCCGGTTGTCCGGATGCACGACCTCCGGATGACGAACCACGGCCAAAAGCGCCGGCAATGAGAGCGCGATGCCGTGGGCATAGGTGGGCAGGGTATCCACAATGCCCGTCGAGAGCCGCGCAAGGCCTTGCCACAGCTTCTGCTCTGTCCCCACATACCCACGCTCCTGCACCAGATCCAGCATGAACATGAACGGCTGCAGGATCCGATCCATCTCGCTGAAAAAAAGTTCCTCCTCATACTGCCGCGCCAGCCCGTGCATGGAGGTCTTAAAGACGCGCTGGAAATTCACCTCCACGAGCTGTTCGAGGAGCTCGTCTTTCTCCGGCACATCGAGGCGGGAGGCATCGATGCGGACTGCGAGTTCATGATCAATATCGTAACTTGCCTCGTATTGCTCGCGGGTGCGGGTTTGGACCGCCCGCTGAAAGAGATCGAAGACGAGTGCGGAGTGCAACGGCCCTGTGTCCAGAATATGGGCGGCCTCGGCATAATCACGACTTTCAACGATATCGAAGATGGATTCGTTGTCCACGATCCTGTGGATCTCATCCAGATAATGCGCCACAGCCTGCGGCTCTGCAGTGGCAGCGAGCCGCGCAAAGGAGACAAGGCCCGTCCTCTCCCAGGTCGCCTGATACCGGCGCAGGCGGGCATTGAGATCAAATGACTTCTGCTGTGGATTCATCCCGTCGTAGATAAACCTGCGGCGGAAATCTGTTGCATCTACCTTTCTGACCTCATCGGAGAGATCGCGCGCCATATCGTAATAAACACTCGATCCCATTTGGGCCCCTGCCGCGACCTCGGAGAGCTCAATGAGCAACGGGATATATTCGGCGCGCATGATGCGCGGCGCCAGCTCGATTGCCTGCTCGATCCGTTTGCCCACGGACTTGACCGCAGCCGGTTGAGGGTTATTCGCAAGGCGTGAGACCTCCACCCGCAGCGGTATGATGTTGGGATCGTGATAGAGCGAATAGACCCTCTTTGGATCGCGATTCCGCTTGATCACGACCTCTTCGATATATTGAATCGGATCGTACATCGTAGGGACCAGCTTGGGCGCAAGATAGGACTTGGCCTGCGAATCACGTGCAAGGGCCTTTGCATATCGGTCCTTCAACGCGCGGAGCTCTTCTCCCGCCGACCATGGGATACAGAAGAACATTGCAGAGAGCTGCTCCTGCTCAAAGGCCAGCCGCGCATCAGGCGTCACAGAGACCTCGCCCCTGCCCGCCCGAGTTGTCCTCAGCCATTCCCCTTGATCAGAACCGAGCTCTACCAATTCCTCATTCGGCCGGACAACGCCCCTGTCCGGTATTTCACTCCTGCAGGCGACAAAGGCCTTTTCCCACGCCCTGATAAACCGCAGGAGCTGCCCATCTGTCGGAGTGGCCACATGGTTCATCTCCCTGCACAGGCGCATGCAGGCAAAGACCTTGACAAAGCCTTCCGGCAGCCCTTCCAGATAGCGCATCGCCGCATCCCATCCCCCGCCCGCGGTCAGAGGCAACTCGATGATGATCATGAGCTCTGCCGCAAGCTCACCCGGATACGGGAGAAGGGCCGTCTCCTTGGTAACGAGCGCTGCAACGTGCTTGAGGAACGTGTTCTTCGCGCGAAATGGTATGCTCAGTTGTTCATATTGATGCTCAATTCCCTCAGCCACCGCAGCGATCTTCCTCTCGATGGTAAATCCGAGGAGCCCTGAGCCAAGGCGTTCCGCCCTGTCCGCCAATGAAGTCATCCCCCTGTTTCGCAGATGGGTCGAGGCGTCCACGACCTGCCTCACATATTCAAACCTGGGGAGCTGATCGCGAAAATCCCATGCCGCAGCGCGCACGTCATGAGTCCCTCGCCATGCGTCCTCAAACTCCTCGGCATCACGAACATCCTTCATCCTAATCTTGAGCGCTCGTGAAAGGAGATGATTGGCAACACCCCGCGCCTTTTTCTTCATCGCTCGCCCATCGCTCAAGGTATCGCCCGGCAGACTCCATTGTCTCCCTGACTAACGCCACATCGCCTGTGTCCGCTTTTGCCTCAGAGCTTGTGGATTCGATGATCTCAAAGAGCTTCTCGATAAATACCCGCGGCGGGACAAAGCCCACCCTGCCTCCATCAAACAATGCCTCAAGCATCTTTTTCCCTGAAGGCGTAAGCCCAACGCCCCCACCCACCGCTTCTAGAAGCGCCAGGTGATAACGATGCGCCCACCCCTTTGACGCCTCTCCCTCCAGGATATCCATCCACTGCTCCACGGCCTTTGCCTCACCGATGCGTGAGGCTGTCTCGATTCCGTTGAACAGGGCCAGGAGCCACGATTTGGCGTGGGTGAGATTGGACTGGGAATCAGGGAGAAGACGCATGGCCTGCCCATGATACCCCTGGAGGACCAGGGGCAGGAGCGCAGGCCTCGAGTACAACCCGATGTCGTCAAAGAGGTCTTTGTGCGCTTCTTCCCTGTCGAGCTCGACCGCTTCCAGGGAATGTGTCCAGACAAACGGGAGGTCGGAATCCGGCACCATGAAGGAGAGCGGGACGATCGCCCGTACCTCGCCGGAGCCCAGAAGCTGTGTGAGATGGCTGTGCACATAATCATTATACTGGAGGAGCAGCCGTACCACCTCCCTTGTTGCCAGGGGCCTCTCTTCGATCCACGCCGCGTTTCCCCTGGGACGCGAAAGACTGCGAAGACCCACTGCAATTTGGGGAGGGCTGCTTTCGCGCTCCCCATCGAGTTTCTTCGAGAGATCCATTTCAAGCACGATTTTGAGATACGGCGCCACGCGATGTATCACGGGCTTGAGGGGATGTGTGGAGTCGCGGTCCTGATAGATCTTGGCTGCGAATTCTTCAAATTCCGCGCCAAGGATCTTTATTCCCCGCAGGATGTTGACGGGGTCCTGGTCATGGAGTCCCTTCTTGAGGGCATGCGGCACAGAACGAATGATCCCGTGTTCATGTATCTTGGCAAGATCGTGGTACACTTCATCGGCAACTACTGCTGCGGCCTGGAGGTTGTAGATCATGAGGTGATTGTCGCCTATATAGCTCCCCTCCCTGAGATATTGGGCAACGCCCCCACGCTCAAGTGACTTCATCGCCTGGTGCACATTGGAATTCATTGGGGCCTTTATTCCCAGTGCATCGAGAGAGCGCTTGAGTATCACCTCCGCCAGACCGGAGTATGCCTCGTCCATGAATTTCTGGCTCGCGATCTGGATAAAGGTTTGAGATAAAGAAGAGAATTCTATCTCCAGATGCGGCCATCGGAGTAATGAGAGTTTCCTGTGCACCGAATATACCCTCGGCGGCCTTGAAGAAGTCCTGGCCAGGGATTGCATGGGTGATCTCATGTATGACGGTGGAGACCGAAGACCCCTTCGCAATTGCGATGCCGTGTTTCTTTGCGGCACCTTCCATGCGCTGCACCATTTCCGGATACGTCCTGGCCGCATGTGAGCCCTCTTCGTCGTCCGAGATGATGACCGGAATGCCATGCTTATCGAAAGAGCGGGCCAGATCGCTCACAAAGCGAACGACCGCGGCTTGATCCGCATCGAGCCCGTACTGCACAGGATTCTCTGCAACAGCATCTCCCATACCTATTAGGGCCTGGATAAAGTCCCTGACGTCCTGAACATGCTCGATGCCTTTGTCCGCTATGCGGGAAAGGTTATCAGCAGGCTGCGATCCGCCGGTGTCGCGGGGGGCAGAAATCCCCTCTTTCTTGCCCCGCTTTGGCGCATGCTGGGCCCATATCCCTGCGGCTGCCGCACCTCGATGCGGGAGGCCGGCCGCCAAGGTAGAGATCCCCTGCCACACACTCGGGTTTGGCACACGTTGCTCTGAGGGAGGGGCCGGCTCCGCTTCTGAATAAGGAAGCTCCGGTGAGCCCTGCCCGCGCGGGGGCTTGTGGATGGAATTGACCATGTGAGCTATTGATCGGCAGGTGCCCTGCAAAGTTGCTAATTAATTTGGGCTCAAGTCAGGAAAGCATGGGCCAGAAGCGCTGCACCTGTGTGTCATCCCGAGGCGCTGCCTGTCCATGAATACCTGTGCAACCGTGAAAGCGCCGAGGGATCCCCTGAAGTCCACGGAAATCGCGTCCTCACTGCCTTCAGGAGATCCCTGCCTGCAGGCAGGCCGCCGGCGGACGGTGTTATGGACAACCTGGACTCGCACGTCTCTTCTTCAATTTCAAAATAAATTCTTTTTTCTACATTTTTTCTTGACGACTTTTTAAGGTGCGAATCGCGCTTTTTCCCAATGTCACAGACATCGACGAATTCACCCCTTAATCATTTCATAAATCGCGCATATCAGCATCCGTGTTGCGTTTGAGGGATCGAGTCTCATTTGCCCAGTTCTCCTCTCCAAAGCCATTACACGAGCTCAAAAACCTATGTGGTATAGCCTCTTCATGTAAAGGAGGCTGGCCATACAGAATAATCCATCAAGCTTGAGCGATGAGAGATTGATCGAAGAGATAAAACAGCTCGTCTCAAATGAATTCATCTCTCTGGCCAATCTCCTATCCTTGCTCGCTGAGATGGATGACAGAAGGCTCTACGCACAACTGGGTTATTCGTCGCTCTTTGTATACATGGTAGAAGAATTACATCTTTCAGAGGATGCAACTTACAAGCGGATTCAGGCGGCCAGAACGACGAGGAGATACCCCGTTGTTTTGTCCCTTATCTCAGCAGGCAAACTAAATCTGACCACTATCAATATATTGACCCCGATTTTGACAGAGGAGAATCATGAAGAGTTGCTGCAAAGGGCAGTGTTCAAATCAAAGCGTGAGGTAGAAAGAATGAGGGCTGAATATGCACCCAGACCAGACGTTCCGGATATGGTGCGAAATCTGCCGAACGCAACTTGCGCCGGCGCAAGTTGCGTTTGCGATGTAAAACCTGCGAGTGAGCGATCTGAAAACATATCATGCCAAGATTTATCCAGCCCGGCAAGGAGGGATGTTGTAGCTCCACTTAGCGAACAGAGGGTAAAGTTCCAGTTTACTGGAAGCGAAGAGCTCAGGGGCAAGCTAGATCGTGCAAGGGAGTTGCTGCGGCACAAATATCCACATGGGAAGTTGGAAGATATCATCGATGAGGCACTGGATGCGCTGCTCGCAAAGAAAGACCCAGAGAAGAAGATGGAGAGAAAGCTCATAAAGAGCTCCTCCAAGCATAGGCCACAAAAATCCAGCAATTCGCAGCCTCGATACATCCCACAGCATGTCAAAGATACAGTTTGGCAGCGGGATCAAGGGAGATGCCAGTATGTGGGCCCAGATGGGAGGCAATGCGATGAGCGAGGCGGTTTGGAGTTCGATCATATAAAGCCGTGGGCAAAGGGGGGCAGTTCAAACGATTCAAAAAACATCCGGCTCCTGTGCCGCACGCACAATCAATTGGCTATGAGAGCCATATTTGGAGACAGGAGAGATATCCAAGGTCTGTGGGATGGCTGTGAACTCTGATTAATGTGCCTCTGCCCAGTTGAGCCCCGCGCCTACATCCACTACCAACGGCACCGATAGTGATGCCGCGCCCTCCATCGCCTGTTTCACAAACGCGCGTACCTTCTCCACATCGCCCTCCGGCGCCTCGAGCACGAGCTCGTCGTGTACCTGGAGAAGTAATCTAGACCCTGATGAAATTTTGGGAAGGTCCGCGTGCACCACAATCATCGCACGCTTTATGATGTCAGCAGCAGTGCCCTGAAACACCGTGTTGAATGCCATGCGCTCCGCGAGCTGCCGCAGCTGCTGATTGCTGCTCTCGATGTCAGGGAAGAAGCGGCGCCGGCCAAAAAGTGTAGTGACCTTGCCCTCTTTGCGCGCGCGATCCAGCACATCCTCGCGATATTCCGCAACGCGCGGATACTTGAGAAAATAGTTGTCGATGTAGTCGGCCGCCTCGGAGGGGCTTATGTCCAGCTGCCGCGACAGGCCGTACGCGGTCTGGCCGTAGATGGTTGCGAAGTTCACGGTCTTGCCCACTGCGCGCTGCTCGCGGCTGACTTTATCCACCGGGCAACGGAAGATACCGGAGGCTGTGAGCGAGTGCACGTCTGCATCGTGCTGAAACGCATCGAGCAGGGATTTGTCCTGTGACATATGCGCCAGCACGCGCAGCTCGATCTGCGAGTAGTCGGCGGAGACGAGCACATGACCCTTCTCCGCGATGAACGCCTCGCGTATCCATCTCCCCTCCTCCGTGCGGATCGGGATGTTCTGCAGGTTTGGATCGGACGAAGAGAGCCGGCCCGTGGCTGCGGTGGCCTGGTTGAAGGTAGTGTGGATCCTGTGGGTCCCGGGGTCCATGAGCGCTGCGAGCGCATCGATGTAAGTGGATTTGAGCTTGCCCAGCGAACGCCAGCGCAAGATCAGGGCCGGCAGCTCGTGCTTGGAGGCAAGCTCCTCCAGCACCTCCTGGCTCGTGGAGGGCCCGGTCTTCGTGCGCTGCGTGCTCTTGAGCCCCAGCTTTTCAAACAGGATCTCGCGGAGCTGCTTTGGCGAGTTTATGTTGAACTCCTGGCCCGCGATCTTGTGGATCTGTGTCTCCAGCCCCGAGAGCTCCGCGGCAAATGTCTCGCCGAGCCCGGCCAGCTTCACATCGTCCACCTTGATGCCGGCCAGCTGCATGTCGACAAGCACCCCAAGGAGCGGCATCTCGATCCCGTATAAGAGATCCGAGAGCCCCTCTTCCTGGATGCGGGCGCGGAATATCTCTGCCAGGCGCAGGGCCACGTCCGCGTCCTCACAGGCGTAGTCGCGCGCGATCTCAAGCCCGACCTCCGAGAAATTCTTCTGCGCCTTGCCCTTGCCCACCACCTCTTCGTAGTGGATCGTCTTGTGCCCGAGGTAATTGCTGGCCATGGGGTCGAGGCCATGCTGGCCGGCCGGGTCGATGAGATATGAGGCGAGCATGGTGTCGAAATCCACGCCGCGCACGTCAAACCCCTCGCGCCTGAGTATCGTGAGGTCGTAGTTGAGGTTCTGGCCGATCTTCTTGATCTCCGGGTCCAGAAGCAGGGGGCAAAGCATCGCGTCCACGACCTGCCTTGAAATCTGGCCGCCCCCGACCTTCTCAAAGAGATCGCCCGACCTCCCAACCTCCGCGCCCATGGCAGCGGAGCTATGGCCCACAGGCACATAGGCAGCCAGACCCGGCTCCCAGGCGAGTGCAAAACCAACGATCTTTGCCTGCATCCGATCGAGCGAGGTCGTCTCTAGATCGATAGACAATACCTTTTTATTTTTTATCGAGTTAACTACTTCTTTTAAATCTTTTTCTTTGACGATCAGACGGTAGTTTTCAAATGAGATAGATCTCTCAGGGGCCAGCTCATCCAAAAGCTTCGAAAATTCGAGCTCTTTAAAGAGATTTCTCACCTTTTCTTTATCAGGGCCAACGGTCTTGAGATCCTTCAAGTCGATGTTCAGGGACACTGCCGTATCTATAGTGACGAGGCGCTTTGAGAGCCTGGCGAGCTCAACATGCTCTGCGATGCTCTTTCCGACAGCCCCTTTGATCTCCGACGCGTGCGCTAATACCTCATCGACGGTCTTGTATTCCGCGATGAGCTTCATCGCCGTCTTGGGGCCGACGCCAGGGATGCCGGGCACGTTATCCGACTGATCGCCTGACAGGGCCAGCACCTCCACCACACCTTCGGGCCCCACGCCGAATCGCGCCTCGACCTCTGCCTTGCCAACGCGAAGCTCCTTCATCTCATCGAGGATCGTCACGTTGGGGCCGACAAGCTGCATGAGGTCCTTGTCGCCCGATACCAGGACCACATCCAGGACTTCGGATGCAAAGCGCTTTGAGAGCGTGCCTATTATGTCATCGGCCTCAAAGCCCGGCTTCTCTATAACAGGAATGCCCAGCGCCTCGACGAGCTGCCTCATGTAAGGGAACTGCTGGACGAGATCATCCGGCGGCTCTTTCCTATTGGCCTTGTACTCCTCGTAGATCTCGTCGCGGAAGGTCGGCTCCGCGGTATCAAAGCAGACGGCTACATAGTCGGGCTTCTCGTCCCTCACGAGCTTGAGCAGCATTTGAGCGAAGCCGTAGAGCGCTCCCGTCGGGAGCCCCTTTGATGTGGAGAGCGCGCGAATGGCGTAATAGGCGCGGAACATGTAGTTCGCGCCGTCGATGAGATATAGGGTGCGTTTCTGTTTAGTGTCGTGTCCCACGAGTAACCTTTCAAAACCGCGCCTGATTGTCTCACAGGGTCATTCCCCGCATCCCTTATTCACATCATTTTCGGGACCTCTCAAAACCGGCCAGATGCAAGGCGCCCGGAAAATCGCGACCGGAGCGTACACGGAAGTACGTGAGGATCGCGAGTTTCCGGGCAACGCAGCAGATGGCCGGTTTTCAGAGGTCCCTCTTGGCGAAATATTCCTTGGCCTCGCCGACGACCGTTAGCGAACCGGAGACAAAGAGCGTGTCGTTCGCCCCGAGGCGCGGGATGATGCGGGAGAGCGCCGCGCTGACGTCGCCCCCTATCTCGATCGCGGCGCCGGAGGAGCGTGCCGCAGCGGCTATGTCCTTTGGCGATGCCGCGCGGGGCGATGGGGCGCGCACGCAGATGACCTCGCGGAAGTACGGAGCAAGATGTCTGAGCATCCCCGCAACGTCCTTGTCCGCCAGCACGCCTATCATGAGCACGGCGCGCTCGCGCACAGCCGTCGTGCGGACATAAGACGCGAGCGTCTCAGCGCCGGCGACGTTGTGCGCGCCATCCAGGACCACACGGGGCGATAGAGCCACGACCTCGAGCCTCCCGGGCCAATTCGTCGAGGAAAGAGCCTCCTCCACCATCTCGATGTGGAACCCGGCCTGCGAGAGCAGGTGCGCGGCCTCAACGGCGCAGGCGGCGTTCTGACGCTGGTGCTCGCCGGCGAGCCCGAGCGGGACGGAGATCTCGTCCGGAGTCGCGAGGCAGAGAGGCGAACCGACATCGTCGCAGACGCGGCGCACGACCTCCATCACCTCAGGGGGTTGATAGGCCACGACCGTAGGCACCCCGCGCTTGATGATGCCGCATTTCTCCGCAGCGACCTCACGCAGGCTCGTCCCCAGATGTTGGGTGTGGTCAAGCGATATAGGCGTGATCACCGCCACCTTCGGCTGAATGAGGTTTGTCGCATCGAGCCTGCCGCCCAGGCCGGTCTCAAAGACCGCGATATCCACCTTCTTATTGCCGAAATGGATGAAGGCCGCGAGGGTCAAAAACTCAAAATAGCTGAGCATCCGGTCGTCCGGAAGTGAATCACGTATTGCTGAAGTCAGGTCCGCGAAATCCTTCTCGCTGATCATCGAGCGATTTATCTGGATGCGCTCGCGCAGGTCCACGAGGTGCGGCGAAGTGTACAGCCCGACCCGATACCCGCTCCGTTCCAGTATAGTAGCAAGGAATGCGGAGGTGGAGCCCTTACCGTTTGTGCCGCTGATGTGGACTGATGGCCACCTGTCCTGCGGGTTGCCCATCACGCTCACCGCCTCGGAGAGAGGGCCCAGCTCGAGCCGCATGGCATTTGGCTGAAGAGTTTCCAGATATGCGAGGGTCTGCTTGTAATCCACGTTGTCCTCTCTTGAAGCTCAAAGTTCAAAGCTGAAAGCTCAAAGCTCAAAGTTCAAAGGAACATATTGGTTTTGCTTTCAGCTTTGAGCTTTGAGCTTTGAGCTTCATTGTACTTTTATGGCCAGCGCGGTGATGTCGTCACGCGGTTTGTCAGGATCTACGAACGCCTGAACCGTCTCTACCACGACATCCACGATCTGGCGGGCGCTTCCAACCACCGCATCTTCCAGACATTCCACGAGCCTCTCCCTGCCGAAGCGATCGCCGTTGCCGCGGGCAGCCGCTTCTATGATGCCGTCCGTGTAGAGGAGGATCACATCGCCGCGAGAGACCACCATCTGACGCTCGTGGAACACGCCGCGCGGCTCGATGCCGAGGAGAGAATCGCCCGTGCCTACCTGCTCGAATCTCCTGTCCGCGGAGCGCCAGACGATGGGAGACGGATGTCCCGCGGTTGTGAACTGTATGAGCTGCCGCGAGCGCAGGTACTGCAGGTAGACCATGGAGATGAACTGCTCCGCCTGGAAGAGGTCGTCGTAGAGGATGGAATTTATCCGCTGCGTGAGTATCGCGGGGGAATAATCCGCGTCGCGCTGCGCCCTGATCGCGGACCTGAAGGCGGCCATGATGAGGGCAGCTCCGATGGAATGCCCGGAGACATCGGCCACCACGAACGAGGGGCGCCTCGCCTCGGTGAGAAAACAGTCGTAGTAATCTCCCCCGACCCTCTCGGCGGTGACCAGTCTGCCCGCGACATCAAGCCCCTCGATAACAGGCGGCTCCTGCGGCAAGAGCTTATACTGTATCTGCCTTGCGATCTCCAGTTGCTGGCGCAGCTGCTGTGTGCTGGCGCGCTCCTCGGAAAGCCTGACTATGTGAAGGTACGCGGCCGCCTGGTTTGCAAGCGTGGTGAGCAGCCTCAGGTCGTCCTTTGTGAACGGCTTGCCGTCGGCCCTGTCCGTCACGTTGATAACGCCCAGAGGTTCGTCCCCGACCTTCAGCGGAAAACACGTAACCGGCGCGGAGATCAGCGACTTCGTCCGATAGCGCTCGCGGCCGGGGCCCATTTCCTCCGCCTGAATGTCGTTGATAAGCACCGGCTCATGGCTCGAGAAGACGCGGCCGGAAATCCCCTCGCCGACCCTCACCACCGCCCGCTGCATGATATCGCGATCCATGCCCCGGGCAGCCGCGATGCGAAGGACGCCCCGCTCGGGCTCATAGGTCATTATCGATGCCTTCTCGACGCCTAAGAATTTCGCTGCCACATCGAGCACGATTTCATACACCTGCGCGGGATCCGCCGCGCTGGCGATGGCCTGGCTCAGTTCATGTACCGCGTCGAGCGCCGTCTTTGTCTTCATATGAGTTTGATCATCCTGAGTTTATGTCCGCGCCCGAAGGTCCGACTCTCGACCTTTGTCATCACCCTGTTGATGAGGAAGAGTCCCCTGCCTCCGCATGCGCAAGGATCGGGCTCGGCAAAGGAAAGGTGGCTGATCCCGCTGCCTGTGTCAACCACCTCCATTACGATCTTCTTTCTGTCGATCACGAGGGAGATACGGATCGGCAGGGCCTTGCGCCTGCGATGTGCATGCACGATCGCGTTGTCAACCGCCTCCACTATCGCCATGCAGAGCGCGGTCTGCAGATCCCGACCGTGTCCGAGTCCCGCAGCCTCGGACGCGGCGCGCACAAAACCGCGGAGCGGAGTAAGATAGCGCGTGTCGCTCTTTATCGTGAGAGCGCAGCTGAACAGCATCGGGGGACCTCTAAGAAGCGCCCATCATTTATTGAACTGGCGCACTGCGGCGTTCCAATCCGCGCAGACCTCAAAAAGCCTGTGCAAGCGCGTTATCTCGAATATCGTCTTCACCTCGTCCGAGAGGCCGGCCACCTTCACGTCACCGCTGCGCTGCCTGACCCGCCGCAAAAGCGAGATGAGTACGCCCAGCCCC
>Ga0265292_1002451_pt1 | contig 12859 bp, 12 predicted proteins | sample Munlanlewell296A_FD_189080 | JGI IMG/M metagenome (GOLD analysis project Ga0265292, IMG submission 189080) | Leachate microbial communities from a municipal landfill in Southern Ontario, Canada - Leachate well 296A | ecosystem: Engineered > Solid waste > Landfill > Unclassified | place: Canada...
CGGCCGGGCAGAGCTTCGGAGCGTTCCTGCCGCGCGGGATCACTCTGCGGCTGGAGGGCGATGCGAACGACTACGTCGGCAAGGGTCTGTCGGGTGGCAGGATCGTGCTGTTCCCACCGACGGATTCGCCCTTCACGGCGGAGCAAAACGTGATCGCCGGCAACGTGATCCTCTACGGGGCCACTTCAGGCGAGGCGTTCATTCGAGGCCTGGTCGGGGAGCGTTTCTGCGTACGCAACTCCGGCGCGGTGGCGGTGGCTGAGGGGGTGGGTGACCACGCGTGTGAGTACATGACCGGAGGGCGTGTGGTCGTGCTTGGGCCGACCGGCCGCAACTTCGCGGCGGGGATGTCCGGCGGCATCGCCTACGTTCACGACGCCGCCGGGACATTCGCTTCCAAGGTCAATATGGACCTGGTCGATCTCGAGTCTTGCGACGCTGAGGAAGAGTCCTGGCTTCACGACCTCGTGGCTCGTCATCGAGCGGAGACGGGGTCGGCGGTGGCCGACCGCCTGCTCTCCGACTGGAGGCAGGCAGCCACCCGATTCGTCAAGGTGATGCCGCGCGACTACAAGCGGGCCCTTCTGGCCGCGAGGGATGCGCGAGAGCGGGGAGAGACGGAAGAGAACACGACCATGGAGGCGCTCCGTGGGTGAAGCTGGGGGTTTCCTGAAATACCCGCGCGAGTCGGCTCCGGTCCGACCGGCGGCGGAGCGCGTGCGGGATTGGGAGGAAATCCAAGGCGTTCTGGACGACGAGAAGGCACGGACTCAGGGTGCCCGCTGCATGGGCTGCGGGACTCCCTTCTGTCACAGCGCCTGCCCGTTGGGCAACCTGGCACCCGAGTGGAACGACCTTGTGTATCGCGGGAAGTGGCGGGAGGCGGCGGATCGTCTCCACGACACGAACAACTTCCCCGAGATCACCGGGCGGCTGTGTCCCGCGCCGTGCGAGGGCTCGTGCGTGCTGGGAGCCAATGACGATCCGGTGTCCGTCAAGGCAATCGAGATGGCCGTCGCCGAGCGCGCGTTCACGCAAGGATGGGTTACCCCGGAACCGCCGGCAGCACAGACGGGCCGCAGCGTGGGCATCGTGGGCTCCGGCCCGGCGGGGTTGGCGGCCGCTCAACAGCTCACGCGCGCAGGACATCAGGTCGTGGTCTTGGAGCGCGCACAGCGGGCCGGGGGCATTCTGCGCTACGGCATACCGAGCTACAAGCTGAGCAAGGCGGTGCTGGATCGGCGCCTTTCGCAGATGGAGGCGGAAGGGACGAGGTTCCGGACGGACGTCGTGGTGGGTGAGGACGTCGAGACCGCCTCCATTCGCGGGAGTTTCGACGCCCTGGTCCTGGCCGGCGGGTCGACTCGAGGTCGCGATCTCACCGTGCCGGGCCGCCAACTGAGCGGTGTCTGTCTGGCCATGGACTACCTGACCGGCGCCAACCTGGCGCGGGAGGCCGCGCTCCCGGTCGGCCCGATCTCAGCCGAGGGCAAGCGAGTGGTGGTGGTGGGCGGCGGGGACACCGGGGCGGACTGTGTGGGAACCGCCAACCGCCAGGGGGCCGTCTCGGTGCATAACCTCGAGATCATGCCCCAGGCTCCGCTGGTGCGCGCGGCGGCCAATCCCTGGCCGGACTTCCCGATCATCTCTCGCACGTCCTCGGCGCACGAGGAGGGATGCACACGCATGTTCTCGGTAGCCACCGACGAATTCGTGGACAACGGGCGGGGGCAGCTACGGGCTCTGCGTGCGCACTCGGTCAACCGGGTCTGCGCCGAGGGCGGGCTCGTTTTCGAGGACGTTGCGGGAAGCGCATTCGAGATCCCGTGTGATCTCGTTGTTCTGGCACTGGGCTTCGAGGGGCCGGCGCGCAAGGGGATGCTCGAGCAGCTCAAGCTGGCCCTGGACGAACGGGGCAATGTCGCCCGGGACTCGAGCTGGGAGACCAGCGCCCTCGGTGTGTACGCCTGCGGGGACATGGCTCGAGGGCAGAGCCTCATAGTGTGGGCGATTGCGGAAGGACGCACCGTCGCTGCCGCGGTGGATCGCTACCTGATGGGAGAAAGCCTGCTGCCCGCGCCCCTCGGACTCTAGACAGTGCTCGGAATCACCACATCGTGAGTCAGGACCCGCACGTTGCCCCCCGGCGGGGTTCTGGCTTGCCGGCTAGAGGTAGCCGCCCGGAGGAGTGACGTGGGCGGTCGGAGGCGGAACCATTTCATTCGGGGCGTCGGTGAAGCGACGCCCGCCGAACTTGGAGTGGATGTCGTCGTCCAGCTTGTCGCCCAGGGCGGCCACCGTCTGAATGACAGCCCTGAGCGCCTCCCGGGACATGTGATCCCCAAGCAGGCAGTGCTCGAACCAAACGGCTCGGTGCTCGGCGTCGTAGGAGAAAGCCCCGAACGGGAAGCGGAGATTGGCGGTGAGCAGGTAGCTGGCCAGTTCGTGGGAGAGGTCCAGGTCGAGGTTGGTGATGGCGAACACGCGAACCAGCGTGCCTTCGCCATCGAAGGGCACGGGTACGACGAAGACACGGGTGGACTCCATGCGGAAACTGAAAGCGCCTGCCGCGTCGACCTCGTAGCCGGCAACGATCTGGCGTAGGACCTCGCCTATGCGCCCGCGGACGCGCCGCATGTCGGCGGTCTCCGGACCGCCTGGGAACTCGCCGGTGGCCACCTTGACGGAGTAGTCCGCGGGAGCCCGATAGACCTTCCGAAAGATCTTCTCGACGAAGCCGGCGGTTTCGTCGGGCAACGAATCGGAACGCATGGCGAAGTTGGGACCCTCGTAGGCGAAGCCCATCACGGCCAACGTCGCGTCCTGAGCCGGCCTCAGCGGCGGGAGTCCGGGAGCGCGGTGGCTCGACGCCTCAACCCAAATCCCGCGGTCGGCCGTGGCGATCTGGACGAAGCAGGCCTCGCTGCCTTCGCGAACGAAGCGCACGAACCCGCCGTTGGACTCGCGCAGCCGGTCGATCTTCTCGAGCTCGGCGCGAAACTGCTCCAGCCGCTCGGCCTTGCGCATGAAGTCCTCCTTGATCACGTTGGTTCTTCGGGCGGAGCCGCTCGTGCGCGGGCTCCGGCTGCCGTTGCCCCGGCGGGAATCTACGCCGTGGCCGCTCCGGTCGCAACGCCGGCTGTCGGGAGGGGCGGGGCATGCGCGGGGCGGATGGCGTGTCGGTGCCGTGCCTGCGAGGGTGGTGTGCCGCGAAGCGGGAGGCACTGAAAAGTGCCGGCGGCAGGCGCAGCCCGAGCGAGCGGTTGATCAGTCCCCAGTTAGAGTGGACGGGCCCCGGCGCCCGCCGGGACCCGTCCGGTCCAGGGCCGGGGGGGTAGCCCTGGAGCTTGGCGGCCTAGAGTGCGCATGACAAAGGCGGAGATCTCCTCGCATAGAATGACGACTGCCGCGGGAACGGACCGCGCACCGCGGATCCAACTGGGGTGCGCATCCTCTCTCCCCCTTCCCCGGCAGGCCTGGACCGGCTCCCGGCGCCCCCCCTGAAGGGGCGCGGTCCCACTGGCCCTGCGACCGAGGCGCTCGCCCCGGTCCCCATCGCAGCCATTCTTGCCGGACGCACGGCCGAGGTCGATGCTTCGATAAGCTCATCTTTCGAGCGCGAAATGACTAGTCCTGGTAAGGCGCGGCGCGGTCGCCGCGCCTTGGTGACCACGCCGGCGAGTCAACGGTTACCATGGTGATCGGCTGCGGGGCCCCGGGCTCGGCCGAACCGCGGGCCGAACCGCGGGCAAAGCGCCGGGTCGCCATCCCTGTCGAGGAACGCTGCCGGTCCGACAGTGTCGAGCGCGGCGCCCGCTTGATGTTGTCGATGAAGGGGTCCGCGCTGCGCTCGGAGGTGGCAAGTGGTAACGGTGTGGTTGAGAAACCCCGATCGCGAAGTGGAAGTGGAGGGGGCAGGACGGGTCAAAGACCTTCTCGCCAAGTTGGGCATCCCGGCGAGCACGGTCCTGGTGATTCGGGACCGGGCCCTACTGACTCGGGAGGATGTCCTTGTTGAGGGTGACCGTGTCGAGGTCCGTCCGGTCATATCCGGGGGGAGTGGGAACTCGTGAGGTGCAGGCGCTGTAAGAAACCCGCCGTGGTGGAAGTGCGCCGCCACAACGCGGCTTTCTGCGACTCGTGCTTCCAGGCCTATGTCCACGCTCAGGTGCGCAAGGCGGTGGACGGCCTCGGCATGTTCTCTTGCGACGAGCGCATCCTGGTGGCGGTCTCGGGGGGCAAGGACTCACTTGCCCTGTGGGACATCCTCATCTCTCAGGGCTACCGTGTGGACGGTTTGTACCTGGGCCTCGGGGTGGGGGAGTACTCCAAGCGATCGCAGCGGGCGTGTGAGGCCTTCGCCTCCGAGCGGCGCGTCAACCTCCGTGTCTACGACACCGCGATTGAGGAAGGCTACGACGTACCCCGCGCGGCGAAGGGGCCCCGCACTCCCTGCTCGGTCTGCGGTTTGGCCAAGAGGCACCTCTTCAACCGCCTGGCTCTCGAGGGGGGCTACGACGTCGTGGCCACCGGCCACAACCTGGACGATGAAGCGGCGGTACTTCTGGGCAACGTCCTGCGTTGGGAAACGGGCTACCTGGCCCGGCAGAAGCCGGTCCTGCAATCGACCCATCCCGGCCTGGCACGCAAGGTGAAACCGCTCTACCGCGTGGCAGAGCGAGAGACCGCCGCCTACGCGGTTCTCAGGGACATCGACTACGTCGTCCAGGAGTGCCCCCTCGCGGTGGGCAATACTCAGATCGAACTCAAGCACGCCCTTGACGCGATCGAGGAAACCTCTCCCGGCACGAAGCACGCCTTCTTGTTCGGCTTCCTCGAGCGAGCAGCGAAGGCGTTCGAGGGAGAAGATGCCGTCGAGCTTCACGCCTGCTCGCGTTGCGACATGCCGACCGGCGGCGCACTCGAGCTCTGTGCCTATTGCCGGATGCGGGATTCCTTGACAGGCTCACGGGGTCCAAGCGCCGAGGAGGAACGCCTGTGACGGGCACCGAGGGAAAGTTCCAGCCCGGAGATCTGGTCCTGCTTCGCGACTCGAAGGGCCGCTCCTACATGTTCACCCTCAAGGAAGGCGACACCTTCCACAGCCACCGAGGAACGCTTCCTCACGACGCCTTGATCGGGCATCCTCAAGGCACCAGCGCGGTGACGAGCCTCGGAATGCGCGTTCTCGGACTACGGCCGAGCCTGGCCGAGTACGTGCTGAAGATGCCTCGCGGCGCTCAGGTCATCTACCCAAAGGACCTGGGATTGATCCTCATGGCCGCCGATGTAGCGCCGGGATGCACGGTGGTGGAAGCCGGGGCGGGTTCCGGCGCGCTGACCATGGCACTGCTGCGCGCCGTTGGGCCTTCTGGGCGGGTGATCTCCCTCGAGCTCAGGGAGGACTTTGCGTCACAGGCGCGACGCAACGTCGAGACGTACTTCGGGGGGATTCCGGAGAACTGGGAACTGCGTCTCGGCAACGCGTTCGATGAGATTGCGCCGATAAGGTGCGACCGGGTCTTGCTCGACATGCTGGAGCCCTGGTTGGCCATCGACGGTGCGGCCGAGGCGCTCGCAACCGGGGGGACGATTCTCTGCTACGTCGCGACCGTTCCGCAGATAATGCGGGTCGTCCAGTCGCTGGAGGCCGACCCGCGCTTCGGGCTCATCGAAACCGTTGAGGCGCTGATTCGATCCTGGCACGTCGACGGACTGGCTGTGCGGCCGGACCACCGGATGGTCGCCCACACCGGATTTGTCATAACCGCTCGGCGAGTCGAACCGCCTGGCGCCGCGGCTTCCTAATCGTCCAGGAATATGCACTCCGCGGGGCAGCGTTCGGCCGCGTCGCGCACACGATCCTCGAGTCCGGCGGGCACCCTCGCGCGAGCGCCCACCCCGAGCAGGACCCTGCCACCCTCGCAGACATAGGCCAGCCCGTCGTCGTGCATCTCGAAGACGGCCTCCGCCAGTTCCTGGCAGAGCCCGTCGCCGGTGCAAAGCTCCTGATCGATCCAGACCCTCATGGCGTCACCCACTGTAGCAACCCGGCCAAGTTGTGCTGGGGGCGCGCCACAAACAGCATTCGCAGACCCCCATGCGGCCGTATACTCAAGCCCTGCCAGAGCGGATCCCCGCCGGGACAGGGGGTGAACGGCGTTGAGGGACAAGGGACACGAGCCGGCCTCACCCGAAGCGAACGCCCCGAGCGACCTTCAAGAGCGCTTGGTGCACTACGAGAAGCAGGTGCATGAGCTCCAGACGCGGATCGCGTTTCTTGAAGAAGACCGCGGCCTTGCGCGCCGGAAGCAGGAATCGCCCGGTCAATTGCGGGCAATGAGCGAGCGGGTGCTGGAGCTCAAGAGCCAACTGGTCCAGATGCGGGAACACAATGAGAAGCTTGCCTCGACGTTGCGTGACGCACGCGAGCAGATCCTGGCGCTGAAGGACGAGGTCGGCAAACTGACCACGGCGCCTTCCAGTTTCGGGGTGTTCATCAACTCCAATGCGGACGGGACCGTGGACATCTCGCAGACGGGGCGCAAGTTGCGGGTCAACGTCCATCCCGAGATCGCCCCGGCGTCCCTGCGCCCGGGGCAGGAGCTCGTGCTGAATGACGCCATGAACGTGGTGGAGGTCCGGGAGTTCGACGATCAGGGTGACGTGGTCACGCTCAAGGAGATCCTCGACGCCAGGCGCGTGGTGGTGGTCGGGCGCGCGGATGAGGAGCGAGTGGCCTTGGTGGGGGAGCCCCTGACCCGGGAGAGACTGCGGGTGGGCGACTCGCTGTTGCTGGACGCGCGTTCCGGGTATGTGTTGAGCCGCGTTCCCAAGTCCGAGATCGAGGAATTGGTGCTCGAGGAAGTCCCCGACGTCAGCTACGCGGACGTCGGGGGGCTCGCCGGCCAGATCGAGGCGATTCGTGACGCGGTCGAACTGCCTTTCCTGCACGCCGAGCTCTTCCAAGAACACCGCCTCAAGCCACCCAAGGGCGTGCTGCTCTACGGGCCTCCCGGCTGCGGCAAGACCTTGATTGCGAAGGCGGTGGCGAACAGCCTCGCAGCCAAGGTCGCCGAACTGACGGGGCAGAAGGAGGCCCGCAGCTACTTCCTGAACATCAAGGGCCCCGAGTTGTTGAACAAGTACGTGGGGGAGACCGAGCGTCAGATCCGCCTGATCTTCCAGCGCGCGAAAGAGAAGTCCGAGGAGGGCGTGCCGGTCATCGTCTTCTTCGACGAGATGGACGCCCTGTTCAGGACGCGTGGATCTGGCATCTCCTCCGACGTGGAGAACACGATAGTCCCTCAGTTGCTCTCCGAGATCGACGGAGTGGAGTCGTTGAAGAATGTCATCGTCATCGGAGCATCCAACCGGGAGGACATGATCGACCCGGCGATTCTTCGTCCGGGCCGGCTGGACGTGAAGATCAAGATCGAGCGCCCCGACGAGGAAGCTGCCCGGGACATCTTCTCCAAGTACTTGACCGAGGATCTGCCCCTGCACCCGCGCGTTCTGGCGCAGCACGAGGGGGATCGTACCGCCGCCGTGCGCACGCTCGTCGACGAAACGGTGGAACTCATGTACGCCGTCGTCGACGCCAACCGTTTCCTGGAGGTCACATACGCCAACGGCGAGAAGGAGATCCTCTACTTCAAGGACTTCAACTCGGGCGCCATGATCGAGAGCGTGGTCAACCGGGCCAAGAAGGCGGCGATCAAGGACTTCTTGGAGACGGGCGAGAAAGGGATCAACGCCGAGCACCTGGCCGAGGCCATCGCGGCGGAGTTCCGCGAGAACGAGGACCTGCCCAACACGACCAACCCCGACGATTGGGCTCGCATCTCCGGGAAGAAGGGGGAGCGGATCGTGTACGTGCGAACCCTCATCACCGGGGAAGCAAGGGACCACGGCAGAGCCATAGAACGGGTGCAGGCGGGCCAGTATTTGTAGTTCCGGTTGCACGGGCATCCATCACCCGCCCACCGTGCGTCCCGCGGAGCGAGCGGCGTGGCGATTTTCTGTTCCGCCGGGCGAGAGAACCAACGAGCGTCGCGGGAGGATTCTTGGCCATCCCGAAGATCATGGGGAGCGAAACCGAGTACGGCGTCATCGTGCCCGGCTCGCCGGAGTCCAGTCCGGTCCTGACTTCCAGCCTGCTGGTGGACGCTTTTGCGGGCAGCAACCGACGCGTGCTTTGGGACTATGCGGGCGAGAGCCCCCTGAGAGACGCACGTGGTTTCGACATGCCGGGGAGGGAGGGATACCTCGACGAGGAGATGCGCCCGGCAGATGTGGTTCTCTCCAACGGCGGGCGTTTCTACGTCGACCATGCTCACCCGGAGTACTCCACACCGGAGTGCGCCGACGCCCTCGAGTTGGTGCGCTTCGACAAGGCGGGCGAACGGACCCTGGCCATGGCCGCGGATCGCGCCTTCGAGCTGACCGGGACGCGGGTGGTGGTCTACAAGAACAACACCGACGGCAAGGGCTCCTCGTACGGCACCCACGAGAACTACCTTGTCTCGCGAGCCACACCGTTTGAGCGGATCACGCGTGACTTCATGTCTTTCCTGGTCTCGCGCCAGATCATCTGCGGGGCGGGGCTGCTCGGCCGGGGGAGCGATGGCTCTCGCCCGGATTTCCGTCTCTCCCAGCGAGCGAACTTCTTCGAGCAACAGGTCGGGCTGGAAACCACAGCGAACCGACCGATCATCAACACTCGTGATGAGCCCCACGCCGACCCCGAGAAGTACCGAAGGCTCCATGTGATCGCCGGCGACGCCAACATGTGTGAGGTGGCGAGCTTCCTGAAATTCGGCACTGCCGCGCTGACGCTGGGCATGATCGAGGACGATGCCGTTGGTGAGGGACTGGCCTTGCGCTCGCCCGTGGCCGCACTGCACGCGATCTCGCGCGATCCATTCCTGAAAGAGAGATTTGCCCTCGCCGACGGAAGGGAGGTCCGCGCTATCGACCTCCAGTGGGCCTACTTCGAGCGAGCCAAGTCCTACCTGCAGCGTCGAGAGGTCGATCCGGTGACGGCCGAGGTGGTGTCTCGTTGGGAGGGAGTTCTGACCAGGCTCGGGCAGGACCCCTCCTGTCTGATGCGGGAGTTGGACTGGGTGGCGAAGCTCAGCTTGTTGACCGCGATGAGGGAGCGCGACGGGCTGAACTGGAACCACCCCAAGCTGCATATGGCCGATCTGCAGTACCACGACGTCCGCCGTGACCGGGGGCTCTACTACCGGCTCGAGGCCGCCGGCCGCATTGAGCGGATGGTCGGGGAATCGGAGATTGCCCGGGCGGTGGAGGATCCTCCGTTGACAACTCGTGCCTACTTCCGCGGCCGGTGTGTCGCCAAGTACCCCAAGGCGGTTGCGGCGGTCGGCTGGGATGCGATCGTGTTCGACACGGGCGAGACGGATCTCAAGCGTGTGCCCATGGCGGAGCCCGGACGCGGCGGCCGCTCTCAAGTGGCGACCTCTTGGACACTTGCGAGGAGGCCGGCGATCTCGTTGACGCTTTGAGCCGCCTGGATTGAGGTGCTTTAGTGCTCGCCGCCGTGGGTACGGCCACCACCGAGAGCGCCACCGCGCCCCGAGGGCAAGGCCGCGAGGAGCGCCGCGTACCTTGATGGTACGCAAGCGACGAGCAACGCAGCGATCGGGGATGCGGGGGGGCTCGAATGGGGGCGTACTTGCGGTGGCGAGCACTTAGAGCCCGGTGGGCGAGCGAGGACCGTGATCGAACCGGGGGGGTTCGGGTAGAGTAGTTGGGGCTGCCGACCCTCGAGCTCCAGGAGGCTGCAATGGCGAAGGAACCGGGGGGCGAGAGCCGGCGGACGCGCTGGGCTCCGGCCCGGCAGGGGGAGACACGGACCGACGCCGATCACGCCCAGAATCTCGCTCAGCGAGGCGAAGACCTGAAGAAGGATCTGGACGCCGTGCTCGACGACATCGACGAGGTCTTGGAGGAGAACGCTGAGGAGTTCGTCCGCTCCTACGTGCAGAAGGGCGGGCAGTAGAGCGGCCGGCGGGTATCGATAATCCGCGGCGCTTCGGAGGAGAAGAGAGGGTGTGGTATGGAGGGACTCGGCGGCGGACGGCCCGAGTGGCCGACAGCGGCGGGCTTCTCGCCCAGCTTCCTGGATGTGCTTCGCGCCAGCGCGCCGGAGATGCTTCCCAAACTGATCGGCGGGTCGACCGGGAACGCGGGGGGATTGGCGGGCGTGGCCGAGGGCACGACGATCGCTGCCCTGAAGTACGCCGCGGGTGTGGTGGTCGCCGGGGACCGGCGCGCCACCGAGGGCTTTCAGATAGCTCACCGTGACATCGAGAAGGTGTTCCCTGCCGACGAGTTCTCCGCCGTGGCCATCGCCGGCGCGGCGGGGCCGGCTTTGGAGATGGTGCGGCTGTTCCAGACCGAACTCGAGCACTACGAGAAGGTCGAGTGTGCGGTGCTCTCGCTGGAGGGCAAGGCCAACCGGTTGGCGCAGATGATCCGAGCCAATCTCCCGATGGCGATGCAGGGACTCGTGGTGGTTCCCCTCTTCGCCGGGTACGACCCGGAAACGCGGACCGGACGGATCTTCCGCTACGACGTGACCGGAGGCCGCTTCGAGGAAGCCGACTTCCACTCGGGTGGCTCCGGTGGGCGCGATGCGCGCGCCACGTTGAAGAAGCGCTACCGGGCCGGATTGCCTCGTGAAGAGGCGGTCCAGTACGCGGTTGAGGCACTGTTCGACGCTGCCGAGGAGGACACGGCGACCGGCGGTCCGGACCCCCTTCGCGGCATCTACCCGCTGCTGGTGACGGTGAGCGACGCGGGATACGAGCGGGTGGCTGACTCGGAGGTCTCGGCGGCGGTGGACCGTGTGGTCGCCGAACGGCACCCACACGGGGGCGAGTTGGGGCCGCCGGGGGTGCGGCGCACACCCGGGGAGTAGTGACGACGCGGGCTGGGCGCGCAGGGGAGAGGATGTGCAGTGGCCGGAGCGGAGGTGGGTCGATCAATGGCAATGCCATTTTATGTAGCGCCCGAGCAGATGATGAAGGACCGCGCGGACTACGCTCGGAAGGGCATTGCCCGAGGCAAGTCCGTGCTGGTGCTCGAGTACGTTGACGGCCTTCTCTTCCTGGCCGAGAACCCCAGCCGGAGCCTGCACAAGATCTCCGAGATATACGACCGGATGGCCTTCGCCGCGGTGGGCAAGTACAACGAGTTCGAGAACCTTCGCGTTGCGGGGGTAAGGCTTGCCGATATCCGCGGCTACTCCTACGGGCGCCAGGACGTGACTGCCCGCTCGCTGGCCAATGCGTACTCGCAGACCCTGGGAGCGATATTCACTCAGGACTCCAAACCATTCGAGGTCGAGCTTCTCGTCGCGGAGGTGGGAGCGGAGGCAGCGACCAGCCAGATCTTCCACGTGCTCTACGACGGCTCGGTTGCCGACGAGCGCGGTTTCGTCGGAATCGGCGGTCAGTCCGAGGAGCTGACCCGGGCGCTCCGCCAGGTCTACCACGAGGGGATGACTCTCGAAGAGGCACTGGTGGCCGGCGCCTCGGCGCTGAATGCGGTGGATGGGCGAGCTCTGGACCCGGATGTCCTGGAGGGGGCCGCCCTGGACCGGCGGCGGCCGCGCCGCAAGTTCCACAGGATAGAGCGGGAGGAGATCCGCCGTCTGCTCGGCGAGGCGCCCCTCGCTGCCGAAAGCTGACGAGGACTCCTCTGCGCGTCCCGACTGGGTCGCGCGGGGGTATGCTCGATGGATGGACCGGCGCATCTTCGGTCTTGAGAGCGAGTACGGCGTCACGTGCGCCTTCAAGGGGCAGCGGCGCTTGTCGCCGGACGAGGCCGCCCGCTACCTGTTCAGACGGGTGGTGGCGTGGGGTCGATCGTCAAACGTCTTCCTGGAAAACGGGGCGCGGCTCTACCTCGACGTGGGGTCTCATCCCGAGTACGCCACTCCGGAGTGCGACTCGATCGAGCAGCTTGCCGTCTACGACCGGGCAGGGGAGCGCATCCTCGAGTCCCTGACGGAGGCCGCGGAGCTCAGGGTGGCCGAGGAGGAAATAGCCTCCGAGGTCTTCGTCTTCAAGAACAACACCGACTCTTCCGGCAACTCCTATGGCTGTCACGAGAACTACCTGGTTGCCCGCCTCGGGGAGTTCAGTGACCTGACGGACCTGCTCATACCGTTCTTCGTGACCCGCCAGGTGATCTGCGGGGCGGGCAAGGTCCTACAGACTCCGCGCGGGCCGATTTACGCGATCTCCCAGCGTGGCGACCACATCTGGGAGGGCGTCTCATCCGCGACCACTCGGTCACGTCCGATCATCAACACGCGTGACGAGCCTCACGCCGATGCCGAACGCTTCCGTCGTCTCCATGTGATCGTGGGCGACTCCAACATGAGTGCATGGACCACGTGCCTCAAAGTCGGCTCGACCGACCTGGTTCTGCGAATGCTCGAGGAAGGCGGGACGTTCCGAGACCTGTCCCTGGAGAACCCCATCCGCGCGATCCGCGAGATCTCTCACGACTCGAGCTGCCGGCGAAGAGTCAGACTCGCCAACGGAAGGGACGCCAGCGCGGTGGAGATCCAGCGGGAGTACTTCGAGCGAGCCGCGGCGTTCCTGGGCCGCCGGGGTGGCAGCGCCTGGGACCGGCGGATCATCGGGATGTGGGAACACGTGCTGGAATCGCTGGAGACTCAAGACTACGACGCGATCGGCCGCCAGGTGGACTGGGCGATCAAGCTGGCGCTGATCGAGCGTTTCCGCCGTCGAGAGGGTTTGGGGCTCGCTCATCCCCGCGTCGCTTTGATCGACCTTGCCTATCACGACGTCAAGCGAAC
>Ga0265292_1002453_pt1 | contig 12848 bp, 14 predicted proteins | sample Munlanlewell296A_FD_189080 | JGI IMG/M metagenome (GOLD analysis project Ga0265292, IMG submission 189080) | Leachate microbial communities from a municipal landfill in Southern Ontario, Canada - Leachate well 296A | ecosystem: Engineered > Solid waste > Landfill > Unclassified | place: Canada...
CGCTGCGGCGGCCCAACGTGTTGCTCGCGGGCGTCGAGGCTCACATCTGCGTGCTGCAGACCGCCCTTGACCTCGTCGAGTCGGACTATGCGGTCCACCTTGTGGAGGACGCGGTCGGCTCGCGCACTGAGCAGAATAGGCAAGCGGGGCTCGCGCGTGCGCACAAGCACGGTGCCGAACCGTCCACCGTGGAGATGGCGCTCTTCGAGCTGATGGGGCACTCGAAACATCCTGCGTTCCGCGGCGTGCAAGCGCTCATCAAGTGATCAGCGCCGCGCCGCCACGACATCGATGGTGCCAGTCGCCCCCGAGAGCGCGTTGACATTCACGGTCCAAGTGCCAAGGTTCGTGGCTGCGTTCGTTTCCCCAGTGCTCGACGTCGTCCAAACGAGGCGACCAGACGAATCCACGACATCCAGGCGCGCCGCGCCGCCTGAGGTCATGTTCATCCACGCACGGACATGCACCGAAGGGATGCTGCCGTCCTCCACCCGGAACTCCTGGGAGTCCGCCCCGTCGCGCATGTCCGCGAGGTCGAAGTGGCCCGTGTAGAGCGGCTTCTTCGTGTACGCGAAGGGATCCTGCTTTTCGCCGCGCACAGCGCAACCCGCCAGGAACACAGAAGCGAGAATGGCGATGACCAGCGCACGGCGCATGAGGCGCCAGGCCATCAGAGGGGCGATGACGCTTCTGGAGCATCACTCGTCGAACGTCGCCGTCGCATTGCCAGTGGGCGGTGACGGGCACGGGCAACCGATGAACCAATTCACGACAAGCCGCACGGAGCCGTTTGGGAGCCCTGACGTCGCTTGGAACGTCGCGGCGACCGCGTAAGAGCGGTGCGTGCCGTCCACCTCAGTGGGCGCAGCGATGTCCACGCGCGTGCAGACAACCAACGGGGCAGAAGCGGACGGCTCACGGTACACGTCCACGCTGTTCAAGCGCGTGACGCGGTCCTGCCGCAGCGTGTCGTGGTGGTCCGCCCACACCCACAAGAACGAGTCGTGGTCCAAGCGGTAGATGCCTGGCCCCCGACCGCCCGATTCGTTCACGGCCACCGCGCGGAAAGGCACGGCGACTTGCGCCGCCGACTGCGAGTGGCACACGGCGGATCCCCCGCCGTCTGGCGGCGGGTCCACCCTCGCACCCACCTGTGCGGGAGGCGCGTTCGTGCACCCTGCGATGAGCAACGCGCAAAGCAGCGCCAGGGACCGCACACGGCACGAACGAACGTCGAGCGCTAAGAGCCTATCCGGATAGGCTCCAAATAGACCGAAGCGTTTTGCCGACGCGTGGTCGTCGCGCTCGTCTTTCCCCCCGCGACAGCGGCGCTTGTTCGCGAGTTCCTCCCACCAGGCGCGCGCGTCATCGCAGTGGATGCTGGCGCTGAAGCATTGCGCGCCGCGGGCGTGCGCCCCGACCTCGTGGTGGGAGACATGGACTCCATCTCGGGCGCGACGCTCGCCGCGCTCGAAGTCGAGGGCGTGCGCGTGGAGCGTCACCCCACCGCAAAGCGGGACAGCGACGGCGCGCTTGCCTTGGCGCACGCGAAGGACCGCGAGGTCGTCTTCCTTGGCCCAGGCGGCGGCCGCGCGGACCACTCGCTCGCGAACCTGCACTTGCTCGTGAGGGCGAGCGCGGGGGCGAACGCGAGGGCCATCGATGTGGATTCTTTCACGTGGGTCGTAACGCCAGACCGCCCGCTCCGTCTAGCGCGCCCCGCGGGCACCACGCTCTCGGTGCTGCCGTTTGGCGGGCCTGCGCACGGAGTCACCTACTCGGGCCTCCGCTACGCGCTGAATGACGCATCGATGGGGACGGGCGACCCGTACGGCATCAGCAACGAGTGCCTCGCGCCGCCCCAGGAGATCCGCGTCCGCGAGGGCATCCTCCTCGTCATCGAGCCACGCGGTGCGTGACCATCTCACTCCAGTTCATCCTGTCCATCCGGATTTCACACCCGCCCGCTACGAGTTCATGAACGGCCGCGCGAGCGCGACGGACAAGGTCACGGACGACACGGACGCAGACGGCATCCGCACGCTCAACTACCGCATCCAAGCGAACCTGTACTCGCAGCCCAACTTCGGCCACTACCCGTACGACACGCAGACGGTGGAGATCACGTTCGAGGACGCGCTCCACAACGACTCCGAACTTCGGTACGTGCCCAACAACGGCGGGAGCGGGCTTGACGAGCAAGCCAAGGTCGCAGGCTGGCGAGTGCAGAACGTGAGCTTCACGCAGGTCCAGAAGGACTACCCGCCAGACGAGCACTTCAGCCGCGCGCACTTCGTGGTGACCGTGGACCGCGAGCCCCTCTCGTCCACCATCAAGAGCTTCCTCCCCCCAGTCTCGTTCATGTTCGTCGCTGGCTTGGGCTTCCTCTTCCACCCAAGCAAGGTCGCCAACCGCCTCGCGCTTGGCACCGGGATGCTGATCTCCGCGGTCGCCTTCCACATCAGCCAGACCCAATCACTCCCACCCAACGGGAGCCTCATCCTCTTCGACAAGGTGATGATGTGCGTGTACGTCTTCCTCGTGGCCTCGCTCGTCGTCGCGACCCTCATCCACATCGACGAGGACTACTGGAAGGACGTCGATCACACCAAGAAGATCAACGTGTGGGGCATCGCGGGCACGGTGGGGGCGACCGCGCTCACGTTCGTGTTGCTCGTCGCGTTGTGAGAGACGGGCATCGAGGGCGCTCGCCCCTCACCTGCGTGGGGTGGACCCCCAGACCCCGATTATAGTGGACGCTGCGAGATTCGAACTCGCGGCCTCTCCCATGCCAAGGGAGTGATCTACCAACTGATCTAAGCGCCCGTTTGGTCGTTCATCCGCACCGCAGCGCGGGTCGCGACTTGGCCGCCGCAGCGGCCAAGTGGGCTCACCCAGATTCGAACTGGGGATCTTCCCCATGTCAAGGGGATGTCATAACCAACTAGACCATGAGCCCGGTCTTTTGCCCGCCTGGGGCGGTGGCGCGACGACAGCGTTTCCCCTATTTCATGATTGGCTTGTGAGGGGTACTGCAGCTTCTTCCTCCGTCCTTCTTCGCCGTCTTCGCTAGCTTCGTGGTTCGTGGGCGACCGTTGGCTTCGATGCCAACGTGCCACTTCGGGGGACTCTGTCCCTCGCACCCCCTGCCGGGGGCTCGGCTGCCCCCGCCGTCGACGAGCCTGCGGGCTCGTCGCGGCCTAACCGTGCGCGGCGGCGGTACCCCCGCGATCCACTCGGCTGCGGCCTCGCTGACGAAGCTTGCGAGGGAACCTTTATGCCAGAACCATCCTTCGCCGCTGCCATGCCCGCCAAAGCGCTTTGCCCTGACTGCGGAATGAAGGCCCGCGGTCCCTCCCACCTGTGTGACCCCATGCGCAAGATCCGCGAGACGAAGCGCAAGGCCGCCCTTGCGAAGCTCGCGGCCGGCCACAAGTAGTCTCATCAGACGACCTTCGCCCTGAGTCGGCTGCTTCCCTCCTTCGCGGGCTGGGGAAGTGCGGCTCTCCATTCCCCGACCTCCCAGCCGTGGCTCACGAGTGGCGCGTCACACGGCAGCGCGCTTGCTCCGATGCGGACGATGCGCAACGTGGGCTCGCCTGGCGCGATCTCGCCAAGCGGCACGGCTTGTGGGGTCACGATGCGTGCAGCGTCATCGCGCGGCAACCATTGCGTGACCACGTCCACTCGGGCCTCCACGAGCTGCTTGGTGCGTGATAGCACTTTTGGCCACGCGGTCGCGGGGGCCTCGCGGAACTTTGCGTCCACGCGCACCTCCCCGCCGCCCACGACCTCTGGCTGTGCGAGCATCTGCGCGCGGCACTCGCTGAGCGCTTGAACGAGGAGGTGCATCAGCGTGTGCGCCCGCGCTTGCACCAGGCGCCGGTCTGCGTCGAGGTGGAGCTGCGCCTTCGCGCCGATGCTTGGCATCGGGCCGTCCGTGCGGTGGATGAGGCGAGCGCGTTGGTCCCACGCGACCTTGTGGATCTTGAGTTTGTGCCCGTCAGCGATGACGTGCCCGCGGTCGCACGGCTGCTGGTGATGATAGCGCCAATCAGGCGTGTGGAACACGGTCTTGTCCAAAAGAAAGCCGCCTGAGGCGTGCGCCGTGACGGTGGCGAGCGCGGTCTTGCGGCGTGCGTCCTCCAAGTAGAGGCGCTGCGTTGGTGGCGATGTCATTCTACGATCGCGGACGACTCGCCGGCCGCCTTCAGCTCGGCCTTCAAGCGCTCTTCATCGCCCATGAGGTGATGCATCGATCTCGTGATGGTCTCCCGCTCGTCCTGCAAGGCTTTCTCGCGGCGTTGGTACTCGTTGGGTGTGAGGCCCCCGCGGGAGCGGTCCTTCTTGAGGTCCTCGGCCTTGTCGCGAAGCTGCCTCTGGCGGGCGCGGTGGCGCCGGAGCTTCCGTTCCACGCGCTTTAGCTGCGTCTTCTTGAGCCAGGTCGACAGGGGCATCAGGGGGAGGAACGGTGCGGGGACATTTAACGGCGACGGACGCCGCACATCGGAATCAGAGCGCGAACACGCGAACATACGAATACCAATGTGTGTTCGCGTGCTGGCGTGTTCGCGTCTGCAGCGTCAGAACAAAGTCGTCTGATTGCGCGACTTCTCGCCTGGCACTTCGACAGGATAGATGCCAGTCAAACAGCCCGTGCAAAGTTCGCGTGGCTCGTGCCCGATCGCTTCTTGCAGTCCTTCCAGCGAGATGTACGCGAGCGAGTCGGCACCGAGTATCTTTGCGATCTCTGGGACCGTGTGGTCGCTCGCGACGAGCTGTTTTCTCGTGTTCATGTCGATGCCAAGGTAGCAGGGGCTCGTGATGGGCGGGCTCCCGATGCGCACGTGCACTTCGCGAGCGCCAGCCTCGCGGAGCATCTGGATGATGCGCCTCATGGTCGTGCCGCGGACGATGCTATCATCCACCAGCACGACGCGGTTGCCTTCCACGACGCTGCGGACGGGGTTGAGTTTCATCTTCACGCCGACATCGCGAGCGGCTTGGTCAGGCATGATGAACGTCCGCCCGACGTAGCGGTTCTTCATGAGGCCCTCGCCGAACTGGATGCCGGTGCCGCGGGCGTAGCCGAGTGCATGCGTGCGGCCGCTGTCTGGGACCGGGATGACGATGTCCGCGTCCGCTGGTGATTCCTTGGCGAGCCGCATCCCGATGCGCGTGCGCACGTCGTGCACCGATTTCTTGTCGAGGATGGAGTCTGCGCGCGCGAAGTACACGTACTCGAACATGCAGTGCGCGATCTCGACGTTCAGGGCAAGTGAGGGGTGGCTCTTCACGCCGCTCGCGTTCATCTCAAGGATCTCGCCGGGCATCACGTCCCGGATGAGCTTCGCGTCGAGCACGTTGAGGGCGGTGCTTTCGGAGGCGACCACGTAGCCCGCACCGTCTGGCAGTTCGCCGTAGCAGAGCGGCTTGATGGCGAGGGGGTCGCGCACGGCGTAAACGGTGTCGCCCAGCAGGAATACGAAGCAGTACGAGCCCGTGAGTTGTCTTGTCACGTTGCGGATGGCGCGTATCTTGTTGTCGGTCTGCGCGAGCTCGTTGGCGAGCATGCGCACGGCGACCTCGGTGTCGTTCGTCGTTAGGAACGCCCAGCCCTTGGCCTTCAGTTGGTCGCGCAGCACGCCGCTGTTCACCACGTCGCCATTGTGGGCTAGGGCGAGCGTGCCGACTTGCGACTCGACGACGACGGGTTGCGCGTTCTCGATGCATGAACCGCCAGTCGTGCTGTAGCGCACGTGCCCGATGCCGACCGACCCGGGGAGCGACGCGACCGCCTGAGAGGGGAAGGCCTGGTCCACGAGTCCCATCGCCCGGTGCGTGTGCGTCACACCGTTGTGGACGCTCATCCCAGCGGACTCTTGGCCGCGGTGCTGGAGCGCGTGGAGCGCGTAGTACAGTAGGGGTGCAGCCTCGCGCTTGGTGGCGACACCAACGACCCCACACTTGTCGCGGAAGACTTCCTCGCCCTCGGCTTCCGCAAGGTCAAGGTCCACGCTTTCGCCCAAGGAGGCTTTTGCCATAAACCCATGCCACCCTCGGTGAGCACCATGCCGCCTCCCGATGGCGCAAGTGCTTCGCGTGCACACGACCAGGCTGGGCAAAGCCTATTTATAGAAGTCCTCGTTTAGGGGGCTCGGTGGTCTGACCCCTTGGCTCCCCCGGAAGACCCCTTTGACGCCTGGCGAAAACGTGCCACGGGCGACTTTCCCGAGTTCTTCCACGAGTTCGAGAAGGAGTTCGCTCGTATGCAGGGCATGGTCAACAAGATGATGGAGGACGCCATGAAGCACGCCCAATCCCCCCAGCGGGCCGAGCCGTTCGTGTACGGCTTCTCCATGCGCGTGGGGCCAGACGGCACGCCTCACCTCCAACCCTTCGGCTCGGCGGCCAAGGACGTTCCCGAGGTCGGCCTTGAGGCAGGCTCTCGGGAGCCCATGAGCGACGTCTTAGAAGGCGACCAAGACGTCTCCATCACCGTCGAACTTCCTGGCGTCGAGAAGGCAGACGTGAATCTTCACGTCGGCGACGAGAACGTGACGGTCCGCGTCGAGAAGGGGCGCCGCTATCACAAGCACATCTCGCTTCCCGCCAAGGTCGTCCCATCGACGGCCAAGGCCACGTTCAAGAACGGCATCCTGGACGTCTCCGTGCAGAAGGCGCACGGCGGCGGCTCGGACCACAAAGTCAGCATCGAGTGACATTCCAAGGAGAATTCCAATGATGGGCAACCAAGGCAACCAACAGCCGATCTACATCCTCAAGGAAGGCACGCAGCGCACGAAGGGCCGCAGCGCGCAGAACAACAACATCCTCGCCGCGAAGGCCGTGGCCGAGGCCGTCCGCAGCACGCTTGGCCCCAAGGGCATGGACAAGATGCTCGTTGACAGCATGGGCGACGTCGTCATCACGAACGACGGCGCGACCATCCTCAAGGAGATCGACGTCGCGCACCCCGCGGCCAAGATGATCATCGAGGTCAGCAAGACGCAGGAGAGCGAAGTCGGCGACGGCACCACGACGAGCGTCGTGCTGGCCGGAGCGCTCCTCCAGAAGGCCGAGGACCTCATCGAGGACGTGCACCCAACCATCATCACGCAGGGCTACCGCCTCGCGCTGGACAAGGCGCTCGAGGTCGTGCGCGGCATCGCGCAACCCATCAAGGCGGACGACATGCAGACGCTGCTGCGCATCGCCAAGACGAGCATGGCCAGCAAGGGCGCAAGCGCCTACAGCGAAGTCCTCGCCGACGTCACCGTCCGCGCCGTGACGGCCGTCTCAGAGAAGGACCACGACGGCAAGATCACCGTGGACAAGGACGCCATCAAGGTCGAAAAGAAGACGGGCGGCTCCGTGCAGGACACCGAGCTCGTCCTTGGCGTCATCCTCGACAAGGAGCGCGCGCACTCACGCATGCCCAAGCTCGTCAAGGACGCGAAGGTCGCGCTCCTGAACGCGGCCCTTGAGATCAAGAAGACCGAAGTGGACGCGAACATCGAGATCACGGAGCCCTCCCAGTTCCAGGCCTTCCTCGATGAGGAAGAGAAGACGCTGCGCCGCTTCGTGGACGCCGTCAAGGCGACTGGCGCCAACGTGCTCTTCACGCAGAAGGGCATCGACGACCTCGCGCAGCACTTCCTCGCCAAGGAGAACATCTTCGCCGTGAAGTCTGTGAGCGAGAAGGACATGAAGAAGCTCGCTCGCGCGACTGGCGCGAAGGTCGTCAGCAACGTCAAGGAGCTCACCGCGAGCGACCTTGGCGCGGCCGGCAGCGTCGAGCAGCGCAAGATCGGCGACGACGAGCTCACTTTCGTCACGGAATGCCCGACGGCGAAGGCCGTCAGCATCATGGTCCGCGGCGGCACCGAGCACGTCATCGACGAGGTCGAGCGCACGCTGGACGACGCGATCGGCGTCGTCACGACGGCCCTCAAGGACGGCTGGCTCGTGGTCGGCGCGGGCGCGCCCGAGATCGAGGTCGCCCTCCAGCTTCGCCGCTACGCGGCAAGCGTCGGTGGCCGCGAGCAGCTCGCCATCGAGGCCTTCGCGGACGCAGTCGAGGTCATCCCCCGCACGCTCGCCGAGAACGCCGGACTCGACGCCATCAACGTGCTCGTGGACCTCCGCTCGGCCCACGAGAAGGGCCAGAAGAACGCGGGCATCAACCTCGACAGCGGCAAGGTCGAGGACATGTCCAAGTACTTCGTGCTCGAGCCCCTCCGCGTGAAGACGCAAGCGCTCCAAAGCGCGACGGAAGTCGCAACCATGATCCTCCGCATCGATGACGTCATCGCCGCGAAGGAATTCTCCGCGCCAAAGGGCGGCGGTGGCGGAGAAGACTTCTAAGCGCGCGCTGCGGCGCGCGCAGCAACGGGCGCTGCGGCGCCCCTTCTTCTTTATCTTCTTCTCTTGTTCCTTTTCATTCTGTTGCTCATGTTTGACGCTTGCCCATCAGGGCCGTGGTTTCGGCTCACCCTGCTTGCTGTGATGCCGCGATAACCGTGATATCTCTGATGCGCCTCTCGTGAGGCGCATGACCCACGTATCCCACGCTGATACCGTCCGCGCCATTCTGTACTTCATCGGCCAAGGCCACTCGCCCGAACAGATCCTCGCGGAGGACCCAGACATCGACGCGGATGACATCCGCGCTGCTGCGATGGAGGGCCTGCGCGCGCTGGAAGAAGAACGCGTGCCAGGCCGACCAGAAACCCGCGAAGAACGCATCGCGCGAGTGCGCCAGAAGCACCCGCACGCGTTCCTGCCATGGTCGCCCAACGAGGACGCGGAACTCATCGAGGAATTCAAGCACGGGGCCACGGTGGCCGCGCTCTCACGCGCGTTCGGCCGCCCCAGCGGCGGCATCCGGATGCGGCTCGACAAGCTGGGCATCGACCCGCGGCGGGGCAAGGAGACGGATTGAAACGTCGTTTCGACTCCCCCCACACGGCGCACCCAAGCCGGGCGCATGCGCTCGGGGCGCGATGAGCGACCACGTCATGATGAGCGGGCGAGCCTACGAGAAGCGGCGCGTGGAGTGGCACGGCGCCTACTTCGCTGAGGAAATGGTGCTCGTGGAGGGCGGGTGAGACAAGCCTCACTGCCACGAGAAGGCCACGTGCGGGCGCGCCCTTTCGGGGGACTCTGTCCCCCGCACCCCCTGCCGGGGGCTCGGCTGCCCCCGCCGTCGACGAGCCTGCGGGCTCGTCGCGGCCTAACCGTGCGCGGCGGCGGTACCCCCGCGATCCGCTCGGCTGCGGCCTCGCTGACGACGCGCACGAACGCATTTATATGGGAACGGGAATGGGGCGCTCCTCAGGGTGCTGCCTTGGCCAAGAAACCTTCCCCCACTGCGCCGGAAGAGAAGTTCATGCGCTTCGAGCGGGCCCGCATCATCGGCGCCCGCGCGCTCCAGATCGCGATGGGCGCGCCAGTCATCCTCAACATCGAGAAGGGCTTCCTCGACCCAGTCTCACTCGCGGAGCGCGAGTTCAAGGAAGGACTCATCCCGATCACCGTCATCCGGCCCGACCACTCGTCGCCCCGTCGCAAGAAGCCCGGCATCACGGTGACGCCCAAGTTCATGCGAAAGACGGCGTGAGGGCCCGCGCGGTCCGTTTGCGCGCCGCGCGTGAGCTGAGCGACCCCCCCATCACATCTTGGTGGAGTGAGCCGCGGCGTTCGCTAAGCCCTCCGCTTCTCGCCCTTGGAGATACCCCGCAAACATGATGGCGATTCCGAGGAACTGGAACGTCACGCGCAAGTCCAGGTGCAGGAGCGTCGTCATGCTTCCGCCCACGAACGGGAACACGGCTCCCACGCCGATGAGGAGGACGCCGGCGCGGTGCGTGCGGGCCCAGCTCCACAACGCGCCCACGATGAGCGCTAGGCCCCCAACGATGTTCACGATGAGGAACGCGATGCGGCCAGCGTTGGGGAGCGGGATGGGCTTCGCACCGAGGTCCGCGCCCTTACCGGCGAGGTCGCTTGGCGTGAGGGGAACGAGGAACTGGCCAGCGGCGGCGAGCACGAGGAGCGCGAGGATGATGAGGGCGAAGGCGTGCGCGCCGCGCTTGGCGCCCAACAAGTAGATGGTGCCCACTCCGAGCAGGCCGACGGTGGCCCCGGCCAGGGGGAAGTACAGGCGGAAGAGCGGGACGCTCCAACCCCAGAGGGTGACGTATGCCTCGATGAGCGAGGCGAGCGAGTACGCGGCGAGGCCGCCGGCCCACGCGATTTGGTACGGTCGCTTGGCATTAGCGTACTGGCGCGTGACCATGACGGCGAAGGCGCCGCTCAAGACGCCCGCGAGGAGTGGGAGGACTCCCTCGGAGGCCATGCGGGGGCATCGCGCGCGCTCGCTCAAAAGGCTTGAGGCTCAAGCAAGGGGGAGCTTGGGGACGTTGATTCCCGAGAACCTTGATATGTGACGGCACGGACTGTCTCTCCGGGAGGCCAAACCGCATGCTGCTCCGCGACGCGCTAGTCATCCTCGTCCTCGTGATGCCCCTTGGCACCGCGACGTTGACGGACCCGATCCAGAACGATGCCAACAGCGGTGGAGACGCTGGGGACTCGATGGCCACCGCCACACCGCTCGCAAAGTCAGGCCAAAGCGCGGCTGGGCAGTACCACGGCTTCGTCATGACACTTGACGATCCCACGGATTGGTACCAGTTCGTCACGCCCGAGCCACGCACCGCCGTGATGCTGACGTTCGCCTTCAAGCCGCTTGGCGCTTGCAACGTAGATTCCGGCATCCCGATCACTCCCGTCACGGTGGAACTCCGCGCGAACGGCGAGTTGATCGATGCGAGGTCGTTCAAGAGCCCATGCAACGCCCAAGGCAAGGTCCACGGCGCGACGCAAGCGCCAAGCAACTGGGCGATTGGCATGTACTACGACCGAACGTCGCCTGGAACGCCCGCTGGGACCACGGCCACGCAGCCGACCGCATCGGCCGCCCCTGGCCTTGCTTCCGACTATGCGATAGTGCTCGGTTGCGAGCCGCACTGCTGAGGTGGCATCCTGCTCTTTGAGCCCCAATGGGGACCCTTGCTCGCCGCCGGGTCGGGCGTCCTCTTCGCCCTCCTTGGCGTCGTCGTGCTGGCGCTATCGAGACGCCGCGCCCCGGATATCGCTTTCGCGGCGTTTTGTGTCCTCTGGGGTGCGATGATCGTCAGCGGCAACTTGTCGCAAGTCGCCATCGACGATGCCGACGCGCAGCTCCTCACCTTCTTGTACCTCGCGTTCCTCACCGTCGTCTACGCGCCCCTTCTGTACTTCTCTGACATCTACGCGCCCCCCCGGGGAAGGCTCGTCTCGACGTGGTGGGGTATCTCGTTGCTCCTCGCACCTGCCGCTGCTGGAGCAGTCTGCCTCGCGCTCGCTCCCACGCTTCTCCACGAGGGATTCGTAGGAACAGGGCTCACGCGCGCGGATAGGTGGGGCGTGCTGTTCCCACTATTCGGTGCCCTCTTCTTTGGTTCGTTCCTGTGGACGCTGCGTGCTCTGTGGTCGGCGCGGCGGCAAGCTGGGTCCGCCATTGAGCGCGCACGCATCGGCCTCGTCATTGCCGCGTTTTCCTTGTACGTCTCGTTCGACGCTGCGAAGAACCTGCTCCAATCGGTCGTGTCGCTTGCCGAGAGAGGGGTGAGCGACCTCGAAGTGCCGCTCTTGTTCGGCTATTCGCTCGTTGGGGTCGTCCTCCTCACGTGGCTTGCCCTTGGGTGGTCGCGCGAAGGCGTCGTGGGGCGGCGCGTGGCCGCCTGGAGCATCCTCCTTCCCACCACGTTGGGCTTGCTCACCGTGCTGTCGCGCCGCGGCGTGCTGCCAGCGGTCATCGAACCGTTGGGCATCTTTCGCGCCTCCAGCGTCGTCCTCCTCGCTTACGCCACGCTCCGTTACCAGCTCTTCGACATCGACGCCCGCGTGAAGCGTGGCGCCATCATAGCGGGTGTCCTCTCCACGTCAGCGCTCGTGGCCCTCGCACTTGAGCAGGGCCTGGAGCGCGTCGTGGGCTCCACGGGCATCGCCATCACGCTCACCCAATTCGTGCTCGTGGGCGGCGTCGCTGTCATCCTCGTGAAGTCGCCCGTCGCTGCGCGGGCACTTGGCCGTCGCGTGCTCCCTGCGCTCGATGCTCCCGAGCGCCTGTACGAGCGGCGCCTCGAAGTCTATGAGGCTGCCCTCGCGCACGCCCGCGCTGCCGGCACTCATGGGGACTTGCCAGCTCTTCGGCAGCAACTTGGCGTGAGCCAGGCCGAGCACGTGCTCCTGGAGCGCCTCGTCTCCGGGGCCACTTCGAGACCACGTGAGCCGCGAGGGCCAGTGGGTGGTGACGTCGTGGGCGAGCGCTATCGTTTGGAGCGCTTGTTGGGCGAGGGCTCGCTTGGTGCCGCGTGGCTCGCGCGCGACGAGCAGAGCGGCAAGCACCTCGTCGTGAAAGTGCTGCACGCGCGGCACGCGGGCAGCGAGACGGCGCAGCGAACGTTCCTCCGTGAGGCGCGCCTCGCGTCGCGCTTGGATCACCCCAACGTCATCCGTGTCCTCGACTTCGGCTACGTGGGCGTGACCCCGTTCCTTGCGATGGAGCTCGCGGAGGGTGGCTCGCTTGAAGATCTTCTGCATCAGGGCGCCGTTCCCGCGAACGAAGCGCGGCGCATCGTGTCAGACACGCTGCGTGGGCTCGCGCACGTGCATGCGCAGGGAGTCTTGCACCGTGACCTCAAGCCCGCCAACATCTTGATGTCACGGGATGGGTCCGCGCGCATCACTGATTTTGGCATCGCGCTGGCCGCTGGCGCGGACGACACTCAGATGGGGCT
>Ga0265292_1002454_pt1 | contig 12843 bp, 10 predicted proteins | sample Munlanlewell296A_FD_189080 | JGI IMG/M metagenome (GOLD analysis project Ga0265292, IMG submission 189080) | Leachate microbial communities from a municipal landfill in Southern Ontario, Canada - Leachate well 296A | ecosystem: Engineered > Solid waste > Landfill > Unclassified | place: Canada...
CGATTGGAGATGTCTGATCATTGATATCATTCCCGTAAAGGCAAAAGCCCATTTCAAGACGTAATGTATCCCTGGCGCCCAGACCTATAGGCCTGATATCAAACTCCTTACCTGCTTCAAAAACAGCTTTCCAGAGTCTGGGCCCGTCTTCATTTTTAACATAGATCTCGCACCCGCCTGCTCCTGTATAACCTGTTGTTGAGAATATCGCATCGCTTATTCCTGCAAATTCCAGAACCTTGAATGTATAATACTCCATATCTTCCACGGGAGTCTTCGTGAGTTTTTGCATGGCTCTCAGGGCAAGCGGCCCCTGAACGGCAAGCTGTGAAATATTGTCCGAAGCATTGATAAGGTCTTTCCCGACTATCAAACCGAACTTTGCTGCGTTCTTTACGCACCAGTTCCAGTCCTTTTCAATATTCGCAGCATTTACAACCAGCAGATATTTTTCAGGATTGTACCTGTAAACAAGCAGGTCGTCTACAATTCCCCCTTTACCATTCGGGAAACAGGAATATTGAATCTTTCCGTCAAACAGCGTTGATACATCATTTGATGTAATATATTGAAGAAATTTAAGAGATGCAGGGCCTGTAACCCAGAACTCACCCATGTGAGAAACATCAAAAACGCCAACTCTTTCTCTTACGGTAATGTGTTCTTCGGTAATCCCGACATACTCAACAGGCATATTATACCCGGCAAAAGGAACCATCCTGGCGTCTGCCTCCCGGTGAAATTTTGCAAAAGCAGTATTTTTCATAAATATCTTATTTTTAATAATATCGCATAATAAATACGGTTTTTATCACTATAAAAGTAGCACATATTTCCCTTATTAAAAAACCTTATTAATTGCCAGGGAAAAATCCATTACTGATCAGAATAAAATATTACTATATTTGTTTAATATTCTTTACACCTGTTTAAAAATTTTATTTCCCCGGCAATTATGGACTACAAATTCATAAACACTGAATACCTTGATTCCGTATCAGGCGGAGATCCTGAAATTATCCGTGAAATCGTGATTATGTTTAAGGACCAGTCTATTGAAATATACAATGAAATGACATCCCATTTTTCAGAAAAAAATTATGTCTCCCTGGGTTTACTGGCTCACAAAGCGAAATCGTCGGTCGCAATAATGGGAATGAATGATCTGGCCTTAATGCTTAAAACCTTCGAGCTTCAGGCCAAAGAGGGGAAAGAATCTGAACTTTATGAATCGTACATCAAAAGATTCAAAGTTGAGACTGATGCTGCCGTTAAGGAACTTGAGGATTTAGTCAATTTGTGATAACCATGAGCAAACTTTCATGGAAACCAGGTACGATGATATATCCCTTACCGGCTGTTATGGTCAGTTGCGGGTCTGTACCTGAAGAGTATAATATCATAACAATATCATGGACAGGCACAATATGCACCGATCCGGTGATGTGCTATATTTCGGTCAGACCAGAACGTCATTCCTACAATATCATCAAAAATAATGGTGAGTTTGTGATTAACCTGACTACAAAATCTCTTGCTTTTGCCACTGACTGGTGCGGAGTTAAATCGGGAAATGAACATAAGAAGTTCGCAGAAATGGGTCTTACTCCTGTACCGGCCTCAAAAGTAAAAGCACCTCTGATTAAGGAATCACCGGTAAACATTGAATGTATAGTTAAGGAGATAAAGGAACTAGGATCTCATCACATGTTTATTTCAGAAGTGGTTGCTGTGAATGCTGATGAAAAATATATTGATGAGAAGACGGGACTTTTCAGGCTGAATGATGCTGTTCTACTATGCTATTCGCATGGAAAGTATTACGAGACAGGTCAGTTAATAGGCAAATTTGGCTTTTCAGTGAAGAAAAAGAAGAAGGGTTCCGATTAAGTTGGATAATATATAAAAGGTTTCTTAGTTCCCTGGTACATCTCATATTTTAAGAGAATACATTCTAATGCGCCGTTGAAAAGAGTATGTTTTTCCTTAGGCTTTAATCCAATATTTTTCAGAGATTCTTTGTTGGAAGTAATTAACCAGGCTGTAGTTCCGGGAAAGTTGTGCTTAAGTGTTGTTCCAATCATACTGTAAAGCAAGTCAATTTCATCAGGTTGAAGTCTTTGTCCGTAAGGTGGGTTCAAAAACAGGAAACCCTGATTATCAATGGCCTTAAGATCCTTAAAATCAGATACTTTAATAGACACGACATCGCTTAATCCGGATCGGGCAACATTTGCTTTTGCCTGAAGAGCTGCCTGTTCCGAGATATCACTTCCAAAAATTTTAACAGGAGAAAGTCCAATCTGGTTGTCATACCCGCGTTTGATCTTTTCGAATAACTCCTCATCGAAATCTTTCCATCTCTGAAATCCAAAAAATTTACGGAATTTCCCCGGAGGAATCTTACAGGCAATCAATCCTGCCTCAATTGGTATTGTTCCTGATCCGCACATCGGATCAGTTAAAGTTACTGAAGCCTTCCATCCCGACAGCAGAAGTATCCCCGCGGCAAGTACCTCATTAAGCGGGGCCACTGTCTGCTTCTGCCGATAACCGCGTTTGAACAGGGGTACTACCGAAGAATCAATTGATATGGTTACAAGATCATTGCTTATATGAAGATTAATAAGTATCCTTGGATCACTGGCATCAACTGAAGGGCGTCTTCCCATCTTTTTCCTGAAGTAATCGGCAATGGTATCCTTAAGAATAAGCCCTGCATAGCCTGTATGACCGAAGTGTGGTGAATTAATTACCGGAACAATGGAAAATGTGTCATCAGCATCCATGAATCTATCCCATTCAACCTTCGATCCGTCATTATATAAATCATCTTTTGACTTTATCCTGAAATCAGCAACAGGCATCAGTACCGATAAGGCTGTTCTTGAGCAGTAATTTACCCTGTACAACAGCTCCTTATCACCTTTAAACAGTACTGCACGGTTTACTGCCTGTACATCAGCAGCGCCGAGACCAATAAGCTCTTCAGCAAGAACTTTCTCTAGTCCGTAAAGAGTTTTTGCAACAAATTTCATCATGATATTTTTGACCCGGGATTATTGGTTTCCGAGTATGGTATTATAGCTCTTTTTATCTGAAATAACGTTCAGTGCTTTTTCAATAACCTTATCGTTTTCATTTATGATCTGAAAATATTCGCTTGGTTGCCATATATTGGTTGCTACAAGCCCCTTTAATACCAATAGGATTTCATCCTTCGATTTGTTGAACTGATCTTCATTATATTTAACTCCCTCAGCTTCTCCTTTCGCTATGAAGGTCTTAATATCATCAGAACTAAACTGAAATTTGCTTTTAAACTCTTCAAATGATTTATATTGTGAGTTGAGCTTCACCCTGTTTTTATCATAGTATTCTAAAATAAAGGAATTAAGAATATTCTTTCCGGCAAGTCTTCTGAAGTAAACCGTGTTATATGAAGTATCTGCGGCCACGAAAACATCAGGCATTATTCCACCGCCCCCGTATACTACCCGTTTGTTAACCAATGTTTTAGATTTCAGAGAATCAGGAAAATGAGTGCTATCGGCTATCATCATTTCGCCATCGGTGTACCTCTTAAAAAAATTCTCCATGTACTTTTCATACCCATCGTTGTATGAACTTTGTATCGATCTGCCTGAAGGAGTATAATACCGCGCTACCGTAAGTCTTATCATTGAACCATCGGTAAGATAAAAACCATTCTGAACCAGTCCTTTACCGAAAGTCCGTCTGCCCATAATAATTCCCCTGTCCCAGTCCTGAAGAGCTCCGGACAGGATCTCGCTGGCTGATGCTGATTCCTCGTTGGTGAGAACAACAACCCTTGAAGATGATAAACTCCCGGTACCTGAAGACTTATAATCCTGCCTTGGGGTTTTTCTCCCTGAGAGATAAACGAGCAGCTTCTGATCAGAAAAAAATTTATCAGCTACAGCGGTTGCAGCCAGCATATAACCTCCGCCATTCCCCCTTAAATCAAGAACCAGGTTTTTCATGTTGCTCTTTGTCAGAACAGCAACTGCATCTGAAAATTCTTTTTCGGTTGTTGCGGCAAATTTATTAAGTTTGATATATCCGGTTTCTTTATCAAGCATGTATGAGGCATCAAGACTGGTTATCGGTATCTTATCACGTATAATGGTAAAATCGAGTATATCCTTTTCTCCTTTTCTGAATATAGTGATATTTACCTTAGTACCTTTCGCTCCCATCAACCTGCTGCGAACACCGGTTGTAGAAATCCCTATCCCGGTGACTTTCTCCTGGTTAATAGTTAAGATCCTGTCCCCTGCCCTGAGTCCGACTTTTTCCGAGGGCCCTCCTGCAACAGGTTCAATTATAATTATTGAGTCGCGCAACAAATTAAACTGAATTCCAATTCCTTCAAAATTGCCATTAAGAGGTTCATTCATCTCTTTAACATCTTTTGCGGAGATGTATGTCGAATGCGGGTCAAGATTTTTCAGTATCTCAATTATAGCTTTTTCAGCAAGCTTGTCCAAGTCGGCTGAATCAACATAAAAGGCATCAATCAGGCCAAAGGTTCTGCCGATCTTATAAGTACCTTCATTCAATACCTGCGATGAGGCAGATAATGCAACCAGAAATAATGTGATTAGCAGGACCATCCTGCATGATGTTTTTCTCTTCATAATCTGATTTTCAATACTATATTCTATTTCAATAATTAATCTCCCCGAAAATTCTTTGTGAATCCCCATAAATTTACAACCTCGCCTGCTCTTATATCCGCACGAACTCACCCCCTCGCCCCCTCTCTACTTCGTAAAGAGGGGGAATTCTCCCTACTACTTACTACTTACTTTTTACGTTTACTTTTGTCTTTTGTCTTTTGTCTTTTGTCTTAAGATTATTCCCATTCTATTGTTGATGGTGGTTTTGAGCTTATATCATAAACGACCCTGTTAATTCCTTTTACCTTGTTAATTATTTCATTTGAAATTAAACCCAGGAATTCGTATGGAAGATGCGACCAGTCGGCTGTCATACCGTCGGTTGAACCCACAGCTCTGAGCACTATGGCATTTTCATAAGTTCGTTCATCGCCCATAACCCCTACTGACTGAACCGGAAGAAGTATCACCCCGGCCTGCCAGACAGAATCATACAATCCATGTTTTTTCAGGCCTTCAATGAAAATATCATCCGCCTCCTTAAGTATCTCAAGTTTTTCTCTTGTCATTTTCCCGAGTAATCGTATAGCTAATCCGGGGCCCGGGAAAGGGTGCCGTTTTAGTATATAATCAGGAAGCCCGAGAGCATGCCCTACTCTCCTCACTTCATCTTTAAAAAGAAGACGAAGAGGTTCCACAACTTTCAGGTGCATTTTTTCGGGAAGTCCTCCTACATTATGATGTGACTTGATTGTTGCTGATGGGCCGTTAACTGAAACAGATTCAATAACATCGGGGTAAATTGTTCCCTGTGCCAGCCATTTTACGTCCGTAACTTTTCTTGCCTCCTCATCAAACACCTCAATAAAAACACGGCCGATAATCTTTCGTTTCGTCTCCGGATCACTCACTCCCTCGAGATGATCGAGGAACCTGTTGCCTGCTTCAACACCCACGACATTGAGACCCAATCCGATATATGATTCCAGAACTTTATTAAATTCATTTTTTCTGAGCAATCCGTTATCGACAAAAATGCAGGTAAGATTTTTACCGATTGCCTTGTTAAGCAGAGATGCTGCCACTGAAGAGTCAACACCACCCGAGAGACCCAGAATCACTTTATCATCACCCAACTGCTTTTTAAGGTTAATAACAGTTGATTCTGCAAAGGAATCGGGAGTCCAGTTCTGCAAACATGCACAAATACCAACTACAAAATTCTTAAGCATCTGAGTTCCTTCTGTGGTATGATATACCTCGGGATGGAACTGGATTCCCCAGGTACTTTCACCCTTTATATGATATGCCCCTGCCTTGACGTCTGCTGTTGAGCCTGTAATTTCATAACCTTCCGGGATACTGGCAATAGTATCTGCATGCGACATCCAGACCTGGGTTCCTTGTTTAATATTTGTAAAAAGCGGATCGTTGCTGTTTACAGAAACAAGATTAGCTCTGCCATACTCGCGGGTACTTGAATGCAAGACCTCTCCTCCAAAATTATGAACAAGATGCTGTGCTCCGTAACAAACACCAAGCAAAGGGATAATTCCCTTTATCTTCGAAAGGTCAGGAGTTGGTGCATTTTTGTCCCGGACAGAAGATGGACTTCCTGACAAAATTACCCCCTTAACACTCTCATCAGGAACAGGAAAATGGTTAAATGGATGTATTTCGCAATATACATTTATTTCCCTTATTCTCCTGGCTATCAACTGAGTATATTGAGATCCGAAATCGAGTATTAAAATTTTTTCCTGCAAAACTCTGTTGTTTTATTTTAATGGTTTCAAAGATAGATATTCTTTTCATCAGTAAATAATTTTTTGTCTAAGGTCTGATGGAACCACACATGATTGAAAATGAATTGTTTTCACCCATGTTTGCTATTTAGATCAATCATGTGGGTTTCTTAAGGATTATTAATATCTCCGACCTTAAAACTCTTTCCATCGATTGCAGGGAATGTTTGCGGGAATATGGTTCTTGCCTCCTCAACGAGGAATGAGATATCCCTGTATCGGGCTGAGAAATGGCCGATAAGGAGTGTCCCGGCATCAGCATCCAAAGCAGTTCTTGCGGCCTCAAGAGTTGTTGAGTGTCCCGTCACTCTGGCAAGTTCTTCTTTACTTTTATCGAATGTAGCTTCGTGGTAAAGCAGGCTAACCCCTTTCACGAACGATGCCAGCCGTTTGAAGTATTTAGTATCGCTGCAGTAGGCATAAGACAAAGGTTCCTGCGGGGGAAGAGTGATATCTTCATTTTTTATAATAACTCCATCAGGAGTAATAAAGTCTTCGCCTTTTTTGATAGCTGGTATTCTGACCGGAGGAATCTGATATTTTGAAATACATTCTTTGATAACATTCCGCTCAGATTTTTTTTCCCTGAAAAGGAATCCGAAAGCGGGAACCCTGTGTTCCAGAGGGAACGAGGTTACCGTAATATATTTATCATCAAGAATCTGAACATGATCTTTCCCTGAAAGAGGTATAAAATCAATTTCATAACTAAGATGAATATCAAAATCGTTCAGATGTGAATTAAGAATGTGCCGGTAGTTTTCAGGAGCATAAAGGTGAACCGGATTTTCCCTTCCCATCAGGCTGAAGGTTGATAATAATCCATATAGTCCGAAAACATGGTCGCCGTGAAGATGGCTTATGAAGATATGGTTTATTTTTCCGAACCTTATCCTGTTTTTCCTGAGTTGCATCTGTGTACCTTCGCCACAGTCTATCAAAAATAAACGCTCATGTGCATTGAGCACATGAGCGGATGGATATCTTTCTGATGTCGGCAATGCAGAACTACTACCAAGTATGGTCAGTTTCATAGCACTCTGCAAAGCGATCTGCTTTAAGATATTATTTTTTCAGCATCAGTAACCGATCCTGTTATTGTAAGGACGGTATCGAGCTGAGAAATAGTGATAAGTCGTTCTACGGCCTCATTAAGACCGCAAAGAACGAATGTACCACCGGCATTTTTACATAATCTGTTGGCTACCAATATAGCACTCAGACCAGAGGAGTCGCAGTACTGACATTTTTCAAGATCAAGGATGATATTCTTTTCACCCTTGCCTGAAACAAGCACAAGTTCCGACTTAAGTGCCGGAGCTATGTGCGTGTCAAGCTTTTCTGACTGTATCTGAATAACAGTGCTGTTATTCCGGCTCTCAATATTGAAATCCATAGTGATAAATTTTGATAGCCTAAATTTAACTAATTTTTCTGTTTCCTGGAAGCTTTATTCTCTTTTTCTTCCATTTCTTCTTTCAAAGCCGCAAGTTGTGATATATCACCAAGGGTTGTTTTTTCAGAACTTGCCTTCGGTTTCTTTGTTGTTTTCCTTGTTGTTCTTGTTCCTGTTTCTGATTTCTTCACAGGAGCTTCGGCTGCTTTCTTTTCGTCTTCAAAAACCCTGCTGTGTGAAAGGATGATTTTTTTAGCTGACTTATTAAATTCAATCACCTTGAATAATAATTTTTCGTCAACTTTAGCGATCATTCCATCCTCTTTAACAAGATGTTTCGGAGTAACAAATCCTTCAACACCGTAAGGAAGAGCTATTACAGCACCTTTATCGAACACTTCTATAACTGTACCTTCATGAACAGAGTCGAGAATAAAAAGATTCTCGAAGACATCCCATGGATTCTCTTCAAGTTGCTTGTGACCAAGGCTGAGTCGTCTGTTTTCTTTATCAATTTCAAGAACAACTACCTCAATCTCTGCATCAATAGCTGTGAATTCGGCAGGATGCTTGATTTTTTTCGTCCACGACAAATCAGAAATATGTATCAGTCCGTCAACACCCTCTTCAATTTCAACAAAAACACCGAAGTTGGTAAAGTTTCTGACTTTGGCTGTATGCTTTGCACCAACTGCATATTTTTCATCAATATTCTGCCATGGGTCAGATTTGAGCTGTTTGATACCAAGTGACATCTTTCTTTCATTCCTGTCGAGTGTCAGAATTACGGCTTCAATTTCGTCACCAACTTTCAGAAACTCCTGTGCACTGCGCAGATGCTGTGACCATGACATTTCCGACACGTGTATCAGACCTTCAACGCCAGGTGCAATTTCAACAAATGCACCATAGTCAGCCATAACAACTACTTTTCCTTTGACCTTATCACCAATATTCATGTTTGGATCAACAGAATCCCATGGATGAGAAGTGAGCTGCTTCAGACCAAGAGCGATTCTCTTCTTGTCATCATCGAAATCGAGGATAACCACATTGAGTTTCTGATCGAGCTTTACAATCTCTTCAGGATGATTTACTCTTCCCCATGAGAGGTCTGTAATGTGAATAAGTCCATCAACACCGCCAAGGTCGATGAACACACCATACGATGTAATATTTTTAACGGTTCCTTCAAGAACCTGTCCTTTTTCAAGTTTGGCAATGATCTCTTTCTTCTGCAGTTCAAGTTCAGCTTCGATAAGAGCTTTGTGAGATACTACGACGTTCTTAAATTCCTGGTTGATCTTTACAACCTTGAATTCCATTGTTTTACCTACGAAGACATCATAATCGCGAATTGGTTTGACATCGATCTGCGATCCCGGAAGGAAAGCTTCGATACCAAAAACATCAACAATCATACCGCCTTTAGTACGGCACTTGATGTAACCGGTAATAATCTCATCTTTTTCAAGTGATGCATTAACCCGATCCCATGAATTAATTGCACGGGCTTTTTTATGAGAAAGAAGAAGTTGTCCTTTTTTATCTTCCTGACTTTCAACATAAACCTCAACCTTATCACCGACTTTCAGATTAGGATTATAACGGAACTCATTTAAACTGACAACACCTTCCGATTTGTATCCGATATTGATGACAACCTCACGCGATGTCATCTGAATTACTGTTCCAATTACAACTTCATCAACTGCAACAGTTGAAAGAGTCTCATCATAGAGGGATTCATATTCCTTGTACTTTGGTGATGAACGCAGTTCTTCACTTTCAAAGGTACCCCAGTCAAAATCTTCAGCTGATGCAGCACTTCTGGTTTCAGCTTTTACTTTAATTTCCTTTACAGGTTCAGGTTCAGTTTCCGGTTCAATTTTAGTTTTCGAATGCCGTTTTTCTTTCTGAACTTCTGATTCATCTTCAACAACTTCAGCCTTTACTGGTTCAATAGCTTCTTCCGATTTTTTGGGCTCTTCTGCTACAACAGTTGCAACCTCTTCTGAAGCTAAGGTTTTAGTCTCAACTTCCTGATTTTCTTTGGTCTCTTTAGCCTTTACTTTTTTTGCCTGTTTTACATGGGCTTCACCTTTTTCTACAACCTCTTTTGTGGTTGTTTTTTTCTTACTTTCAGTCATGATTTTAATTTAAAAGAACTAATAATTAATAAGTTAGACATTATATTGTTTGAAAAATCGGTTGCAAAGATATGATATTTTTTAAAATTGCCATAATATATAGTAGATTTTCATGGTTTTAGTCTGTCGCGTTGCTCCGTCTTTACGCTCTGCGAGCAAGACATACAGAAGGCCGTTAAGGCATCCACTCCTCGAAATCAAAATTTCCGTATTTGACTTGTTATATTATCTTTGCACAAGCGATGTAGTTTTAATCAAAATATCACAGGATTTATGAAAATTGTTATCGTAGGATCAGGTTATGTTGGATTGGTTACAGGAGGCTGCTTCGCTGAGAGCGGCGTTAATGTTACCTGTGTTGATGTTGATGCTGATAAAATACAACATCTGAAGGACGGGGATATCCCGATTTATGAACCTGGACTCGAAAGCATAATCAAAAGGAATGTTGAAAAAAAAAGGCTTTTCTTTACAACAGATATAAAAGAGGGAATTGATGGATCGGAGGTAATTTTTATTGCAGTGGGGACGCCTCCCGGAGAAGATGGATCTGCTGATCTTAAACATATCCTGGCGGTAGGAAAAGAGATAGGATATGTAATAACAAAACATATCGTAGTTGTTACTAAAAGTACAGTGCCGGTTGGGACGTCTGAAAAGATACGTAAAACCATTCAGAATGAACTCGATAAACGAAAAGTCTCTGTTACTTTCGATATGGCTTCCAATCCTGAATTTCTTAAAGAGGGGGCTGCAGTTGAAGACTTTCTGAAACCGGAAAGAATCGTTATCGGTATAGATAATGAAAAAGCCGGTGATATAATGAAGCGGCTTTATATGCCATTCGTTCTGAATAATCATCCAATCCTGTTCATGGATATTGCTTCTGCAGAGATCACCAAATATGCGGCCAATGCCATGCTTGCAACACGCATAAGTTTTATTAACGAAATAGCAAACCTCTGCGATATTCTCGGAGCCGATATTAACCATGTAAGAAAAGGCATAGGCAGCGATTCAAGGATAGGCAGTAAATTCATCTACCCGGGTACCGGTTACGGGGGGTCTTGTTTTCCCAAGGATGTAAAAGCAATAATTAAAACAGCTCATGACAATGGTTACGAGCTCAATGTAATTAAGGCTGTTGAGAAAGCCAACGAATACCAGAAGAGTGTTATTTTCAACAAGATGTCTGAGTTTTTTGACGATGATCTGAAAAACAAAGTAATCGGAATATGGGGATTATCGTTCAAACCTAAAACTGATGATATCAGAGAAGCTTCTTCGCTCATACTGATTGAGAAACTTCTGCAGGCCGGCGCAAAAGTTAAGGCTTACGACCCTGCTGCAATGCATGAGGCAAAAAAACAGGTTGGCAATAAAATTGAATACGCCAACGATCCTTACGAAGCAGTAATTAATGTTGATGCAATGGCTTTGATGACAGAATGGTCCGAGTTCCACCTTCCTGATTTTAACAGGATGGCTGATCTGATGAAATGTAAAGTTATTTTCGATGGAAGAAACATCTATGATCCTGCTGAACTTAAGAGGCTGGGATTTAAATACTTCGGGATAGGCAGAAGATGATGGGGATAAGGGGGAAAGAATTACAAATTAGAAATTACGAATTAGAAATTACGAATTGAGAACGCTAAACGCTAATCACGATACTACGATAAACGCGGAACGCGGAACCATAAACGCGAAACGATAAACAACAAAATATGAAAGGAATAATTCTCGCCGGTGGTTCAGGGACAAGGCTTTATCCTATAACCAGCGCAATATCAAAACAGATGCTGCCGGTATATGATAAGCCTATGATATACTACCCGTTATCGGTTCTCATGCTGGCAGGGATCAGGGAAATATTGATTATTTCAACCCCGCGCGACCTACCTGGATTCAGAAATCTTCTTGGAGATGGATTATCCATTGGTATGAAGTTTAGCTACATTGAACAGCCCTCACCTGATGGTCTCGCCCAGGCATTTATCCTTGGAGAAGATTTCATAGGTAAAGATCCTGTATGCATGATCCTTGGAGACAATATTTTTTATGGACACGGATTTGGTGATGCCCTACTTAAAACTGCAGAGCTGAAGAAAGGGGCCTGTGTTTTCGGGTATTATGTCACCGACCCGGAGCGTTACGGTGTTGTTGAGTTTGACAATAATAAAAAGGTAATAAGCATCGAAGAGAAGCCTGCAAACCCAAAATCAAACTATGCTGTCACAGGACTTTATTTTTACGATAATTCCGTTGTTAAAAAAGCAAAATCGCTTAAACCATCTCCCCGTGGTGAGCTTGAAATAACTGATCTTAACAAAGTTTACCTCGAAGAAGGCACTCTTGATATAAAACTTATGGGAAGAGGGATGGCCTGGCTCGATACAGGTACTTATGATAGTTTGCTGCAGGCTGCTAATTTCATTGCCACTCTTGAACAGAGGCAGGGATTAAAAGCTTCCTGTATTGAGGAGATTGCTTTTAAGAGAGGATTCATTAATAAAAACCAACTTATTGCTCTGGCAGAGCAAGTCAGGAATAGCCAATATGGTAAGTACCTGTTAAGAATTGCCACTGAAGAGATAAATGTGTTTGATGGACTTAAGTAATTATTTGTAAGAAATGAAAATTATTGAAACAGGATTTAAAGGACTCATGGTAATTAAACCCACTATCTATCCGGATAGCCGGGGCTACTTTTTCGAAAGTTTTAATCAGGTTGCCTTTCATAATGCAGGAATCTCATTTTCTCCTGTACAGGATAATGAATCAAAATCCTCGGAAGGTGTAATAAGAGGTCTGCATTACCAGTTGAGTCCCTACGATCAGGCAAAACT
>Ga0265292_1002455_pt1 | contig 12842 bp, 6 predicted proteins | sample Munlanlewell296A_FD_189080 | JGI IMG/M metagenome (GOLD analysis project Ga0265292, IMG submission 189080) | Leachate microbial communities from a municipal landfill in Southern Ontario, Canada - Leachate well 296A | ecosystem: Engineered > Solid waste > Landfill > Unclassified | place: Canada...
AAGGTTGGGGTATGAAGCTATCATGGCAAGGGATTATACTGTTATTATGGGTGTCGGAACAATCGCGGCGTTATTGACGTTAATCGGGAATTTTATTGCTGATATAACTTACGCGTATGTGGATCCAAGGATTAGGTATAAATAAGCGGGTATGTTTTATGTTTAAGTTGTACATCGAAAGGTTTGTTAATAATAAGTTAGCGGTTGCCGGAGGGGTGATAATAGTTTTGCTTATCATACTTTCAGTATTCGCGCCGGTAGTTGCACCGTATAAACCTAATGGTCAAAATGTTGTTGACCGTCTTCAAGGGCCGTCATTAAAACATGTACTCGGGACTGACGAGCTCGGAAGGGATGTGCTTACAAGGATATTGTACGGTACAAGGATATCCATTACCGTCGGGATCGTGGCAGTTGCGATTGCTGTGCTTATCGGGGGAACACTGGGGTTGGTATCCGGTTTTTTTGGCGGGTGGGTGGATATTGTTATCATGCGCCTCGTTGATATTATGCTGTGCTTCCCGACATTTTTTTTGATACTCATGGTGATAGCGTTTTTGGAGCCCAGTATTTACAACATTATGGCAGTCATCGGGTTAACCTCATGGCCGGGGTTATGCCGGATTGTAAGAGGTGAAACTTTATCAATACGGCAGCGAGAGTATATCGATGCTGCGAGGATGATAGGGGTGCCCGTAGGAAGGGTTTTGTTTGTGCATATACTTCCTAATGTTTTAGCACCGATTATTGTCAGTGCTACACTTGGTGTTGGAGGAGCTATTCTCACGGAATCAGGGTTGTCATTCCTGGGATTAGGCGTACAGCCGCCAACACCGTCCTGGGGTAATATGTTGATCTCCGGGAAAGATTTTATTCATATTGCGTGGTGGTTATCCGTATTCCCGGGATTAGCAATATTAATCACCGTACTTGCTTATAACCTTCTAGGTGAAGGATTACGTGACGTGTTTGATCCGAGGATGTAGTAAATAATGTTTATGGAAACACAGAAAAACCGGGTTGTATTAACAGTAAAGAATTTGTCGGTAGAATATTACCGCAGGGATACTGTTATCCCTGCAGTGCGGGATGTTACATTCGAGCTGAATGAATGTGAAACCCTTGCGGTAGTCGGGGAGTCGGGCTGCGGGAAAAGTACGGTCGCGTTGAGTATCCTTAATCTTATATCTGATACTGAAGGGAAAATATCTGCGGGGAAAGTGTTGTTTAACAACGAAGACTTGTTATTGCTTGACGATACATCACTACGCGCAGTACGCGGAGGGAAGGTTAGTATGATATTCCAGGATCCGTTCACGTCATTAAATCCTGTATTCACAGTGGGTGAACAAATATCTGAATGCCTGGAAATACATGAACAGGGGTTTAAGGAGTCCAGTGAGAACGAAAAAAAGGTTAGGGTGTGTTCTATACTTGAAACTGTAAAAATTACGGATCCTGTACGCGTGCATGGCTCATATCCTCATCAGTTAAGCGGCGGGATGCGGCAGAGGGTGGTCATCGCAATGGCGGTATGTACTAAACCGAAGTTGATTATTGCGGATGAGCCTACGACAGCGCTGGATGTTACTATACAGAAAGAAATCCTTGAATTAATGTTCAACCTGAAACACGAACTTGGGTTAGCGTTGATACTGATCACTCATAATCTTGGGATTGTGTATAATAATGCGGATACTATCGCTGTGATGTATGCCGGTGAAGTTGTGGAGTATGGTACAGCAGATGAGGTTATTCATTCGCCAATGCATCCGTACACCATAGGGTTGGTGAGCGCAGTGCCAATTATTGGCAACAAAAAAAAGAGGTTGTATTCAATCCCCGGGCAAATACCTGATCCCTCAGAATTACCGTCGGGATGCGCGTTTCATCCGCGGTGTGAACGCAGGATGGGTATTTGTTCACAGGTAAAACCTGGGTTGTATGACTGCGGGTCTAGACACAATACCCGGTGTTTTTTATTTGATAAGAACGAAAAGAATAAACATAAAAATGTTGGGGTAATTTGAAGTGTTGCTTGAACTGATGAATGTTAGTAAACAATTTGTTGTGGAATCAAAACTTTTCCGTAAAAAAATTGGTACCGTAAAAGCTGTAGATAATGTGTCATTAACGCTAGAACAGGGTGAGGTACTGGGTATTGTCGGGGAGTCAGGTAGCGGGAAGACCACTCTTGGTAAAATAGTTGCCGGGTTAATTACACACGATACCGGTGAAGTGAAATTGAATGGTAACACCGCTATCAACGGTAATGTTCATCCATCTGAAGTACAAATGATTTTTCAGGATCCGTTTGCGTCGTTAAACCCGAAATTATCGGTTGGCGTGATCATTGGTGAGGCTGTACGCCAGAGGTGTAAGCATGATAATAAGACAGCAGGGAGTGATTATATAAGAAAAGAAGTGCAGAGGTTGCTTGATTTGGTGGGGCTCGGGAATAATGTTATCGATAATTATCCTCACCAGTTCAGCGGGGGACAGCGTCAGCGCGTGGGTATCGCGCGGGCAGTCGCAATGCAGCCAAAAATTGTTATTGCGGATGAACCTGTCTCAGCGCTGGATATTTCAGTACAGGCACAGATACTTAACCTGTTACTGGATTTAAAGGATGAGTATGGGTTAACATATATACTGATCTCACACGATATCGCGGTTGTAGATTTTTTTTCAAATACGGTTATGGTTATGCGGAAAGGGAAAGTTGTGGAGTGCGGCGTTACTGGTGAAGTTATTAAAAACCCTAAGGACAGTTACACCGCTGGGTTATTAGCAGCTGTACCGGTGATAGAATAGCGGTGGTGGATGGAAGAACGAAACAGGTTTGTTGATTTACATGTGCATACGAACTATTCCGACGGAATATTTGCACCCGGTAAGGTTGTGGGGCTTGCGAAAGAACGCGGGCTTACGGGATTCGCTGTTACTGATCATGATACAGTAAGAGGTGTTGAAGAAGCTTTAAGTGCCGGGGTAAATCTTGGAGTTGAAGTTATTCCGGGAGTGGAAATCTCAGCGAATTATCTTAAATCCCCGGAAAAGGAAGTGCATATACTTGGTTATTTTGTTGACTGGAAAGACGAAAAATTTGTTGCTACACTTGAACGGTTCAGGCAGGTACGGTATGAACGCGCTAAAAGTATAGTATCGAAACTTAATGGATTGAGTATTATGATAAGTTTTGAGGATGTTATTAAAAATGCGGGTAATATGAATTCCGTAGGTAGGTTGCATATCGCGCGGGCATTGATAGAAAAAGGTGTGGTTCATAATGTAGGGGAAGCGTTTGCGAGGTATTTAGCACCGGATAAGCCGGGGTATGTCCCAAAGGATATGCTGTCACCCCGGGAAGCGATTGAGTTAATCCTTAATTCAAAAGGTATACCTGTCCTTGCTCATCCGCAGTATGGTGCATCTGATAATGAAAGTATTGCCGAGTTTGTGGGATACGGGTTAAAAGGTATAGAAGTGTGGCATACTAAGCATACTAAAAGAATGATTATGTATTTTCTTGACCTCGTAAAAAAGTTTGGGTTAACCCCTACCGGCGGGTCTGATTGTCACGGCGGGATTGATCATCACGGGCCGGTGATCGGGAATTTAAAGATTCCTTATGAAGTACTGGAAGCTCTTAAAGAAGTTAGATAATTTATTATTGACAACATTTTCTTGTATTGTGTAAAATACATAACATGCTTTTTATCAATTGTGTATACTATTAATAATATATTTTTATTTTAAGGGGGAAGTGTATGTTGAAAAATTTGAGGTTCGCAGGGGTGGTTGTAGTAACGCTGGTTTGTATGATGTCAGTAGTGAATGTGTCAGCGTTTGAAGTTACAGTTACTAATATGGTAGGCATAACTTCAGGGACTTATAATACTGTTGCGTTACCATCAAAAATTAAGGCGGTTAGTGACTACACTCCGTTGTTCAGGATCAATATCAGCAGTAATGCTTATAATAGCGGTGAATCATGGACAATTGAATGCGTTACAGTAACTATCAGTAATACACAGTCGTTTAATCCTGCAAATGATTTGTTTGCATTGAATTCAGGTGGATTGGTTTTGGTAGCGGATAATGCTAATCCCGCATATCTTACTTCTACAAATACATGGTCAGGGTATAGTTCTGAAACACTGGTCGCTACAAGTATATATCCTACAAGCTGGTCTGGTAACGGCCCGTGGCAGGTGAAACTTACGCCTTCATCAGCTTTGGCAATTGACCAGGCAAACCGGCATTACACGTATTATGTCTGTATAAAAACAACAAGTACTATCAGTAACGGCGATAGGTTCCGTGCGCAGATAGATGATGCCGGTGAAGTAGAAGTTGTAGTTAAGGAAAACGCGGTGTCTTCTACAGTGTTAGTGTTGCAGCCAACATCAGGGGCAAATGGAACAATTATAACTGCGGATACAAGCGGGCCGGTAATACAGCCTGTGAATACGCCGTCACCGACTACAGGGACTACACCAACGGTATTAAACAACGATAGTTTTAATATTTATACTACCTCAGATGTTCTTCCTACTAATGCCGGTGCGCGTACTAAATTGTCATTAAACATTTCTCTTGGCGCTACTGAAACCGCAGCTGCATTGTCTGACAGCGGGTTATATAATTTAACTGATTTGTTCACGCTTGACACTTCTGCGATTGACGGGAAAGTGTCTAATACTTTAGCAGTGACTGATCAGGGTTCAGGGGTTTTTAAGTTGCAGTATACAATCACTACTACTACCGTAAACGCGCCGACAACACAGTTGCCTGTCCGTATCAAAGTACGTGATGCTGCAGGTAATGAGTCTGCATGGGACGAAACGTTTTATTGTATTATTGACCGCGGGAGGCCGGATGTTATAACACTGAACTCACCTGCGGCAAATACGTGGATTGGCGATAACGCGCCGGTGTTAAGCTGGCAGCCGTCAACGGATAGTAATTTTTCAACGTATTACTTGATTTTTTCTACTGACTCAAACCTAGGTGATAATGCGGCTGGTGATGGATTCCGTAATGTCGGTAATGTCCTGAGTTTTAACTGGATGTCGTCGGTAAATTGGACTAACGGATTCCCGGTGTCTTCAACAACTACAGTTTATTACTGGGGTGTTGTTGCAGCGGATAAAGCCGGGAATATAGGGCAGTTCGTTACGGGTAGAGAATTTAAGTATGATAGTATAGTGCCAAATATTTATAACGAAGGGCCAAAAAATTCTACTACCTCTACCACTCCTACAATCACTGTAAGTTTTGATGATTCACTTGGCGGAGTAGTGATGTCCGGGATTAATTTTTCAACAGTTACGCTTACTTTAAATGATCAGGTTGTTACTTTCAGCACTAATGCCGTTGATGGTTCAACTACCACGATTTCGTATGTGCCGGCACAGCCGTTGGTGGAAGGTTCTTATACAGCTAAAGTTTGGGTAATTGATAATGCTGGTAAGACTGCGCAGTTATCCTGGGGTTTTACGGTTGATACAGTAAAACCGGTTGTACTTGATACTGATAATGACAGTTATTCTGATTACCAGGAAATGTATTCCGGTAAAAATCCAAATGACGAGACGTCAGTTCCTTCAACTAGTGTTGATTTTAGTCCTGTAAACAATGAATGCGTAAAGGCGTCGTTTGTTTCCAGCGGGCAAAAGATTAAGTTCCGCGTTGATGATCCTTATGGGTTGGTTGGGATTGATACTACTACCACAGCGTCTTCTATTAAGCTTAATTATATTACTAAAGGAACAACGGAAAGTTTTAGTACATTTGTCACCGTTGCGAAAACAAGTTATACAATATTTGAAATCCAGCCAATGAAAACGTTGTTGTCAAACGGTATTGACGACGGTGAGATACAGTATACCTGCACTCCTGTGGATAAAGCAGGGAATGTTGGTTCTACATTTACACGTAAGTTTATTTATGATACCACACCGCCGGTTATTTCCACAGTAACTGCTCCAAGTACAGGGGATACAACTTCGCGGTTAACTTTCGCGATTGATCTTTATGACAGGTTCGGTATATCTTTAAGCACAATGGATATCGTGCAGCTTACTATATACAATTCTTCTGAAGGCGGGTATATGTCGCTCGTTGATGGTACCACCAGCAGGTTTACGATTACTATCAACACTTTGAATGCGCCGAAAACATATTATTATTATTTCATGGCGAAAGATAAAGCCGGGAATTCGTGTTATTTCCCGCCTAACGCCAATACTGACCAGAGTACGGCGTTACCCTTGGTTATTACTGATAAAACCGCGCCGGAAGTTGCGATTTATCAGATTGAAACATTATTGAATTATTCGCTTGGTTCAGGGACTACTTGGTTATATACTCAATCCGGAACGGGTAATACAAATGTTAAATCAATACCAGTACTGTACTCTAATCCATTAGCGTTTACTACCGGGTATTACAACGTTATCCGTGCAACGGCATCGCCGGATACGTCAAATGTAGTGTTTGAACTAAAACTATCAACAGATACAGTGTGGTCTTCCGCGTTGTTTAATGTGGTTAAGTCGTATAAAACAATCAGCGGGAATCCTATGTGGGAAGCGTATATTAACACTTCATCTCTTGGGAATAATCTGAATTATGATATCCGCGTGAAAGCGTATGATACTCTTGGGAATTCAAATATTCCGCTGGATAATTCGCATCAGGCGTATGTTAAAGTCTTAATAAAACCGGCACTTGCACCAGTATCTACTATGCATACATTCTCAGTATACAGCTGGTTTATCTCAAGCAGAGCTTCAGGGAAAACTTTATTACTGAACGCATCACCGAATACAACTACGGGGAATATCGATATTGTCTCCTGTACATTCCAGTACAAGAAAAACAGTGATCCTGCAACTGCATGGACAGATTTGTATAAAGATACGAATACGCTGGGGACTGATAAACGTTATGTTGAGTTAAGTTTTAATGAAAATGATTTGTTGTACATGAACATTAATGATTCATTGGCAATAAACAGCGTGGCTGCGGTAAAGTTTGTGTGCACAACAGTGGCGAATACGTATGATACATTCCTTACCCGCGGATCTGATGGCGTATGGAAGACTGTATTGGCATTACCCCCGAATACGTATGATTATTATTTCCAGGTGACTGATAATAATGGTAAACAGTATAATGTGCGGGATGTTAAAGAATTTACGTCAGGCGGAGCTACAACATCCAGGTTGTATATTAAGGATTATAGTTATATATGGAACATCGCGGGGTTAGAGAATAATGTTACCTACGATGTCCGCGTGATTGCTGCTGATTCCAAAGGTAATACTGATCCTGCAGCTACTAACGTATTCTCGTTTACGTATGATAACACCGCGCCGGTTGCGCCGGTATTAACCGCACCAGTTGCAGGTCAACGGATAAAAGATAGTAGTACGTATAACTTATTCGCAACAGTTTATGATTCTGATATCATGAGCGTGTTCTTCCATTATTCAGATGATAATGGTGTAACCTGGAAGAATATCGGGCAGGATACTAATGGGTCAGCCGGGTGGACCACAGCATGGTCAGTCCCTGATCTTTATACGGATACAAATTATCTGTTAAAAGTTTCAGCTATTGATAAAACCAGGAATATTACGTTCTCAACATCAACCGTTATCACAATTACTATTGACGCTACAGCGCCAAAATTTGTTTCCTTCTGGGTTGAAGCTTCTTCAGTGACTACAATAATGTATCCTAACATAGAGTATACGCTTAAGATGACAACTCTTGATAATGATATTGCTATTGCGTCTGTCACGGCAACCAGCGGGCTCACAGGGATTTGTTCGCCTAGTTATGATAATGGGAAGAACGGGCATATGATAATTGCGTCCGGTAACGGTACTGCTGAAAGTCCGTATATGTATACCGCGAAATTCGTGCCAAGTAATACAGATAATATATCCGGTTCATTCACTGCGTACCTAACAGATAAAGCAGGGAATGTTACGAATACTTCAATATCGGTTATGTATTACGACAACGCGCCTTCAGCGTCTATAATCACACAGGTTAATATCGATAACGACGGGGATGGTAAGCTGAATGAAAATACTACAGCAGGGGATACAGATGCTGATGGATTACTTGGGGAAGATGGTATTGATTATTATACCTCAGGAACTTTGATGTACGTCGGGCGTTTCGGTGCACAGGTGGTCTCTGCAGTAACTAACGTCGATGGCGGGACGGTTAAGTTTCAGTATTCAACATCAGGAACAGGGCCGTGGGTTACATTTAATGAGATAGCTTCTGCGGCTACAGTTACTGCGAACTGGAACCCGCTTGCGCTTGGCTTAGTGGAAGGGACATATTACCTGCGTACAGTAGTTATTGATAATGAAAATAATGTTGAGGTTAACCCGGCAGTTGTTACTGTTCTGTATGACGCGGTTGAACCGTCCGTCAGCCAGTTTATAGCGCCTACGGGGACCATTGATTGTTCACAGACGTATTCTTTAACGGGAAAGACTAATGACAGTGATGTCGTTAGGATGTTCTTCCAGTATAAGGAACCGTCAACAAATACATGGACGCCTGTTGATATAACAGCAACCCGGTTAGTACGGTTGGTGAATTCGTCGCTTACTCCCAACACCTTCAGTGCACCTGAAGTGGCAATAGTTGTAACATCGCCAAACACAACTCAGGCTTCAAGTATGGAAGTACGCGCTGTGGTATATGACCGTGCAGGAAATAGGAATACTGATGCCGCGCATGCGCCTGTTGCGGTGTTAAGTTTGAATGATACAATTAGCCCGGTAGCGGTACTTTCTTATTATACAGGTGCTATACAGGCTGAATGCGGGGATGCTAATATAAAATCAGTTGCATTCCAGTATAAGCTTAATGGGTCAACTAATCCGTGGGTAACACTGTGGATTGATTCTGTTGCGGATGGGACATGGACAGGGCTTGTTGGTTCAATATGGTCTTCGGGGTTGAGTTTAGCAATTTTGCCGAATGGATTGTATGATATCCGCGCGATAGCGACTGATATGTTTAATAACAGCAATCCGGCAAGTGCACCTGTTAGCTCAATCCTTGCTGAGACTTCAGCGACCGGATCAAGAGTGTATACCACTAAGAAGTCGCAGGTTATGACAGTTGGGGTAAAGAGTATTACTTCAACAAATTCAGGTGGATGCAAGATTGATCTTGAAGTTAAAACTACGGTTGCTCTAGCAGCAGCGCCGACAGCGAGTTTCTTGTTTAAAGACAATGCTAATTCGCAGTCTAAGGCTGTTACTTTAACAGATGCGGGGAATAATGTGTTTACCGGAACATTGGAGCTTGATAGTATATCCGCTACCGCAGGATTTGCGGCTAACGTACGGATAGCGGTGTTCGGTATAACGCAAAGCGGTGAGGCTATTGGCGAAAACGCGTCAATCGGCGTGTCTGTAAATAATTCTAACTCACCAACGGTGACACTGATTGATAATACGTTTACGATTACGGTGAATGCGTCAATGCCGAGAAATGTAACGATTGTCGCGGGGCCTGCGGTGACTAACCCGGTTCCTACTGCTCAGGCAGCGATGCTTACACCGATACAGGGGCGTACGTACTCTGCGTTTGTTACGGATAATAATCAGCCTGTAACTAATACAGGGACTCAGTTCCAATGTACAATTAATTACTCGGACGCTGATATCCCGCAGGGTGTGTCAGAAGAGGATCTCGGGATTGTTTTCTGGGATGAAGTAAGTAATAAGTGGTCCGCTACGGGGATTAATACTGTGAAGACAAATAAGTATACAAACAGTGTTTCTTTCAATTCCACGCATTTGTCTAAGTTTGCGTTAATGGCAATCAAGGCGGTACCCGAAATTACGTTTATCTCACCGGTTAGTAACGGGTATTCTGATGAAGATCCTGTAATCAATGTTATGGCTGTAGATCCTCTAAGCGGGATATCGTCATTCAGGATTATCGTTGATGGTACGGATATCACAGCAGTATTGATTGCGAGATCGGCATCTGATGGGATTGATAATGACGGTAACGGATTAATTGATGAAACACCAATGATACAGGGGTTTACACCTGAAGCGCCGTTTACGTTGCTAAGCGAAACCGGAACGCGGTTTCTTGCGAGGGCAGCGTTGAAGCTTTCACCGGGGACGCATACGCTGGAAGTTATAGCGTTTAACCAGCAGGCACGGTCTTCTTCACAGAAGATTACGTTCACCGTGACAAATCAGCTGGATATTCTCAGTGTATATAATTATCCTAACCCGTTCAATCCTTCTAAGGAAAATACAACGGTAAAAATGGTACTTACTAATGACGCGAAAGTTACTGTAAAAGTTTATGATTTCGCGGGTAAGCTTGTTTCTACTATAATGAAAAACGAAACAGTATATGCAAACTCAGGAGCGACTTTCAGCTGGGGCGGGACAAGTGATATTACAGGAAAGTATCTTGCAAACGATGCGTATTTTATGAAGATTGAAGCAACGGATGGGGCTAAGACTGTAGTTAAAACGTTGAAGCTTGCGGTGTTAAGGTAATAAAAAATGAAAATATACATGGAGGTAACAACTAAAATGGTTATTAGAAAGCTTACAGTATGCGCGTTAAGCCTGGCAGTGCTTGGTACTGTTATCTTGACACCCTGTGAAGTTATGGCGGTATTGGATTCTTCATACGCAGCGGCCTATCTGCGCACAGGGATCGGTGCAAGGGCGTTAGGGATGGGTGGTGCGTTTCGTTCGATTGCGGATGATGGCAGCGCTATCTACTGGAATCCCGGCGGGAATGCGTTTATTGAGAAAAAAGAGGTTAACGTATCATACTCTGCTCTTTCATCCGACCGCGGGTTAAACTTCCTGAGTTATACTCATCCTATGTCCATCGGTACGTTTGCGGTGGGGTTAATTAATTCCGGTGTTTCCGGGATTAAAGGGTATACCAGTGCTGGGGTTGAGAACGGTGATGTTGTAGTTTCGAATAACGCGTTTTTTCTTTCTTATGCTAGAAAGGTTGGAGATATTGTCGGGGTAGGAGCTAATGTTAAAATTCTTGCCAGCCAGGTACAGGGTAACAGCGGGATCGGGTTCGGGGTTGATTTCGGGGCAGTGGTTCAGCCAATAAAAAACTTAGCTGTCGGGTTAATGATGCAGGACATCGCGAGTAGTATTTCTTGGAATACCGCGTCAAATGCTGTGGATAGTGTTGGGATGAACCTCGCGCTATGCGCTTCTTATAAACTGTTTGATTCAGTAAACGTTGCTGCTGGAATTAATAAATATTCGGATTACAAAAATATCGGTTATAACGTAGGGTTAGAGTATATGAGCGAAGTATTTGGTTTCCGTGCAGGATTAGAAAATAATAATCCTTGCGCTGGTTTTACAGTAAGGATAATGAATTTAGTGGGGCTTACCTACGCATATGTTTCTGATCCGCTGAATGAAGGGAATAGTCATATTGTAACACTGGATTTGCGGTTCTAAAACGTATTAATACTGTATATCCGTAATTAATATTAAGTTCGGGACGCTATTTTAATGGAAGGAATTTTTTAAGTAATAATGTCGTACCCAAAAGCGAGCCAGCAAAAAAAAGCGCCTTTGTTTGATGCGTTGTTAAAACATGCTAAACGCCAGGTGGTGTCATTCCATACACCAGGGCATAAGAACGGGGATGGTATTGATAAACGGTTACGGCAGTTTACCGGAAGGAATGTTTATTATCTCGATGTAACCACGTTTCCGGAAGTTGATTCATTACACGACCCTATTACTTGTATTAAACAGGCACAGAAACTTTATGCTGACCTCTGCGGGGTAAAGCATACGTTCTTCATGTTAAACGGTTCTTCTATGGGCAACCAGGCGATGTTGATGTCAGCGTGTAAGCCCGGGGATTCTGTTATTATGTCGCGCAACTGCCATAAATCTGTACTCGGTGGAGTTATTCTTTCAGGAATATGGCCGATATGGGTACAACCAAAAATTGATCAAAAACTTGATATTATCTTCGACCTTACTCCGGAACAGGTGGAGTTAGCTATAAAACAGTATCCTGAAGCACGGGCAGTGTATGTTACCAGCCCGACTTATAACGGTGTAGTTACGGATCTTGAAAAAATAGCGGATATCGCTCATCGGTACGGTAAGATTTTGTTAGTGGATGAAGCGCATGGGCCGCATCTTAAGTTTCATCCTGACCTCCCGATGTCGGCAGTAGAGGCCGGGGCGGATATGTGTGTACAGAGCACACATAAGATCTTATCGGCGTTAAGCCAGGGGTCGGTTTTGCATTTTAATTCTGACCTCGTAGACTTAAACCATGTTAAACGCGTAGTGTCGCTACTCCAGACTACCAGCCCGAATTATTTTATTCTTTCCTCAATCGATCTTGCACGGAGGCAGATGTGGGAGAACGGTGAACGGTTAGTGGATAAGATGATTTCAATCTCAAGGTTTATACGTAAAAGATTGAAGAATTGTAAACGTATAATGTGTTTTGATGAGAATGATATTGAACGCTTGGGGTACGAACTTGACCCGTCAAAAGTTACAATCAATGTTACCCGTACCGGCCTGGATGGGCATGAGATAAGTGAAATCCTTAATCATAATTACCGCGTACAGGTGGATTGCGCTGATATTTTTAATCTTATCGCAATCCTGGGGACCGGGTCGTCAATGAAGGACGCTAGGACACTGGCAGATGCGTTGGTTGAGATCGATGAAAAGTATATCGGGAAAGAACGGTATTTTGAGTTCCAGCTGCCGAGTTTATCAACTGAAATGGTGATGTCTCCCCGGGAAACG
>Ga0265292_1002456_pt1 | contig 12841 bp, 13 predicted proteins | sample Munlanlewell296A_FD_189080 | JGI IMG/M metagenome (GOLD analysis project Ga0265292, IMG submission 189080) | Leachate microbial communities from a municipal landfill in Southern Ontario, Canada - Leachate well 296A | ecosystem: Engineered > Solid waste > Landfill > Unclassified | place: Canada...
CTACGGCCTCATCAAGCGCGCACGCAAGTACTTCCTCGGCGTCACGACCATCACGCAGGATATCGACGACTTCATCAACTCTCCCTACGGACGTCCGATCATCTCCAACACGTCTCTCCAGATGCTCCTGAAACAGTCGGCGTCAAGCGTGGATAACCTCGCGAAGCTCTTCTACCTCACCGAAGGCGAGAAGTACCTGCTCCTCAATTCCGGCGTCGGCCAGGGCTTGCTGTTCGCAGGGAATACCCATGTCGCCATTCAGATCGTGGCAAGCCCCAACGAGCACACGATCATCACGACCAAGCCGGAAGAAGTCATGAAGAAACGCAAGGATGAGAAAGCTGCAGCCGCGGAAGAGGCGGAGGGGGAAACGAAGGATTAACTGTTAACTGTTAATTGTTAATTGTTAACTGCCCTGCTCAACCTTCCATCGCACCTCGGGGACAAGTTTCCCCGGCACCGCAAACCCGGCAGCTTTCCTGTGCCCGCCACCCTGGAACTTCGCGGCCATTTTCGAGACATCCACATCGTCGCGGAGTGTCCTAAGCGACCCCTTCACCTTCCCCGCGCGTTCGGCGAGAAGCATGGAGAACCGCATTCCCGGGACGGCGTTGACGTAGTCAATGGCGCCCGTGAGCTCGGAGTAATCGGCGCCGGTGGCCTGGAAATCCCCCTCCGTGAGCGCGGAGATGGCTCCCCCCTCCTCGGTGATGGAAATCTTCTCCAGCACCCGTCCCCAGAGGCGGAGCGTGGAAACCTTCGCCGTCCGGAAAACATGCTGGACGATGGCCTGCTGGCGCGCCCCGGCACGGAGCAGGCGCGCGAACGTGCGGTACACGCGCGGCGTAGTGTTGCTATGGAGAAGACCGCCGGTATCCGTGTACACGCCGGTGAGGAGAGACGTGGCAACGTCCGGGGTGATCGGCCAGCCTGCGGCATCGGCGAATGCGACAATGATCTCGCAGGTGGACGACGCATCGGGAACGATGAAATTCACTGTGGCGAATTTCGTGCTGCTTGGATGGTGGTCGAAGCAGAGAGCGGGATACTCCTTCCCGAAAATCTGCGGAAGCCGCTCGTCGTACTCCGTGAGCTTGGGTTCGGCGCTGTCGAGGAAGAGAAACACATCGCCTTCCCCGGGAACGAGATCCGGCTGGAAACGTTGCGCGAGGGGAAGGAAATGGAATGTCGGTGGTGCCGGATCCACGCAGAAGAGCGCGACACGCTTGTCTTCGTACTGCGCCTCCAGGAGCTGCGCCAAGCCCGTGGTAGCGCCGATCGCATCACCGTCGGGATTCCGGTGCGTGACCAGACAAAGCCGCCGTGCCCCGGAGAGAAGCTTGAGTGCCTGGAGAACGGCCTGTCGGTCCAGCATAAGGAGTGAAGCTTAAACTCTACAGAGTGAGTGCTCAACCAAGATGGACTTTCGGAAATTGTTAAATTGTTAAATGGCTAAATTGTTACGCAAGCGAACCGCACGTTGTTGCCTGCCAACCATGCAGCCATGCAGCCATGCAGCCATGCAATAATGATTCACAGCCGATCAATCAGCGCATCCAATTTCCTGAGCTTCTCGCTTCTTTCATCCACATGGAAACGGAGGGATGGGATCGTGTATAACGACGACAGTTCGCCTCCCAAGTCGCGGCGGATCTCCGACCGCCTCCGGTGGAGATGACCGACCGCCTCCGGAGTACCCGAAAGCGCCGTGACGAACACATCCGCGTACTTGAGGTCGGGGCTCACTTCCACGCGCGTGATATTCACGACTGCGGCGATGTTCGGCGGAACCGTCAATGCCTTGGAAGCGACAATGCGGCGGATGATCCCTGCGATTTGTGCGAGGCGGTGGGACATGTCTGAAGTATGCAGTATTCAGAGAGAAAGATGAAAGATGAAAAATGGTTCGCAGAAATGGTTCGCAGAAATGGTTCGCAGAAATGATCCGCAGCACGGGCATCGTGCCCGTGTTGAATCGTGGGGCTTTACATGCATCACCGGGGCACGATGCCCCGGCTACGGTACTTTTTTTCGATATCCGATGCTCAATACACCTCAGTCAGATAGCATTCCTCACAGTAAACAATCTCTGGCCGCGAAGGCTGATATGTCGTCTCCATCCCCTTCCCGCACTTCATGCAGGAACGTGTCCAGAGCTTGCGGGGATTTCGGAGAGCCATGCGGCGGCGATGCCGCTCATCGGGGTGGAAATGCGGAATGGGAAGCTTCATGTTCCGGTAAAAATCCAGCTCCTGCTTGATGATCTTGAAGGGACGTTTCGTGGCTTCGCACTCGATGGCCCAGTTGAGAATATCGTCCGGGACATCATCAATGGAATCCGGCAATTTCTCTGCTGGAATCACCTTCGAGACTTTGGGCATCTCGTCTCTCTCTTCCCGCCATTTCCATCCGCGTTTCAGGATCTCTTCTTTCGTAAGCGGGAAATATTCCTGTGCCACGGTCTCGTTGTACGCAAACGGGGAAAGCGACACGGGGAAGAACTCGCCCCATGAACCAGAGGCTTCGCCACGGTTCATGGCACCGCCACTATTGTCCTTCCGCATGTGCTCGATAATTTGCGGAACAAGGCGCTCGTATTCCTCCTTCGTGTACTGCTTGTTGAGGATGCAGTACTGCTTGTTGCGGACACCAATGCAACCAAAAAGGTGGCTGCTATTGATGCAATACTCGGAACAGAATACATCGGAGGTATTCCTGGAGAACGTCGAAAAGTACGTGTTTCGCGTCCCATACATACCGAGGTACTCATAGCAAAGCTCATTCTCTTCCGTGTAATTGTTATCACGGCAATCCTTCAGATCCACGACCTGCATGCAGTATGCACAATCTTCACATCGATCGACGAAAAATGAGTAGAACGTGTTCTTCGAGTTGTAGAGATGAGTACCGCTCACATTCTGTACATTGTTGCTCGGCATGAAGTGACGAGGTACGGAAAGTTTCACGGTCTGCAGCTGCTTCGCAAGTTTCTGGACATGACCTCGATTACAGAGGTCAATGTTTCGCTTCACTGCCTCGTACTCTTCCTTTGCGTACGGCTTGTTCCCGATGTGATATTTTTTGTTGCGCAGCCCCGTGCATGCGATGCACTCGCTGCATCCCTGCAGGTCGTAACCGAAGAGCAGATGATCGGAATGATAGCAATCCTGGCAAAAAAGGCAGCGATAGAGCTTGCGGCAGTCGGTGCATTCATAGCTCCATTCGCAATCACGGGTGACGAGGTTATCAACGCAGTCCTTCGAGTAGTAGGCGGAGCCATACAGGCAGTCCTGTGAGTACACCGAACCGAACGTGAGGTAGCAATTTCTGCAATCGCCGAGGAAATTGCAGTAATCACAGTTCTCCGAGTTGACGATGTAGAGGCTGATGCGCGGTACGAGGCTCTGCAGCAACGCGAACTGCGGGAAGAACGGCTGGCTGAGATCAGGCTCCTGTGCATAGGTCGTCCCATCCCAGCGGTCGCTCCACCAGCATGACGGACAATAAACAAGGAACGGCTTGTCCGTGGAATACATGGAGAGCATGTCCTTTCCGCACAGATCGCATGTCCGTCGTGAGAGGTTTCTCTCATTGCGGATCGCATATCTCCTCTGCTGGCGGCACTCCGGACAGAGCGTCGGCGACGGGATCAGCTCTTTCTTGCCGTTAAAAACCGGAGAAACTTTGTCATAGAAGACAAGATCATCTGACGTGATTTCAAATGCGGCCTGGCACTGGCGGCAAGTGCACTGCACAAAGAAAAGTATGTAGTGTTCAGTATACGGTATGCAGGGTTTTGTCCCCTGAATACTGAATACTGACCCCTGAATACTCTGTACACTATCCCCATGGCAAGCCCGCTTAAAGTCATCTTCCTCGGTACCTCTGCTTTCGCCGTTCCATCACTCCGGGCACTCGCGGGTGACCCGAGGTTCAAGGTGGAGCTCGTGATCACACAGCCAGATCGACCGGTCGGCCGTAAGCAGATCCTCACTCCCCCGCCAGTCAAAGTCGCAGCAAAGGAACTGGGTTTGCCTATTTTCCAACCGGAAAACATCAATCGAGCGATAGGCGATAAGCGATTAGCGATGAGCCCCGATTTTCTTGTGGTCGTTTCCTATGGCCAAATCCTCTCCGGAGAAATTCTGAATTGGGCGAAAATCGCGCCGATAAACGTGCATGCCTCACTTCTGCCGAAGTATCGCGGAGCATCGCCGATACAGCATGCGATTCTCGCCGGAGACGGAGAAACCGGCGTCACAATCCAAAAGATGGCCAGGGAACTGGACAGCGGACCCGTTCTGAACCAGGAAAGAGCTCCAATCGGAGAACGGGAAACATTCACTCAGCTCCATGAAAAACTCGCGAGCATCGGAGCCGCGTTGCTCCTGAAGACCCTTACCGAGCCGTTCAAGGAGCTACGGCAGGATGAATCGAAAGCGACATTCTGCAAGAAGCTCACGCGCGCGGACGGAGAAGCTGACCCGAACACGATGGCGGCAGAAACCATCGATTGCATGGTGCGCGCACTGAATCCGTGGCCGGGAGTAACGCTCAAAGGAAACAAAATCCTCGAGACTTCCCTCGCGCCGCACAAAGACGCACTCACGGTTGCCTGCGCACGGAACACAACACTCTCCATTATGAAAATTCAACCGCCATCGGGGAAGCCAATGAGCGGCCAAGCGTTCGCACTGGGACATCAGATTTAAAATGATTCCTCGATTACTCCCCCACGAAGCATCATGCTCCCTTTTCGTGGTTCTGCTTACCGCTTATCGCTAATCGCTTACCGCTTTTCACGCCTTCTGTTGCATCTCCTGCAGCGCCTCGATGAACTTGGGCAGATCCTCGATGTCGAAGATGATCGTGCTCTTCTGGCCGCCGCGTGACTTCTCGGAGACCTTGAGGAATTTGCCGTTCGCCGACTGTTTCAGGTCAATGTAGAACGTGCGCTGGCGCGCGCGGATCGTGATGGTGTGGAGTTCCTCGCCGTAACGACTGCCGCCCTGGCGCTGCGGCGGGGGGGCCGGAGAGGAGGGGAAACTCGTCGTCGGCGCGAGTGGATCTTCGCCCCCCACCGGGTTCGTGAGATCTGCCATCGGATCGAACATAGAAAATTGGGAAGAAATAGATGCGCTTCCGAAGTCGGGCTATTGGCTCCGCTCCCTTCACGTAAGCATGTACCACGCTTCCGCTCCAGGCTTTTACGTCGAAAAGCGTAAGTAACGTACCACATATGTCTCGCTTTGACTATAACGAATATTAATTTTATTGCAGCGTGCCCTTCCAGGGCGCGTACGCGGCCAGGATGGCCGCGCTGTTTTCAAACATTTCCCTATTTCTCAAGCGGCGGAAACAAAATCTTCGGCTCCCCGACTGACTTCCAATCTTTCTGACTCCCCCACTTTTTCATTTCCGCAGTAATCACAAAATCCCTTTCAAGCATTTTGTCGGCGTACGGTACATTCAGCTGACTGGAAATCTCCTTCGCAGTCTTGGGGATAAAGGGAAGAAGCATCAAAGCAACATGACGAAGACCTTCAGCAAATTCGGTGAGAATCAGCCTTTTTTCTTCAAGGGATTTTGATTCCTGCCAAGGCGCTGCATGTGTGATTAAACCGTTACAATTATCAAGAATTGTAATTACAGCTTTCACCCCCCAATCAATCTCTAAGTTGTCCATGTTAGTTGAATAGAACTCCAAATGTGTCTCAATAAGACCTTCGACATTCATTGACCCCTTATAACTAAAAGTTGGCGATAGTGCTCTGCCTATCACGCCAAACATAACAAGCACCCTATTCAATAAATTTCCTAATCGGTTCCTCAATTTGGAATCGTATATCTCCTCGATCCGTTTCCACGAGAAATCTCCGTCGTTCCCCACCGGGATTTCATGGCTCAAGTAGAACCGGAGCGGGTCGGGGTTGCCATCAAACTTCTTCAAGACCTCCTCCGGCTCCACCACATTGCCGATCGTCTTGCTCATCTTCTGCCCTTCATTCGTGAGGAAACCGTGGATGAGGAGACGGTCGGGCGTGCGCACGCCCGCATGTTTGAGCATTGCCGGCCAGATGAGCGCGTGAAACCTGGCGATGTCCTTGCCGATGACATGGGTGATTTCCGCTTTATTCCACCATTCGACTCCCAGGCGACTGACGTCGCCTGCTCGCTCATGGTGAACCACTTCGCTCAAGCCGCCCGCACCAAAGTAATCAAGCCCCGAAATATAATTCGTAAGCGCATCGCACCACACGTACATGACCTGATCCGGATCGCCCGGAACGGGAATCCCCCACGACAAGCTCGACTTCGGCCGCGAGAAGGAAACGTCCTCGAGCCCCTGCTCGATGAGCGAAAGCGTCTCGTGAGCGCGGGACGCAGGGACGATCCTGTAGCCGCCTGAAGGGCGAGCCTCGCTGCGCGGGCCGCCTTTCCACTCCTTCGTGAGGAGTGCCTTCAGCCACTTCGATTCCTTCGAGAGAAGGAAGAACCAGTTCTCCTCACTCACGCTTTCCGGAACCGCATTGTGGTTGGAGCACTTACCATCGACGAGATCCCTCTTCGTCATGAAGCGCTCGCACCCCTGACAGTAGAGCCCCGTGTACGTGCGTTTCTCGAGCATCCCCGCCTTCTTTAGCCTCTTCCAGAGCTCGATGACCGTCGGCCAGTGACGCTTCCGGTCAGTCGTCCGTATGAAGCCGTCCGGCTCGTCGTACGAAATGCCGATCCGCCGGTAGAGCTCGATATATGCGGGAACGTTCCGGTCCACCAGTTCCTTCGGGGTCAGCTTTTCTCTTTCCGCCGTCCGCTGGATCTTCACGCCGTGTTCGTCCGTGCCGATCTGAAACCGCACCTCGTCTCCGCGCAACCGGAACCACCGCGCCACCACATCGGCAAGAACTTTCTCAAGCACCTGCCCCATGTGCGGTCTCGGAGCATTCGGGTAATCAATAGCAGTAGTGACGTACTGGCACCTCGACATGCCCCGAGCGTATCACGCATGGGAAACGCGAACTAGGGAGGAGGCGTACCTCCGATGTCGTACAGGAGGCTGGTGACGAACTCGATGACAGCGACGGTGAGCATCGCGAACGCAAGCCCGATGGACGCGTAGATCATCGCTTTCTTGCCTGCTTCTTTCCTCTCCTCGCCCTGCGAGATGATCATCAGGATCGCACCGTAGAAGAACGCCACGACCGCAAGTGCGGCGATGAACGCGCTGACCCCCGTGGCGATGTTTTCAGTGATGAACCCGACGGCGGTCAGGGACGAGCCGCAACGCAGGAATCCCGTGCACTGCCAGTCATAGTCGGTTATCTGTACCGCAAGAGCAGTGACGGGAAGCAGGAGGCCGAGGAGAAACAGTGTGAAACGTCGCATCTAGAAGGTGAGAATGGCATTCGCGATCTGCTGCGAGAGGTTGATGATGATCGCGCCGACCGCCGCATAGAACAGACCGTCACGCGCTTTGGTGAACTCTTCCTCCTTGCCGAGGGATACCGCCATCCGCATCCCGCAGTACACCGCGACTCCCAGGAGCGCGATGTAGAAGAGATCGGTCACCGTGGAAATCAGCGTATTGCCGACGGATTCGACCAAGTCGGTTCCCGCCACGATCGTCGGCACCTCGAGAGCGACGTAGCCGACAAGCACGTCGGCGAATTGCGCGAGGAAGAGCCCGATGACCGCCCAGATGATGGTGTTCTTGCCCTTCGTCACCCGCTCGGCGTTCCCCGCGCTCAGGAGGATGTACGCCCCTCCCACCATGATGAAGAGCCAGCCGAACACCTTGATGTACGCTGGCAGGCGCAGGAGGAGGAGCGCCAGGGCGTTGCTGAAGTACTCGGTCCATCCGCCCGGACACCCCGGAAGGCCGCCACAGTAGACCCAGAGCTCCTGCGCATACGCGAGAACGGGCATGAGCAGTGCGAGCGCGGCAGACGGCAGGAGAACGTACTTTTTCATCATCAGAGATTTCGGAAACCGGTCGGATTCAGGAACTGCAGGATGACACCGGTAAGGAGGAGCAGGATGAGCCCGACCGCGGACCAGATGAACCGCGTCTTCGCGGACGCGATGATGCCGGAGTCGCCGCTACTCATGACGATCTGGAATCCGGCGAACGTCCCGTTCAGGATGGCGATGGCGATACCGATCGAGAAAGCCCACTTCCACATCCCGACGTTGATGTACTGGAAGAACCCCTGCAGGTTCGCAAACCCGCTCGCAGGAATGACATTGACGCCGCCGGGTGTCGCTTCGAGGAGGCAGAGATCCCTCGCGGGAATACAATCGTCGATACTTGGACACCATTGCGGCCTATCCGCATCCGTGCACTGGGCACGCACTTGGGGAGATGCCGCCGCCCACACCGCCAGCACGGTGAGCGCCGCGAGGAACGGGAGGAAGAGAAGATGTGTTTTTTCTTTTCGCATCATCTGGATATTCTATCATCAATAAGGCAAAATTTCAATATGGATGTGCGCTGGAAGAGCGTGTGGTACTGATACGGCTTCGCGATGAAAACGCTACGAATATTTTTTGAAGGGTATTCCAATAGCGGCGTAGCGATATCGCTTCGCCGCTATGAAGAAAAGTTCAGATGAACAATCGTTTCATGTATATCGCGAAGCCGTATGATTACGCGCGCTTCCGCGGGACGATGAAGACGAGCTTGCGCGGGAGAATGTCGATCGTGAGGGACTTCCCCTTCATGACATCGCCGTCGAACTGGATGCGTGAACTGTGGCGCTGCCTGATGGAAATGCGGCGCCGTGCGGTGAAAACGGTGACCCCGGGAGGCAGGCCGGTTCTCCGCGAGAGGCACCGGAGTGCCTGCCGGAAGACGTCCCATGCCGAGCGCGCACGCACGGCGAAGACGTTCACACAGCCGTCGTGCGGGGAGATGACATGATCCACGAGAAATTTCCCCGGGGAGAAGGCGTTCAACGCTACGACGATGGACGCGGAGAGGTACATGCGCTTCCCGTCCACCGTCACGACGTACCCGTTGACCCCCGCCCGGGCGAAACTCCTGAGGAACGAGAGAACGTACGCGCCGAAACCCAGACACCGTTTCAGGGTCCGGGTCACATGCCCCATGAGCACGACGTCGTAGCCCTGGCCTGCCCCCACGAGAGCGACGTAGCGGCGATTGATGCGGAGGACATCGAGCGGCACCCGCTCATCCCCGAGGGCGACCGCAAGCGCCCGCTTGAGCGACAGGCGCGGAATGCCCAAGGTCTTCGCCAGCACGTTTCCGGACCCCTGCGGGACGATGGCAAGGGGAAGAGACATGTCCCTGTCAATGAGTTCCTGCGCCACTTCGCGGATCGTGCCGTCCCCCCCGACGACGATGATACGGTCAAGGGAATCATCGAACAGACGCCTGCAGGCAGCCGCGGTACCACCGGCGCTCGTGGTATGCCAGCGCCACTGCACCCCTTTCTCCGTGAGAAAACGCTGGATCGCCGCAGGGCGGCTCCTCCTGCCGAGAGCGCCCGACGCCGGGTTGTATATGACGAGGACTTTCACGCACGTATCCTACACTTCCACGATTCCTCTACCCGGTAATCCGGGAGCATCTTCCAGACTGCCTGATGGAGATTCCGTAAGGTGGGTCACACCCTCCCCTCGAATGCAAGGTTCAGGACTTCCGGGAGCCTGCAAGCAGGAATCGTCGCTGTCGCGTTTGCCATCCCAGATGCGGCTTTGGACGCGCATGCGGTCCCATGGGCATTGAGGCGCTCACATTACCTCTAATTCATCAACTGGAAATTCGATAGCTTCGGCCAAACGATGTAGTTGAGGAGCGAGCACACCCTTCAAACGAAGATAGTGCCTCAATTCGCCGGTAGATCCTTGGATTTCTCTCGCGGTCTTAATAAATGCATTATATGCCCCAATGAGCATTCTACACGCATACTCTTCGCCAAATCTTGGCATCAATCTCTCTGCAACCTGCTCGGCAATGGCCATCTGATGAACGGCTTCATCATATTGCTGCATGAGAGCATTCCAATTCGTCTCATCGAGAGATGATTGGTTTGGTGGGAAAGGTCTAGCGGTGCTCCTGAGAGTACGTATAGAAAACATGTCGCCTCCCATTCCTTCAGCGAGGGCACACATCTGTTCAAGATACGCATTCAAAAATTCGCGCAATCCGGGTGTCCTGTAACCGTTACTGTCCAGAATTGAGGCATAGAGAACGATGCTATTGTAACTACCCGATAATCGCGGACCTACCTGCTCAATGACGGCCGAGTCATTCCCCAGATCGCCAAGAATTGCTTGGAAATTCGATAGCTCTTCCTGGAAATCTAGTTTGAGTTGCTGAATAGCCGATTGATCCAAATCAACCCGATTGGTTTGTCCTTCCAATGAGCTTCCTTGTGGAGGGTCGAGGTGAGTACGATCCCTGCCTCGGATATCTTGTGCAGCACTTCTTTCAATATCTCGAGTAATCTCGACTGCAGAAGCAAAGGCCTTCTTGAGCAAGGCTTGAACTTTATCGTTGGGCAATAAAGCTGGTAATTCAACGGCATCACTCCTCAACTGGAGCAGTAATTCCTGCAACTGCTGGCGCGTTTCTTGTATGAGTGTTGCCTCTTTATCGCTTCTTGGAGTGGCCTCTTCAAAGATTGTCTCAAGCAAACGGGCCAGGGTCTTTCGTATTTCATATCGGGATTCGTATTGCTGAGCTGGAATATTCGACTGATTGTCGGCAATGGCATCACAACCATACATCTTAGCCATATATGAACCATCCCCCGTTTCTTCGCAGAAATAGGCACCGAAAATCAAATGAGTATCCGTTTGAAAAAACTCACCACCTATTTCGCCTTTTCTTTTTTCACTTGTATGAGTCACAAAGATAAGAAAAAAGTGATCACGAAGCAGGCGACGACGTACCCTTGATATTATTCAGATTAACAAGCACTCCATTTTTGTCGGCAAGCATTTCCGCAGCATCAGGCTCCATACTCCAACCTATCATTGGCATCAATTCTTTTGAATGAGTGGCACCGGCCAACACGAACGCTTCCTTGTCGATCGGATTTGCTTGGAGATCCAAGTACGTCAATCTCTTTGCGATAGTGGCAGAAAGAATACGAATGGCATCTTCAGTCGAGAGCCTGCATCCAGCCATCAACAACGACGTCAGTTCTGGCATGGTATTGATATTCGTAAGATGGTCAGCTCCATCCGTACCCAAGTTGTTGGCACCAAGAATAAGGCGACGCAAAGCCGGATAGTTGCCGGTTCCGAGAGTTTTCATGCTCTTGCCCGTTAACATAGCGTGTGAGAGTAGTTTTGGGATCTTTATGAGTCAAGGAGTTCCAATGATCACCTCATTGCACACAAAAAGCTCTGATTCGGAACAGTGAAGGTCAGGAGTGCTATTCTTCAGATGTTTCTCAGCCAGTAGTCAGTGACTTAACGAGCAGCATCCTCGTAACTCAATGCCGCTTTCACGGCGTCAACGAACTCCTGAGTCTCGGCATTGACAACGGGATCGGGCAGGACATCAACCCGCTCGCACGGGAAACCGTGAGCCTTGCTGACAAGTATGCGTATCTGATGCCCCTTTTCACTGATGACATGGAGTACTTCGCCATGTTCGAGGGCATCGTCATCTTCTCCGAACGTGCGGCATTCGGGAGGAACCTCCGTTCCCGCGGAAGTGACCTGAATCCTCGGTATCTTTTGGAACAGCTGTAGAGCGATATCTCTTGCAGGAGAGGTTTGGATTGGTTGCTGTTCTCGCTTTTCTGGAGGGGTCGGATACATGGGATATGTGGCTAGGAAAAGGGACAAATGATACCATTGCCCCGGAACCTTATCAAGATGAAATGATTTCCTCTATGTCATGCAGAACTCCTCCTACGCCAATATCGTCGTCAAAATCGGCACGAATGCGCTTCTGACGCCTCAGGATACGTTGGACAAAGGCGTCATTGCCCGGCTGATTCGACAGGTCGCCTCACTGATGAAAAGCAACGTGAAGATCACGATTGTTTCATCAGGAGCGGTGGCATGCGGCAAGAGCCGCCTGCAACGCCTCCAAAACACCTCTGTGGGATCCGTGGGCGAACGCCAACTTTTCGCCGCCATCGGTCAGGTGGAACTCATGCTCAACTACCGAGCGGCGGTTCAGAAGCACAAGTTGATTATCGCCCAGGTCCTCGCGACGAAGGAAGATTTCCGAACCAGAGATAACTATGCCAACATGCGATGTTGCTTCGATGCCCTCCATCAGGAAGGCGTCATTCCCATCGTGAATGAGAACGATGTAGTGGCCGTGGAGGAACTTATGTTTACCGATAACGATCAACTTGCGGGGCTCGTAGCATCGATGATTGGAGCCGATGCGCTGATCATTCTCTCGGACATCGATGGCGTCTTCGACCGACCGATCGAAGAAGGGGGGGCACAACTCATCAAGACGTTCCATCCCGCCAAAGACATGAACCGCATCCGCATCGGACACAAATCTTCCTTCGGTCGCGGCGGGATGCAGGCGAAGCTCGAGACAGCCTGTCTTCTCTCAGCGCAAGGGATCACGACACACATCGCCAACGCATCCGTACCAGATGTGCTGCTTCGCATACAGAGGGGAGAGGATGTGGGAACCATGATCCTGTCCACACGTACCCGTCCATCGCGCACACGCCGCTGGCTCGCCAGTTCCGTCGATCACCGGTGCGGGAGCGTGACTGTCGATCCCGGTGCGGGGAAAGCCTTAAGCGCAGATCAGCCGGCGAACCTGCTCCCTGTGGGGATCCATGCCCTCGAGGGGGCGTTCCAGAAGGGCGATATCGTATCTGTTCTCGAT
>Ga0265292_1002457_pt1 | contig 12841 bp, 7 predicted proteins | sample Munlanlewell296A_FD_189080 | JGI IMG/M metagenome (GOLD analysis project Ga0265292, IMG submission 189080) | Leachate microbial communities from a municipal landfill in Southern Ontario, Canada - Leachate well 296A | ecosystem: Engineered > Solid waste > Landfill > Unclassified | place: Canada...
AATAGCATTTGTAAATGTTTGTGTTCCATCCCATATGTTTGATGTTGTTGTACCAAATGCAAGAGAGAATGTTCGATCTGCTGATAGGTCACCTCCACCTAGAATTGGGTAGGTTGTGTTGATTGTACGAGTAGAGAGAGCAAGTCCCGTGGTGTTTAGAGTGTTGCCTGACCATGAGAGACCTGTACCTGCTGTGATCTGTGTAGATGGAGTGTCATAGAAAGCATTCCAGTTTGTTGTAGATGCTGTAAGAGGTACAGAGTATCCTACTGTAGGTGCGATTGAGAATTGGTGGTTTGAGCCAGATGAAATAATAGTGAGACCAATACCACCAATTGTGGTCGTGGAAAATGTCTGCAAAGCAGAAGTCAGACCATTCATAGATGTTAGAGCCCCTGCACCGAGACATGTTCCGTTTACTGATACACATCCACCAGTCAAAGCAATACCACCAGCAAATGTTGATGTGCTGGTGTTTGTGACAGAAATATTTGTAACAGATGTCGTGCCGAGAGTTGCGTTTGTTGCAGAAAGATTTGTAGCAAATAGATTTGTACTTGTGGCATTTGTCGTCGTACTATTTGTTGCCACAAGATTTGTGACTGTGCCGTTTGTTGCAACCATGTTGGTCATAAACGAATTGGTGGTTGTGGCATTTGTAGTTGTGCTGTTTGTTATATCTGCACCAGTAATTGTTGCTATAGTTGCATTGAGTGTATTAAAGATACCAGTTGTTGCATCAACCAATGTTGCATAGAAACTGCCATGTACAACTGCATCACCTTCAACTGAAAACTTTTTGTATGGTGATGTAGTACCAACGCCGATAAAACCAGTTGTACTAGAAATAAAGATTGATGAAGTTGCAGTCAAACTTGTGCCATCTGTTGCGTAGTATCCAAACTGTCCTGCAACACCCGTACCAACATCTCCAGACCCAGATCCACCACCTCCAATACATACTCCATTCACTGCAAAACATCCAGATGAAATATCGAGACCATTTGCAAATGTTGATGTTGCAGATCCTGTCACAGCAAGTGTCGAAATACTGGTCGATCCAATTGACGCACTACTTGCAGAAAGTGATGTAGCACTAACGGATGTATTTGAAATAGAACCTCCACTTATAGTAGGGTTTGTTAATGTAACATTTGATAGCTGATCAATGCGCTGACTCTGTGCTATTTGTTGATAAACGTTGGTAATGTTTCCTCCTGTCCCAGTAGAAAGTTGGGACATTTTTGACATGATATTGTTGTTGACTTCCTGTAATCTCTGCTCCAAATAGTCTCGAGACAGATCAGAAGCAATCACTCGCTCTGTTATTTTTTCAACAACTTTTGTTGTTACTATTCGCTGCGTGTTTTGTGGTGCAACTGCAATCTGTGTTGTCTTTACTGGTGTTTTTGGTGTTACAACTTTTGCAACATACACCGTATTTACTATTGCCGGCTTTTTATTAAAGATACTTGCGAGTGGTGAATATACACCCGTATCAAACCAACTGTTCACTTTTTCGTAGATTGTAATACCTGCATGATCGACAGGAGTAAGTGTTGCCCGATTTACAGCAAACGCAACTGATGCTCCGAGTGATTGTACACTACGTTGTGCAACAGGGATACCACCAAGTGAATCAGAAATAAATCCAAACGTACGAGCATGTATAGCAAGTGCAATATTTTTTACAGTTCGTGCGCCAGAGTCAACAACTCGTGTCTCGTGTGTTGCGATAGTTGCAATACCACGAACAACAGCAAGTGGAGGATTTTTTAGAATAGCAACAAAACCCTTTGAAGCAGAAATAATATTTTGACCAAGCGCATTATATGCATCTGCAAATTTTTCTGTGTACACTGCTGTAAATGCTGACATAGTGTCATACATTTCTGATGGTGTGGATGAAATATTTTGTGAAAGATATTTTGGTGCATTAGATGAAAGTGTGCGGAATGTTGAAACGGTTTTATCTCGAAGTGCTAAAGCAACAGTCGCTGATGTATCTGCAAGTGCAAGAACACTATTTTTTACTGATACTAAACCGATGAGTAGAATGACAGGCATCATGACAAGAGCAATACCGCGAAGTACGCGCTGACCACCAAACATGTATGCCTGAATTTTTGTGACAGAATCACGCTGTATAAATGATTTACTAGCAACTTTTGTAGGTCGAGATTTTTCGACAATAATTTCTGACTTTGAAATAACTGTTTCTACAGGAGAAGAAGATGCAAATATTGCCTTGCTATCACTCTTGAAATTTTGAGCAAAATCAAATGTAGTAGGAGTATTTTTGTAGTTGAGGATTGACTCTTCGGACACATACCATACTCGTCCAATCTGTCGGCACTCAACTTTGTTAGCACGACAAAGTTGTCCGATGTAGTCTTTTGAATAGGAAGTTTTAAGCGAAGCATCCTTCGCTGAGATATATTTTTTATTGTCAAAAAATAAATCAGAACTCATTACATATATTATATATGTTGCTACAAGTAACTAACAGCAAAAAACTGTGGATAAATAAGGATATCTCGGCTATCAGAGATTTGCTCGTTCATCCGAGATTTTGACGTGGAATCTATAAAAACAGATCATAAATTTGGAGAAATTTATACAAAAATTAACAAAAATTATCGACAGCAAAAAATGACCAAATAGAGCCATCTACTAAAGGACATATGGAGTACGATTCAAACCAAGTCATCTACGACCTCTAAATTGGTCGATGATCAACAAAAATGATGTCAAGTGACAGACCAACAACAAAACCACCAAAAATTTGTGTGCGATTAATCTGGCTGTAATTATGGCTAGAAAAAATTATTTGCCTCAAAACTTGATAGACTGAAAAACAAAACGTATAATTTAATAATAATATTTTTATGAATATCAAAAACTTTATGAGATATACTTCCCTTTTAAAAATCAATAAAGGACACTTATCCACACTTTTTTATTTTAAAAGGTTGTTAAATTATAGTAATGATTATAGTATATGTATACATGTTTAGTAATGTTTATAATAGTTTAATTAATATTTATGGCTAATCTATATATCACAATAAAACAAGCATCAAAGATTTTAGGGGTGTCACCTCTTACACTCCGCAATTGGGACAAGAATGGAAAGCTCAAAGCAAACCGACATCCAATGAATAATTACAGGGTTTACAAAATTGAGGATCTAGAAAAGGTTATACGAGAGATTGAGACAAACGCAGGGCTTCGCAAGAGTACTAAGCAGGAGATACGAAAACTGATTGTGAGGCACCTACGGGCTGACGAGTAGGTACAGAGGGTAGAATTAGGAATAAAGAATAATGAATATGGAATGATTCAAAAAAATCCCACAAGGGATTTTTTGTATGACTCTTTATTCCTAATTCTTTATTCAATATTCTATTTTTTATATTCCTTATTCCCCTATCTCTCCTAGCATTTCCTTTGCAATTTGCTGTAGTATCGCAGGATTTCCAGATCCCTTTGTCGCCTTCATCCCCTGTCCAACAAAAAATTGTAGTACTGATTCTTTTCCAGACTTATATTCAGCAACAACTGTTGGATTTTGAGAAATGATATCACTTAGTATCTTTTTCAATTCCTCTGTATCATTTTTTTGTATCAATCCATGCTCTGTTGCAATTTTTTTAGGATCACCACCGGCATCAAAAAGTATTTTCAGTATATCTTTTGCTCCACGCGATGAAATATCCCCCATTTGAGTCATGTTAATTAGATCTGCAAATGCCTCGGGAGTAGTCATGCCGAGAGAAAACTCTGCGCCACGGGCCTTAGAGAGCCCCATAAGGTCAGAAATAATATAATTTGATGCAATTTGTACCACATTTCCCTCTTTTTTAAGTAAACTGACTACTTTTTCAAAAAAATCACCAGCTTGTCTGTATTGCACATACGTCTCTCTGTCCTCTGGTTTAAGCCCAAAATCTTTTTGATATCTCTCTCTTTTTTGTGCTGGAGTTTCTACAAGAGAAGAAGCAATTACCTCTGGATGAAGATCAGGAATTTCTGATAACACTAATTTTGGTAGATCTGGTTCAGGAAAATAGCGATAATCGTGCGCATTTTCTTTTGACCGCTGAGAAAATGTAATGCCTTTATTTTCATCCCACCCTCTCGTCTCTTGTACCACAGTCTCTCCTTTTTCAAGGAGTGACGTCTGTCGTGTATATTCATACTCAATCGCCTTACCTGCAGCACGAAATGAATTTATATTTTTGACTTCAACTTTTGTTCCAAATGTATCAGTCTTTGAAACTGAAATATTTACTTCTACACGCATCTCACCTTTTTCCATGTTTGCACCAGAGACATCAAGATACTGTAGGAGCGATTGCAACTCACGAGCAAAATCCATTGCTTGCTGTGCAGAATTAATAACTGGCTCTGTCACTAATTCCATAAGTGGAACACCAGCACGATTGAAATCAACAAGACTGACTCCCGGAGTATCGTGACTCGATCGCGCCGTATCTTCCTCGAGATGAATGCGAGTGAGCGAAACACCGTTAAGTATTCCACCAGAAACGAGCGGATATTTATACTGACTAATTTGATATCCTTTTGGTATATCAGGATAGAAATAATTTTTTCTATCAAACTCGGTGAAGTCAGCGAGTGTTGCACCAACTGCACTACCTACTTGTAACACTTTTCGTACGGCTTCTTTGTTGATGACAGGGAGTGTGCCAGGATGACCCATACATATGGGACACGTATACATGTTTGGAGATTTACCAGACTCACCTTCTGGTATATTAATACACCCGCAAAACATTTTTGTGCGGGTTTTTAATTCTGCATGTATTTCCAAGCCAATGGTCATTCGATAGTCTGACATATCACCTAGAATAATAGAAAACAGAAAAATAGTAAATAGAAAGAAGTATGTCTATATTTTTTTGAGTATCCCTACCAACTCATCTGAAAGGGCTTTGAGTGATAGATCGTCTATAACAGATACAGTCAAAACTTTCTTATTTAGACCCTTGAGAAGACTGATACGCTCTGTCAGAGTCTCTGGACTGATTAGATCTGTTTTGGTAAGTAGAATTATCTCTGGTTTTTGAAGTAAATCTACATCGTACTGAGATAATTCGCCACGAATAACGTGGTACACCTCGAGCATATCCTCGTGCTCGCAGGAAATACAGTGCAAAATCATCTTTGTGCGAGCAATATGGCGCAAGAATTTATGTCCAAGTCCCTTCCCTTCTCCTGCACCCTCTATCAACCCTGGAATATCTGCAATAACATATCCAAACAATGAACCGAGGTTTGGTACGAGTGTCGTAAACTCATAACTACCTACTTTTGCTTTTGAAGCAGTGATAGAGTTTAATAAACTAGACTTACCTGCGTTTGGTAACCCTACTAAACCTATATCAACCATCATACGTAATTCAACAAAAAACGTTCCTCCTTCGGCTTCTTTTCCTAAAGTGAATTCTTTTGGTCTCTGATTCTTTGAACCCTTGAAGTGTACGTTGCCGTATCCACCACGACCACCTTTTAAAAAGAATAGTGGTTCCTCTGAAAGTACTTCTACCTCCTCGCCTGTTTCTGTATTTCGAATAATACTGCCGAGTGGAAATTCCATAATAAGATCTGTACCGTTTGCACCATGCATACAATCACTCTTACCGTTTTCTCCCTTATTTGCGGAAAAATCTTTTTCGTAACGATACGGTGCAAGCCGTCCAATATCACGAACACCTTTGACATAGACATTGCCACCATTGCCACCGTCTCCTCCACCCGGACCTGCATGATCAATACCCTTCTCATGCATCCACGAGACAATACCATCACCGCCTTTACCGGACCAAATATTGAGTGTTATTTCATCTATAAACATATATCTTACTTTACACGAAAGTCAGTAATATGCAAAGAACGATTGGGTAGATTCTGGAATAAGGAATATAGAATATTGAATAAAGAATTAGGAATAAAGATTCATACAAAAAATCCCTTACGGGATTTTTTTGCATCATTTCATATTCATTATTCTTAATTCATTGATCTTCCCCCTTCCTACTCCCCAAGTGCTAGTTCTGCAAGTTTGATTGCAGATTCTTTTGTTTGTGCTACTGCAATGAAACGGTCTGTGTGACAGAAGATCGAACCCGTGACCCCAGTTATTTGTTCCAATTCAGCGTCACGCTTCCCTGCCCAATTTTCTGGCAATGATTTTCTGTTTACAAAAAGTTCTGGATTGTCCCTAACTGTATGCACAATCCATGTACCATCCTCTTTCGGAGAAATAATAAAAAGTGGTTCTGGAAACGCTGAAATAAAATCATTGGCTGGACAGTATGTATCAAAAATAATAACTCGTTTATCAGAAGATTCTGCGTATACTTTACGGACAATAGCTCGTGCTTCGAATTTATCACTTGCTCGTTTTATTTCTCGTACAAGTACCGCTTGTGCATATTTAACTGCTGTATTAAAAAGTATATCAATCTCAGAATAATTTTCTTTCCAACTTGGTGTAAGTGCGTTTATAAAATCAGAAAAACCATAAGGATACAGACCATCGAAAATTGGATTAATAATTGTAATACCACTATCCAAAGCATCAATTGGTTGGACTAACTTTTGATCAATTTTTTCTGCCACTTCCCTATTGCCGGAGATAGTCTCTCCATATTTTTTCCACACCAAACCAAATGATGCGTACGGAATACTATTGTCGCGTTTTCCTGCACCCCCAATCTGGTGATGATCAAAACGATCTGCATCTGCATCATACACACCACCCACATCTACAACATAATCACCTTTGCCAATATCTTCTGGATCACGTGTGCGTATGACTTGCCAATGCTTATTATTTTGTTCAAGCAAAAGTCCGAGGGTAGCTATAGCAAAAACATCATCCGCATGAAATTTACTATTATGAGTAACTAAAAGTTGTTCATCTGACATGGAAGAATTGTATGAAAATTAAAACTAGCCGTGAATTTTGCGTGCTTGATAGTAGATAAGCACAACCGCGATTGCGTAGATAAATATTGTAAAAGACATAAATGGAATAGTAATGTACCCAAATGATGAAACATAAACCTTGGCACATTCGCTACCGACTGCGGTACAGTTTGTAATAGATGTGTTGAAACCCCAATGGATAAGTGACTGGTAAAAAGCAACAAGTCCGCCAATAACTGACATCGGTAATAAATAATCTACAATTGATTTGTCTTTTTTTAAGATAGCAATAAATGCAATTATAACTTGTGGGTATATGAAAATACGTTGTATCCAACAGAGATCACATGGTGGAAAACCGACAATTTCAGAATAGGCCAAACTACCAAGTAAAGCAAAAAGAGATTCGATTAAAATAATATTGAGTACATGATTATGTATGAATCTGTACAACCGCGCTCTCCATGTCGGACTGACGACAATCATAATAATAAATGCAATCAAAATGATGTGGGAAATTAGAGTTCCAACACCGATTGCAGTATTTATATATGTACGTAAAAATTGCATATAAATTATTGTGGAAGAGTACACCCAGTAGTAGATGCAAGTTCTGCTAGTTCTACTTCTCCTACCTTTACAGAACCATCGGCAAACTTCCATGTTGGATATGATGTCACACCAGCATCTTTACATGCAGGTATTTGACCTTGACCATCGGGAGTCGAACATTCTACGTATGGCAAAAGTTTGGCAGATTTACCAAATCGGGCCTTTTGTGCCTGACAATGTGGACACCAAAATGTGCCATAAAAGATTGCCCCCTTGTCTTTGATACACTGTGCAAATGTGTCATATTTCCCTGGCTTACCCGGTGAAGCAATGATAAATATTACTAGAGCCAAAACTAACAAAGCAACGATACTATATATGTATTTCTTCATCTATTTAATGATTATAAGTATTAGAATAATAGAATAATTTTCAATCTAAATCAACATCTCTCTGAAATGACATTTAGATATAATTATTTTTGTTCCATCAGACGGTTATGTTCGTCCGTTCCGATTTCACCACACTTCTTATATTTTTTCCCACTACCACAAAAGCATGGGTCATTGCGACCGATTTTCTCTCCTGTTGGAGTCCGAGTATCAGTGGAGACAGTACGCTCTGCAGTTAATTCATCTGCACCTTCACGCGTCTCTACCAATTGTACTGGTGTATTGGCCTGAATATTTTGAGATTCAGATATCTGCAATAAAAGTTTTATAATCTCCAAACCTATTGATAACTCCATTTCTTTAAACAATCGGAGTCCCTCTTTTTTATATTCGACAAGTGGATCACGTTGGCCGTATGCGCGCAAATTGACACTTGATCTCATATAATCCATCACTTCGAGGTGATCAACCCAAAACATATCCATCGTCTGAAGTACAATCTGTTGGACCATTGTCATATATTTTTCATCGGCACCAGCAATTTTTGCTTCAATATGTGTGCGCTCTTCCGGACTTGCATGCCCCAAAATCTCATCTACATATGCACGCAGTGCCCCATCGGTACCAAGTAAAATATCCCGGCGCCTACCGTACATAACTTTGCGCTGAAAGTTTAAGACATCATCAAATTCCAAAACATGCTTACGAGCATCAAAATTGAATCCCTCGATTTTTTCCTGCGCACTTTCGAGTGACTTAGTAATCATGCGATTTTCGATCGGCTCGTCTTCAGAAAGCCCTGATCGAGACATCAAACCCGCCATCATATTTTTAATACCATCACCACCAAATACACGCATTAGTTGATCTTCAAGCGAGACAAAAAATTGTGTCTCACCTGGGTCCCCCTGACGACCAGAGCGTCCTCGCAACTGATTATCGATGCGTCGCGCATCATGTCGCTCTGTACCAAGTACAAAAAGTCCACCAACGGCTTTGACGTCTTCGTACGCTTCTACTGTACCCGGATTTCCACCAAGCTTTACATCCACCCCACGGCCCGCCATGTTGGTTGCGATCGTTACGGCACCCTTTCTACCTGCCTGAGCAATAATCTCGCCTTCTCGACTATGATTTTTTGCATTGAGAATTTCGTGCGGGATACCCTCGGTACGTAAAAATTCACTAAGCAATTCATTTTTTTCGATTGAAACAGTACCGATCAATACTGGTTGACCTTTCATATGTCTCTCCTTTACTGCACGTGCAATGGCTTTATATTTACCATGCTCTGTCTGAAAGATCAGATCGTTGTGATCTGTACGCGACACGGGTTTATTTGTTGGAAGAACAATAACCGATAAGCCATACACTTTGTAGAATTCCTCGGCCGAGGTCATTGCTGTTCCCGTCATACCAGACAGTTTCTTGTAGAGTCGAAAATAATTTTGGAATGTAATCGAGGCAAATGTACGTGATTCCTTTTGTATTGCTACATGTTCCTTTGCTTCTATGGCTTGATGCAAACCTTCTGACCACCTACGTCCCGGTTGCAAACGCCCGGTAAATTCGTCGACAATAACAACCTCGTTATCTTTGACAACATAATCCTTGTCGACATGGAAAAGGGCTTCGGCACGAACCGCTGTTTCAAGGTGATGAACGTATTTAATACCCTTGTCAGTATATATATTGTCTATGCCGAGCAATTCTTCGGCTCGGCTGATACCAGAGTCTGTCAGTGAAATTGATCGGAATTTTTCATCAACGGTATAGTGCTCCCCTTTTTCAAGATGTTTTGAAATATCAGCAAATCTAGTATATAGATTATCTGAATCGGATGTTGGTGCAGAAATAATAAGCGGTGTTCGTGCCTCATCAATCAAAATTGAATCAATTTCATCGACAATCGCAAAGTTGTGTTCTGGCTGACGAATTCTCCCCGCTTCATATTCTATATTGTCACGCAAATAATCGAAACCAAACTCATTGTTTGTTCCATATGTAATATCAGTATGATATGCATCACGACGAGATACTGGTCGTAGAAACTCATTTACTACCTTGAATGATCCGAGTGTATCACGGTCTGCATCTTTTTCGGTATGTAATGGATCATATATAAATGACTCTTCGTGATTTATGACACCAACAGAAATACCGAGAAAAGAATATATCTGTCCCATCCATACCGCATCACGGCGAGAAAGATAGTCATTAACAGTCACTATATGCACTCCACGGCCTCCAAGGGCATTTAGGTACGCAGGAAGTGTTGCAACTAATGTTTTGCCCTCTCCTGTTCTCATCTCTGGAATACTGCCCTCATGGAGGATAATACCGCCCATTAGTTGAACATCAAAATGTCGCTGTCCCAGTGTGCGCTTGGACGCCTCACGGACCACAGCAAAGGACTCTGGTAACAGTTCATCAAGAGTTACGCCAGCGAGCAATTTCTGACGAAATTCCGCTGTTTTTGCTTGTAATCCTGAGTCTGATAGAGAAGAAATGGCCGGTTCAAAAGCGTTGATTTGTTCAACGATAGGATGTATACGCTTTAATGCTTTTGATGTTTCGTCACCAAATAATTTGGTCAAAAATGATGCCATATGGCAGATTTTAACATAAAAAACAAAACCCCGCACGTGTACGGGGTTTTGAACTAGTGTTAGTTTTTAAATAGCGTAGAAGATTATGCTCGCTTCTTTGTAGCTTTCTTCTTTGCTACTTTCTTTGTAGCTTTCTTTTTTGCTGCCATGATATTTTTGTCGTCGGCTGTGTTGCCACAGTCAACATAAAAATTATTTTTTTAAAGTTCGCAACAAACATATTTCAAAAAAATATTTTTGTTGTTCCGACCTACAATAATTATCGTACATAAAAAAAATAAATACAATTTTTTTTAATGAAAAAGTGTGGATAACTATTTTTTATTTAAAAAAATTTTACTAACAGAAACTAATGTATAAAAAATATTTATGAAAAATATTTTTAGAAACAAAAAAACTTTTCAAGTATGTGTGAAAAGTTTTTTGTGTGCACCGATACAACATCGACGGAGACGAACCTCCAACAAATGTCAAATTTTGTGAGTGTATTCCGTCGACTGTGTATCAGCACACCTCCCTGTATCATACGTGTGTCACATAAAAATTTCAAGGATTAATTATGTCTCTTTCTCCGCAGATATTAGGTTTCATGATTCACTTTATTATCGTCCTCGATTTTTGTGAAATATAAGGTATTTTTCTCTGCCTTCCGCTAACCGCTTCGCGTCCCCTACGGGGCAAGCGCTCTCGGGTCGGTGTCTACGATCTGCGAATGATAATAAAGTAAATCTATCAACCTTGTACATAAAAACCGCCGAAGCGGTTTTTATGAGACATTCGTTGTTGATGTTCGAACATTATTGCAGAGCAATTTTGTATAAACACCCACACAAGTATAATACTACATTATTGCAATAAATGCAAGTGGACAATTATGACCCGAGAATTTGTTTGATATATAGTTCCCCTTGGTCCTTGAAATCAGGTGCTTTTGAAATTATTTCTCGAATCAAATCAACTGCTTTTTGTTTTTGACCAATCTGGTTGTATGCAACAGCAAGTGATAATTTGTACTGCATATTGGTTGGATCACGCTCTACACGTGCATTTAGGATGGCGATAGCACTCTGCATGTCACCTATAGTTGCATATGCATTGAGAAAACGATTGTCAGTTATAATGATTGATTTATCCAACTGTGAAAACATGTCCCGCAATACGGCTTCATTTTTTGTGTAGATTGCACCTACAGCATAGATCACCTTTGACTCAGATGATTTTGGTTCAAGATCATACGCTTGCTTGAACAGAGTAAAAGCTTTGGCATAGTCCCCTTTACCAATATACGCAGCACCAAGTTCGAAATATATTGCCTGTTTTTTTGGTGACAATTCTAGTCCTTTCGTCAAATATTGGATCGCGATGTCATATTGACTCTTGTCTTGACTACCGACACGATTGAAGAAACTACCAGCAAAGGCATAGTATCGAGCATCATTCGGTGTTTTTTTAATTTTATTTTCTATCTCTTGTTTAACCAAAGCATACATATCTGCCTTTGCTTGATTTGGTGTCTGCTGAGAAACGAGTACCTGGTTTCCAACCTGAAATAGTTGTTCCAGCACTTCGGTAGATCCAAATGAGTTATAGGCAAAAGCTTGTTTAAATAACTTTATATTTTCTGGGACACCACCTTGCTGTGCCGTCATTGCCTTAATTAGTGTCTTGTTTGTAGAGATTGCAGGAATATTGACGAAGTAAACAGCACCTATGACAGCGATTGCTACAAGTGGCATAACAACATAATAAGCCATTGTGTCAGAAACAGGTTGTGCAGGAGAGATCCCCACTTCCTGTCTTACTCCTTTTACACTGTGTACGTATGCGAGCAGAGAAAAGAACAGAATATAACTAACAAGGTTATCGAACACAAACATATTATGGAAAACATACGCACTAACCATACCAGTCAAAATACTCTTTTCTGCAATGGTCATATCATCCACCTCCTTTTTCTTCCATACTAGGTATAACAAAGCAACATATAGAGAAACATATGACGCAAAGCCAATGATTCCACCGGCAATAAGCCAGTCGAGAACAACGTTGTGTGTTCGATCAAACCACTGTTCCTGTCCATACATCCGAGGATCATAGTTTTTATTAAACACAAAATTAAATCCTTCTTGACCCCAACCGAGAAATGGACGCTCTACAATTCCTTTTATTGCCATTGGCCAAACAAAATAACGTCCCTGTGTTTTCAATTCAGTCGTACTTAGGCCAGCAAAACGTGAGAGCACTGGGCTCTTTTGTACAAATGCTGCATTTCTAATCATCAGAAAGCCGACAGCACAGACAACAATTACACCGAATGTACTCCATGCCACT
>Ga0265292_1002458_pt1 | contig 12839 bp, 11 predicted proteins | sample Munlanlewell296A_FD_189080 | JGI IMG/M metagenome (GOLD analysis project Ga0265292, IMG submission 189080) | Leachate microbial communities from a municipal landfill in Southern Ontario, Canada - Leachate well 296A | ecosystem: Engineered > Solid waste > Landfill > Unclassified | place: Canada...
AATCCTTTTTTGAGCTCTTCGCTCGGGGCCTCATGAAGAATATTGTATGCCTCGTCATATATACTCCCTTTCTCATCGACGATTTGTCCTTTGTCGTTGAAATGAAAACCGGGCTCTAAATATCCAATATTACCCGGCTCCAGTTTTTCCGGAGCAAGCAATGATTCATTAAAATAAAATTCTCCTTCCGGGCTTTTTGACATACTGGTTTATTCCTTATTATACTACAAGAGATAGATATATTTTTTCACATGGATTACCAATCAGAATTACAGGAACTCGAAACTGAAGCCCGCCGGTTAGGCGGGCGGCTTTGACCTCGCGGCAAAAGAGAAAGAAGTACGGGAATTAGAAAGCACGATGGCGGATGCGAGTTTTTGGCAGAGCCGAGAGCTAGCCGACGAAAAGATTAAGACCTTGGGGAAGCTTCAAGATATTATTTCACGCTACAGAGATGTTGAGCGTGGGATTGAAACGCTGAAAAAGTCGTTTGACACGGACGCGTTTTTCGACGTTAAGCGAAAATTCCGCGCATTGGAATTGGAACAATTGTTTCGTGGCCCGCACGATAGGCAGCCAGCGGTGATTTCTGTATATCCCGGAGCGGGAGGAGAAGATGCGGAAGATTGGGCCAGAATGCTCTTCTTGATGTACGAGGGTTATTCAAAGCAGAAAGGGTGGCAGACGAAGGTGCTCGACGACAATCCGAGGGCGAGAACGCTCGAAATTCGCGGAGAGTATGCATACGGCTATTTGAAGAAAGAATCAGGGGTGCATCGGCTGGTTCGCATTTCTCCGTTTTCTCCGAAGCAGCTTCGGCACACATCGTTCGCGCTCGTTGAGGTGGTGCCAGATCTCCCGCCGCTTGAAGAATCAAAGATACAGATTCCGGAAAAAGATTTGAAGTTTGACTTTTTCCGCTCCGGCGGGCCGGGCGGGCAGAATGTAAACAAAGTAGAGACCGCCGTTCGCGTTACGCATGTTCCGACTGGTTTAGTGGCGAGCTCTCAGGTGGAACGGGCTCAGGCACGGAACCGTGAGCGGGCGTTGAAGCTTCTTAAAGCCAAAATTTTCAGTCTTATGGAGAGAACCCAAATCAAGGAGTTTGAACACCTTCGCACGAAAGTGAAGCCGGAGTGGGGAAACCAGATTCGTTCCTATGTGTTAAACCCCTATCAGCTCGTGAAAGATCATCGAACCGACACGGAAACAACACAGGTTCATAATGTGCTCGCGGGCGATCTTGATAAGTTTATCGAAGCCGAGGTAGAATTAATAAGCACGTAAATGATTGTTTTTGAGAACGTTTTTAAAATTTATAACAGCCATTCCGTCGCGCTGGAAGACGTCAGTTTCCAAGTTGATCCCGGAGAATTCGTTTCCCTCGCGGGGAGATCCGGCGCAGGAAAGTCCACCGTTATTACACTCCTTATCGGAGAGGAAAAGCCAACGAAGGGGAGGGTATTTTTCGGCCAGTACGTGGTGAATAAATTAACGGACAAGGAGCTCCCGGCATTCCGGAGACATATCGGGGTTGTCTTCCAAGATTTTCGGTTGCTCGTTACAAAAAATGCTTACGAAAATATTGCCTACGCTCTTGAAGTTGTGGGGCGGTCGCAGAGCGAAATCAGCGAACTCGTCCCCCAGGTCCTCGATATGGTTGGTTTGGGAGACAAGGGGAATAACTTCCCCCACGAACTTTCTGGGGGAGAGAAGCAGCGTGTTGCAATCGCTCGTGCTATGATTCACCGGCCAGAGGTGATTATCGCCGACGAGCCGACCGGCAACCTTGACCCTTTCCATACGTCGGAAATCATTAACCTATTGAAAAAAATCAATCAACTTGGAACCACGGTGGTCCTTGCAACGCACGACAAAGAAGTTATTAATAATCTCGACAGGCGCGTTATTACGCTCGATCGAGGAAGGATAATCCGGGACGAAGAAAAAGGAAAATATATTCTCGTGTAAACAACATGGCCACCATCATTTCGAGAATTTTTCATTACGGATTTAAAAATTTCTGGAGAAACGGACTTCTTTCCACGGCGACGGTGGCGATTATGGTTTTGGCGCTTCTGGTTTCGATCGGGCTCATTCTCTTCCGCGTTGCGACCGACCGGGCTTCCGCCTCAATCCAGGAAAAAATCGATATCAGCGTTTATTTTAAGACGAACGTATCGGAGGATCAGATATTGAATATCAAACAGTCTCTCGAGAGCTTATCCGAGGTAAAACAGGTTGACTATATCTCAAGCGATCGAGCTCTCGAAATTTTTAGGGAGAAACACAAGGATGACCAGGTAATTAGCCAGGCGATTAACGAACTGAATACAAACCCGCTCCAACCCTCAATCAACATTAAGGCTCGTACGCCGGACAAATACGCCGTAATCGCCGATTATCTGCAGGCGCCGCGCCTTGCTACGTATATTGACAGTGTAAGTTACGCGAAAAACCAGGTTGTGATTAATCGACTGGCAACCATCGTAAACAACGTGAACCGGGGCGGACTCACGCTTATCATTGTCTTGGCGTTGGTTGCCGGATTGGTTGTTTTTAACACGGTGCGCCTTGCCATCTATTCGAACCGAGACGAGATCGGGATTATGCGCGTCGTCGGCGCGTCGAATGCGTTTGTGAGAGGGCCATATGTGGTTGAGGGCATCATCTCCGGCGGACTTGCGGCGCTTCTGAGCCTTATTATTGCGGCTCCGGTCGTTTATTTCATTTCCCCTTATTTGAACGCTTTCATCCCCGGACTTAATGTCTTCAAATATTTTTATACAAATTTGTTTTCTCTCTTAGGATACCAGCTTCTCTTCGGCATCGTCGTTGGAGGACTCTCGAGTTTTATTGCCGTTCGTCGGTATCTCAAGAACTGACTTCCGGGTACGGGGCGGCTCGTTGGTTGAATTTTGCTTCGAGTTAGTGTACTCTGTGAATGATTTAAGAATGCCCGAAAAGGGCTTTTTATTATGGAATTACGAAACATCGCGATTATCGCGCACGTCGATCACGGCAAGACCACGCTGGTTGATGCCTTATTAAAGCAGTCGGAAAATTTTTCCGCCAAAAGCGGATCCGCCTCGGGCGGAAAGCTTCCTTATGATACTTTGATCATGGACTCGAACGAACTTGAACGCGAGCGGGGGATTACTATTTTTTCGAAGAACGCCTCGATTCGGTATAAAAATATAAAAATTAACATCGTTGATACCCCTGGACATGCCGATTTCGGCGGAGAAGTGGAGCGGATTATGCGGATGGTTGACGGAGTTTTGCTCCTGGTTGACGCGAAGGAGGGGCCGATGCCGCAGACGAAATTTGTGCTTCGGAAAGCCATTCAGGCCGGACATAAAACCATCGTCGTTATTAATAAAATTGATAAGCCCGACGCGCGGCCGGCGTGGGCCTTAAGCGCTACCTACGATCTCTTCATTGAGTTGGGAGCGAACGAACAACAGATCGAATTCCCGGTAATCTTTGCTTCCGCCGCTCAAGGGAAAGCCGGACTGAGCCCTGATCTGCGCGGGATGAAAGACATCAAACCGCTTTTTGACGCAATCGTCGGATATATCGAGGCTCCGTCTATTGACTCGACGCAGCCGCTTCAGATGCTTACGGTGAATTTGGCCTACGATAATTACAAAGGGAAGATTGCAATCGGATGTCTTTATTCGGGCACGTTGAAAAAAGGGATGACGGTCGCGCACATCAATCGTTCCGGAGTTCTAAGAAAAGGACAGGTAAGTTCTCTTATGGTTTTTGACGGATTAAGCCGGGTCGATGTGGATGAGGCCTCTGCGGGAGATATCGTGGCGGTGGCGGGGATTCCCGATATTTCAATCGGCGAGACGATCGCCGACATCCAAAACCCGAAAGCCCTTCCGACGATTACCATTGATGAGCCGACGATTAAAATGACGTTTGGCGTGAACACCTCTCCTTTTACCGGGAAAGAAGGACAGTATACGACGTCGAGGAATCTCAAAGACCGGCTGGAGCACGAGCTTGAGACGGACGTCGCGCTCTCGGTACAACCGACGAATTCAAGCGATCGATGGGTTGTCGCGGGCCGGGGAGAGCTGCACCTCGCAATTCTCATTGAAAAAATGCGGCGCGAGGGACACGAGCTCGAAGTTTCCGAACCGGAAGTTATTTTTAAAGAAAAAGATGGAAAGAAAATGGAGCCGGTCGAGCTTGTCTCAATTGAGGCGCCTGAATCATACTCGGGCGTCGTAATCGAAATGATGGGAAAGCGTCTCGGCGTGATGAAAGATATGCGGGTCGACGATAAAAACGTATTTATAGATTTTGCAATTCCTACGCGCGGACTCATTGGCATGAGAAACGAATTCTTAACAAAAACGAAAGGAACCGGCATTATAAACAGTATTTTTCTCGGCTACGAGGCGTATAAAGGCGATCTTCCGTCGAATACACACGGCTCTATCGTGGCCACGGAGAGCGGGACATCCAATAATTACGGCTTGGTCGGAGCGCAAGGCCGGGGAGTATTGTTCCTGGGAGCGGGCGTTCCGATATATGGAGGAATGGTTGTCGGCCGGAACGCGAAAGCGGGAGATGTCTTGGTAAATGTCTGCAAAACGAAGGAGTTGACGAACTTTCGGGCAAAAAATGACGGCCTCCAAGACCAGCTCGAAGTCCCATTAAGGCTTACGCTTGAAGACGCTCTCGATTATATCGGCGAAGACGAACTCGTCGAAGTGACCCCGAAGAGCGTCAGGATTCGAAAAGCGTTTTTAACCGAGAGTGATCGGAAAAAAGCTCGGCGCCGCGAGAAAACCTAAGCTTAGCTTTCCTTAAGATCGGATAAAAGATTCAGAAATTCTATAAGTTTTGCTTTCGCGGCAAGCCGGTCTTTACCGGTTCTCGCTTCCATTTCAACGTAATACCATTCTTCTTGTAGATTCGGGTGTTTCTCAAAGAGATCATAGTGGTTTTCCAGTGTCCCTATGAGTGAATCAATAACGATTTCAAGATTTCCCTCCCGTTGCTCTTGAGTGGTGAATTTCTCCATGCGGGTTATTATAGCCCCGTTTTTCTTGTCGTACGAAATGTATTGACAAATTCTTATTCTATGCTATAATTTCTCCCTAGGAGGACAGTTATGACAATCTATTCGAGGGTGGACTCGAGCGAGCTCGGTTGGGGAGCGGAGTTCGATAGGGGCATCATGCGGGGAACCATCTTCACCCTTTCACTCCTCGTGCTCATGCTCTGGGGTAAAGGTTCCTGGGTCTGGGATGCCGCGAAGATTACGTTCCTTGCGGTCGCGATCTTTTCCTCTCTCTGGCTCGTCTGGATGAGAGGGGGAAGAGAGATGCACTGCGTGAGCGTAGTCGATCGATTACGCAGCACGCCTCACCCGCCGCTCTATCACGTCCCGCCGTCGCCACTCCAGGGAGGATTTTTTGCCGTGAACGTAATATTTACGGCTGTGATTTTCATCCTGGGATGGTATATGACGGGCAGACTGCCGCCGATCTCCCCTTGAAGAACGGCGCGAAGCAAGGGGGTTCCGATGATGTTCGTCGGAGCCCCTCTTTTTTTTTGAAACATTCCGCTTTTCCGGTTATCTGATAAGCAGGTTGTAGACGAACTTGGCTACCGGGTCGATGTCGGGGCCGTAGGCGATAGACCCGCCGAGCGCGCCGGTGATCGTAATCAACACGAGTCCGACGAGTGCCAGAAGAGGAGTTAATTTTGTCTCAAGGAGAATTGTTTTTATCTTTAATAAGATTGTCCAGAGCGATTTGAAGCGCGGAAATCGATCGGGAATATTTTTAAAATCCCGTTCGATCCAGGAAGTTATGTATGCGAGAGCCATGGCTGCAAAAAAATATGTTGTGATATTGGCGAAGAACGAATGAGTCTCCGTGAGCTTGCCCGGGAATTGGCGCTTGATCATTTCTCCGGTTTGGAGCGTAACAAATGCGGCGAGCGTACCGAGAATTACGAGAATTGCCTTGATATAGAACCAGTAAGGTTGCGATTGAACCTTTGAGAAACGCACCAGTTCAAAAACGCCGTAGAGAGTAAAAAGCGCGATTGGAAAATGAACAAAGATCGGATGAAAATTCATGGTTAGTCCAATAGTATACCGTAAATAGGTGGAATTAGCCGTGTTCCACGATCTCAAGCTTTTTTAAAGAATTTCAAGATCAAGCACTTGATCAATCTTTATTTGTTTTACGAAATCGGGGACGTGGCTTACGAGAATCATAGCTCCGTCGTAGCGGTCCAAGGCGTGTGCGATTACGGGAATATGGCGGAAGTTGATATGGTTTGTCGGTTCGTCGAGGATTAACAAGCCTGGCCGTTCAAGAGATAGTTTTGCGAAGGCGACAAGCCCCTTCTGGCCCTCAGAGAGAGAACCGATTTTTGTTTTGAGTATCTCGGCATCAAGAAGGAAGCCGGCAGCGCAGGAACGGAGTTCTTGTTCTGTTCCGTTCCGCATTGCATTCGAGAGTGTTTTGTATACGGTTTCGTCAAAGTCGAGCGTGGAAAAATCCTGGCGGTAATAACCGATGCGGATGCCCGGAGTGACATGTTCGCCCTTGGCATGGCCGCTCGCTAGCATTTCGAGAAGCGTAGTTTTGCCGATGCCGTTCGGACCCACGAGGAGCAGGCGCTCTCTTTTCTTCAGCATCACATTCACTTTTTTTGCCGTGGGCTTGTGGTTTCTCATAATAAAGACGGATTTCAATTCAAGGATACGCCCACTTACGTCTTCTTGGCAGGGAATCGCGAAATTTCTTATGGTTTTGTCTTCTCGTCGCACTTCGACGATCTCGCCTTCGAGTTCCTCGATTTTTTCATTCATCTTCCGGGCGACGTCGCGCATGTGGCCGCCCTTCTGCGAGAAGAAGCTTACTTGCTCTTTCCGATTTTGGATATCTCGTTCGAGCCGCACGTTCTTCATGCGTTCGCGTTCAAGCCGCGCTTTGATTTCTTCGACGACCGCGAAATAATCTCCTTGGTATTGCTCGACTTTCTTTGTGAAGACGTCGAGATAGAGGACGCCGTGAGTGAAGGAGTTCAAAAAATCCGCGTCGTGGGAGATAACAATGCAGGTTTTTGGATAGTCGATCAAGAATTGGGTAAGGTAAGCGATGCCCTGCTTGTCCAGATTATTAGTCGGTTCATCGAGCAAAAGTATATCGGGGTCCTGGATCAAGGCCTGCGCGAGAAGCAGCCGCGCCTGCTGACCGCCGGAAAGCTTCTTCAGGATTTTGTCGTAGGGAACCGAGAGATGAACCACTCTTAAAACTTTTTCGATGCGCGGCTCGATGTCGTAGATCTTTTCTGTAAACGCTTTCTCAAAAAATTCTTTTACCGAGAATCCCATTTCATCGCGCGGAATGACTTGGCACGCGGTCGCCATGGTAAGGCCTTTCGTGACGGTTACGGCGCCAGATTCAGATTTTAAGCTGCCCATAATCAATTGGAAGATCGTGCTTTTGCCTGCTCCGTTCTGCCCCATGAGGGTGACCTTCGATCCTTCGCGCACGGAAAAGTCCGTCTCGCTCAAGACAGGCCTCCTTCCGTATTCAAAGGAAACTTTATTAAAACGCAGGATGACATTGTTTTGCCGCATGCTGTTTGCGGACTTTGATTTCATTATTTTTTCCATTTTCTTTATGAACAGCACATTATTATAACTTTTTGCTGGCCTCCTCGGTCGCGGAGTTTTGAAAATCGTTATTCTGCAAGGCTTCCGGAGGATTCTCTGATTTTACCAAAACGACGCTCCTCGGACGGGCTTAGTAATCTAGTTTATTTACCCAATCAGGAACTTTTGTGTCAGCGGCAGAATCATATTGCGGAGTATACGGCTTGACGTCGAGAACCGGCGTATCGTTGACTACGTCGAGTCCCCGAACGATGACGATGTTATTTTTGACGCCCAGTAGTTTGACTGTTGAGATGCCGATCGGATTCGGGCGTTGTGGGCAGCGGCAAGCAAAAATCCCAACCTCTGGCACTTCGCCGACCCTACCCTGAGGAACATGGCGAATATCGCACGTCTTTACTTCATGCATCCAATAAATGACGATGATATGGGAATAATCTTCAAGCCCTTTTAGGGCGTCTGCATATTCCGGATTTATAACGATATCGGACACAACGCTGGCCCAGCCGCCGAAATGCTTTCGTTCATTATTTCTGGCAAATCCGATTGGTTTTAATATGATTTTTTCTGTCATAGATTTTAAGTTTATCAAATCGATGCTCCTCGGACTCCGAACAGTTCGATTTACTCACTGCAGGCCTATCTCAAGATTGCCCCGCCGATGGCAGCTCCGCCGCTTCGGGCGGAGCACTGTGAATTTCTAACCTCGTTCCTCGCTAAGAAATTCATAGTGCTGCCGGGCTTGGAATCTCACGTCGCTCGTATCCACTCGCTCCCACGAACTCAGCGGTTCGTGGGCTCCGCCTCGGAAAAACTCCCGTTTTCCCGACCCCTTTCCCGTTCGAATCCAAGCAAATAAAAACAAAAAGCGATATACGTTGAGTATATCACTTTTCGTTTTAGCTGCCGGGCTTGGATTCGAACCAAGATGAGTGGATTCAGAGTCCACTATCCTACCGTTAGATGACCCGGCAATTTGAATCGTGCAGGGATGACCCCGCAATGCGTGGATAAATCTTCATCCACGGGCTTTACTATGCTACAATATTTGTATGCGCGATATCAACTTGGTCAAGGAAGGGATAGAAAAACAACTAGCCCTGAAACCCGAAAAAGTTTCCATCGTGGAACTTGTCGATTTGTTCGTTGAATTCGCATACACCGCGAGATCATCGGATATCCATATCGAGCCGGCAGACGATAAAGTGCGGATCCGTTTCAGGACCGACGGCGTTCTTCATGATATTTTTGATAAACCGGTTTCCAAAGAGTTGCATCAGGAAATTATTACGCGGATCAAGGTGCTCTCGGGTCTCCGGACGGATGAGCACAGTCTTCCGCAAGACGGGCGGTTCAAGGTGGTGGTTGAAGGATTAGGAGATATTGACGTTCGGGTTTCCATCCTCCCGACCCGCTATGGTGAAAACTCGATTATGAGGATTCTTGCCGAGACACAGTCGTTTGATCTCGAAGATCTCGGGCTTTTGCCGGAAGATCTCGAGCGGGTGAAAAAAGCCATCAGCAAACCATACGGTATGATCTTGGCGAACGGGCCGACGGGCTCGGGGAAGACAACAACGCTCTACACTATCCTCAAGCGCCTCAATCGCCCCGAAGTGTCGGTGATTACGCTCGAAGACCCGGTTGAATATGGCATGACAGGAGCCACACAGGTGCAGACCAATTCCCAGATAGGACTTACGTTCGCAAGCGGACTCCGTTCCATTCTCCGACAAGACCCGAATATCATCATGGTTGGAGAGATCCGTGACCAGGAAACTGCAGGGATTGCCGTGAATGCCGCTCTCACCGGCCATTTGGTGCTTTCGACGCTCCACACAAATGATGCCGCGACAACCTTTCCGCGCCTCACCGACATGGGAGTCCCGCCGTTTCTCGTTGCCTCGACGGTAAACATCGCGATGGGGCAGCGCCTCGTGCGAACCATCTGTAAAGACTGCAAGAAGGAGCGCGAACTCACCGATGCCGAAATTAAGAGCGTGAACGAAGTTATTCTGGATGTCGGAAAAAAGCAGAGAGTGTTCTACGTCGGCGCCGGATGTAAAACGTGCGATGGGACCGGCTATAAAGGGCGCGTCGGCATCCGAGAAGTGCTCGAAATCAATGAAGAAATTCGACAGCTCATTATGAGCCGAGCGAGCGCGCAACAGATTAAGGATGCTGCGGTTCGCCACGGCATGACGACTATGCTCCAAGACGGCATGAAGCGCGCTATTGAAGGTCAGACGACACTTGAAGAGATATTGAGAATTATTCATGAGTAAAATCGGAGAGATTTTTTCCGGGAGCGCATTCCTTGGCCTTCCCCTTCAGGAGAAAATTAACTTCAGCCAGCATCTTGCGATCGTAATCAAGGCGGGACTGCCGCTTCTCGAGGGCCTGCGGATCATCCGACGGCAGACCCGCTCGAAAACGTTGGGAAAGATCATCGATCAGTTAATGATTGATCTGAACAAAGGGAAGTTCTTGGCCGACAGTCTCGAGCGGTACAAGGGTGTTTTCGGAGAGTTTTATATCAGTATCGTCCGTATCGGAGAATCGAGCGGCACCTTAGGGACGAACCTTGTGTATCTCTCCGAGGAAATAGAGAAATCGAAGGAGTTGCGGGGTAAGGTACGAGGAGCACTCATCTATCCCATCATTATCCTGATTGCGACACTCGGCATCACGGGTCTTCTGACGTTTTTTATTTTTCCGAAAGTCTTGCCGATTTTTACGAGCCTGAAAGTTGACTTGCCTGTTACCACGAGGGGGGTTATCTTTGTTTTCAATTCCCTAACGAATTATGGATGGTATCTTCTCGCAGCCGCGATTGCGATCCCGATTATCTTCCGAGCGCTTCTCTTCCTCCCGGCGTTCAGATTCGCTTTCCATAGATTTCTTTTCTTCTTGCCCGTAGTTTCCGGGTTGGTGGTTGATGTCAATATGGCGAACTTCACGCGAGTATTCGGGATACTCCTTAAAAGCGGCATCAAGATTGTGGAAGCGACGACGATCACGTCTAAAACGTTTTCCAATTTGGTGTACCGGAAGGCGCTGCTCGATGCGGCGGAGGAGATCAAGAGAGGCGAGCAGTTTTCGAAAGGGTTAAACAGGCTTCCACAGTTTTTCCCCCCACTCCTCGCTGGCATGATTGAAATCGGAGAAAACACGGGGAACCTAGAAGAGAATTTGGAATATCTCGCCGAATACTACAACAAAGAGGTCAGTACGGGGGTGCAAAATCTTGCCGGTATTCTCGAGCCGGCGCTCATCCTTATCATGGGACTCATTGTTGGATTTGTTTCTCTTTCAATTATCACCCCGATCTATTCCTTGACGCAGAATTTGGGGATGTAACCATCCTGCCGCACATTGTGCGGTTTGTCGAAACGTCTTCACCGATAAGCCATGAGAGATTCTAATTTTCATAGAACGGGCGTGACATTAATTGAGCTCGTCATCACGATCGGCCTCATCGTAATTATTTTCGGAGGGATTTCACTTTCGTACTCCTCGATTTTAAATTCGATTACGAACACCGAGCTTCGAGGAGCCGCGGCATCAATTTTAACTCAACAGATAGAAATTATACGCAATCTTCCGTACGATCAGGTTGGCGTTGTGGGCGGTATTCCGTCAGGAGCCGTTCCTTCGGAGCAAACGGTCGCTTGGGGTCAAGCAAGTTTCGTGATTAAGACGGTGATACGAAATGTTGACGACCCATTTGACGGAACGCTCACGGGGAATCCTGGAGATACCGCGCCCTCCGACTATAAGCTGGTTGAGGTTGAGGCAACGTGCCCGGCATGCAGTCATTTTTTTCCTCTTTCTATCACCGCGAATGTCGCGCCGAAGAATCTAGAGAGCGCGAGCAGTAACGGGTCTCTCTTTGTAAATGTTTTTGACGCGAACGGCCAGTCTGTTTCCGGTGCGACCGTGAATCTTGTGAACGCGAGCGTAACGCCATCCATAAATCTCACCGACGCCACGAACAATCTAGGAGTTTTGCAATTAGTCGGAGTTCCGACAAGCACGCAAGGATACCGAGTTTACGTGAGCCTGTCCGGATATACAGCCGACCGGACGTATCAGATAGGAGATCCGGCGAACCCCAATCCTTCGAAGCCGGACGCAACTGTTGCCGCCGGGACGCTTACTCAAATTAGTTTTGCCATCGATAAAGCAAGCAAGATTAATGTGTACTCGCAAGATGTTACCTGCTCTCCGTACGCGAACAAGAATTTTTCGATCGGTGGCACGAAACTTATCGGGACAAGTCCGGACGTGCTCAAATATTCCACAAGCTCTGCGACCGGATCGAATGGTTTAAAAACGCTCGACAATATCGAATGGGATACGTACTCATTGTCCTTAAACGAGCCTTCGTATGACGTAGTGGGCACGATGCCGTTTTCGCCACTTACCATAAATCCAAGCTCAACGCTCAACTTCAGTTTCATACTACAGCTGAGTCAGCCACCATCGCTCCTTGTTACCGTGAAAGACGCCGCAAGCGGCGCAGTAATCCCCAGCGCTTCAGTGAACCTGTCGAAGAGCGGATTTTCGGAGACGTTGATTACGGGAAGAAACTTTCTGAAACATACCGACTGGTCAAATAACCAATATTCAAGTCAAGACGGAGGAATCGCGGTAGGATCTCCTGCGGGAACTTTAAAACTCGTGGGACCGGCGTATCCAACGTCCACAACGAGCTGGCTTATCTCGAATACATTTGATGTAGGGTCGTCAAGTTCCACGTTTTATACCTTGAATTGGCTGCCGACGTCCCAACCGGGATCAACTGGGGCGGATAGCGCAAAATTCCAGATTGCTTCAAATAATAATCAGGCGACATGGAATTTCGTTGGGCCAGATGGAACGGCCGGCACTTACTACGCTCTGGTCGGTATGACGATCAATAATCAGCACAACGGGAACCGATATGTGCGGTATAAGGTTTTTCTTTCCACTCAAGACGAAAATATCACCCCGCAGATTGACGACGTAAACATTGAGTTTCGTTCAATCTGCGTGCCGCCGTCCCAAGTGTTATTTACGAATCTTGGGAGCGGCACGTATACGCTCGACGCGACCGCCTCGCAGTATTACAACGCGACGGGAACCGTTTCGGTGAGCGGCAATTGGCAACAAGCAGAACTGCTCATGACTCATCAAT
>Ga0265292_1002459_pt1 | contig 12838 bp, 11 predicted proteins | sample Munlanlewell296A_FD_189080 | JGI IMG/M metagenome (GOLD analysis project Ga0265292, IMG submission 189080) | Leachate microbial communities from a municipal landfill in Southern Ontario, Canada - Leachate well 296A | ecosystem: Engineered > Solid waste > Landfill > Unclassified | place: Canada...
TCATCACGCATCAATTCTTCCGCGGTTGACGTCGCGTTTACATGAAACCCGAGAACCGAAGCGCCGCCGGCCCGCGCTTTTGAAACATCATTTTCAGTAATGTTTCCCAATCCCTTGCCAATGATTTTAACTCCCACTTCATCGTGCTTAATTTTTTCTAGCGAACCGATAATTGCCTCCAGACTGCCCAGCACATCTGCTTTGACAACAATGTTCAAAGTTTTTTTGCCTTTTTTTTCTTGGCCGTCCTCTGGCGATGTTTGGGCGCTGGAAACTGTATATCTTTCAGCGCCTGTCTGTTGGCTATTTTTTTTGCGGACATCAATCTTGCTGGCATTCTTAGCATTGCCGACGTCAAGCACATCACCCACTTCCGGAGCTACTTTGAAACCAACAATCTGCACTGGAGTAGATGGGCCGGACTCTTGCATCTCTTCGCCTCGGTGGTTTCTCATCGCTCGGACTTTTCCATATATTTCAAAATTGACTGCGAGCGGGTCGCCTTTTTTTAATGTTCCTGATTGGACCAATACCGTGGCAATGGGCCCGGTATGCTTGTCTTTGTGCGAATCAATAATTGTGCCGACGGCTGGCAATGTCGGATCCGCTTGAATCTGTTTTTCATTCATGTCTGCCACCAGCAAAAGCAAATCAAGCAATTGGTCAATGTTTATTTTCTGCTTGGCGGAAATCTCTACCATCGGTATATCCCCTCCCCATTCTTCCGCTTGGATGCCCTTCTGCGCCAGTTCTGTTTTGACTTTTTGGGGGTCGGCTGTTTCTTTGTCAATTTTATTGATAGCAACGACAAAAGGCAGCTTGGCCGCTCTGATTATCTGGATAACTTCTTCTGTCTGCGGCTTCACCCCATCATCTGCCGCCACAACCAGAATAGCAATATCTGCGACCTTGGCGCCGCGGCTGCGCATCACTGTAAAAGCTTCATGTCCGGGCGTATCAATAAAAGTAATCGGCCTTTCCAAGCCTGTTTTTGGATCTTTCCAAATGGTCTGATACGCGCCAATATGCTGGGTAATACCGCCCGACTCTGTATCAATAATATTTGCATGTCTAATTGTATCAAGTAATTTGGTTTTGCCATGGTCAACATGCCCCATTACAACCACAACTGGCGGGCGTCTTTGCATATTTTCACTCTTGCCCAATGCTTGTTCCAAAGCTTGAGTGAGCTTTTCTTCTTTTTCTTGGTCATGGGACGCGCCCTCTTGCTTCACCGCGTTAAAGCCAAACTGCTCTGCCATAATAGCCGCTGTGTCATAATCAATGTCTTGGTTTTGGTTGGCCAAAATGCCATTCTTCATTAGTTCGGTTATTACTTCTATCACGGACATCTCAAGCTTTTCCGAAAATTCACGCACCGAGATGCGATCTGGCAACACAACCGTCTTGCCAGACTCTTTGCGCAATTCTTTCTCTTTTTTCTTTTCTTCTTCCAAATCCTTCAATCTTTGTTCTTCCAAACTTCGCTTGATGTACTTCCATTTGTACATTATCTGCGCCGCCACCTTATCATCTACTTTTATCGCCCTTTTTCCAATATCAAAACCATACCTAGGCAGAATATCAAGCAGCGTCTTTGTGTTTGTCCTAAGTTGTCTAGCTAGTTCAGTAACGTTCATCTTAAGATGCGGATAATATTAAATTAAACAGGTTTTTTTTGGCTAAAAAATGCTTATACAAAATGCCGCAAGCTTACAAGCGCGTTGCCGATTTTTTTGCTTCGTAATTATATAAGAATATGTCAAATAAGTCAATCGCTGGCGCGCAAACATTGATTCGTCAAAACAAATCATGATTTCTTTCCCAGAATAATGTACCCCTGCGCTTCAATCCATTTTCCAATCAAACACGCTTCAACCAAACCGTAGAGCTCGCTCGCTGCCGTAGAAACAGGGTGTGCTTTCTTTTTAACAAAAGTCAAGAGCTTGTTAATCATCCTTAACACAAAAAATCCGCGCTGGCCTGAGGCATTCAATTCGTGATAAAATTCATCTGGATGCGCAAAAAAACTCGCCCAAAAAACGCTCCTCATGCTCTCAATTTCAAAACCGGCGCCTTCAACTAGACGCTTCAGCCCATTTTTACTATACAAAGAAATATGATACTTCTTGTGCGGATCAACATTCAACCCCCTTTTAAACAAATAATTTCGAACCAAGGCATGCCTGCCCAGCTTTGACTCCGCAAACATAGCAAGCGCGCCGCCGGATTTTAACACTCGGTTTATCTCTGACAGCCAAAGCTCAACGCCGGCTACATGCCCCAAAACATCGGAAGTGTAAACCGCGTCAAAAGTCTTGTCTGAAAAAGGAAACTGCTTTCCATCATACCAGTCCAACTCTGCGTTTATCGCGCGCTCTTTTATTTTTTTTCTTCCAATATCAATCTGCAGTCTCACCACATCAATACCCGTCACGTCAACTCGCCTGCCAAACGCTCGCTTAAAATCAATTACAGTAGAACCGGTCCCGCACCCGACGTCCAAAATTGTAAAAGGATCGCTCAAATCGCGGTGTTTTATTTCTTCTTGAAGCGCTTTTTTGATATATTGATACAAAAAAAATTTTTTTGGATAAAAAACAAGCTTAAGCCAATCGCGCCTTCGCGCCGGCATTTGCAAAAAAATTGGATTCGCGTCCCAGATTTCGGCTCCCGCTTCGGTGGTTTTGCCCCAGCCCAAATTTTCTTTTTTGCTATTCATAGGTTTATATTATATCATTATAATCAGATCTGTTCTAACCAATACACAAACCAATACACAAACTTGACAAACTCAAATCAGCCTGTTATAATTATTTTACAATTTATTCAATATAAATTACCATTTGAGATTCGTACAAGTGAAAGAAATATGAGTGAAAAAAGAGCCGTATTAAGCGAAAAAATTGTTTACCAAACTAATTTCGTCAATACTTCAAATAACTCTTCTGAAAATCAATCTGAAACTGCAGATTGTTTTGATATCTCATAAAAAGGCCTGATAAACGGCGTTTTCTTTGACTTATTGATATCTCTCATGGCATCATGGGATTTTTTTGTACATCAACTTTTTAATTTAATAACCATAAATTTATGACAGAACTATTGATGCTTGCGGTCGGAGCGGTGGGGATCAGCGCTGGTATTGCTATTGGATATTACCTGCGCAAACAAATGGCCCAAGCAAAAGCCAACTCAATTGAGGCGATATCAGAAAAACGCCTCATGGAAATAAAAAGCAAAGAACAAAATTTGGTCATCCAAGCCAAAGAAAAAGCGATGGAAATTGTGGATGCCGCAAAAAAAGATGAAGAAGAGCGCCGAGCAGATATTAGAAAAATGCAACAACGCGTTGAACAGCGGGAAAATATGTTCGACAAAAAATTATTGGAGTTTGAAGACAGAAAAACCAAACTGCAGGAAAAAATCGAAGAAATAAAAGCAATCAAGGAAAAAGTGGATCAAGCCAGAGAGCAGGCCGTACAAAAATTGCAAACCATTGCCGGATATTCCAAAGAGCAAGCAATGGGCGAATTATTCAAAAAAATGGAACTGGAATCCGGAGAAGAATTATTGGCTCGAAAAATTAAGCTTGACAAAAGTAATCAAGAAACTTTGGAGGCAAAAGCGCGTGAAATTATAATCAATGCCATGGAACGCACGGCAAGCAATCACGCGTCTGAAACCACCTCAACTGCCGTGAGCCTGCCGAGCGACGAAATGAAAGGCCGCGTTATTGGAAAAGACGGCAGGAATATAAAAACTATTGAAAAACTTACCGGCTGCGAACTGATCATTGATGAAACGCCAGACATGCTTCTTATCTCTAGTTTTTCTCCGATCAGGCGGCGCGTTGCCAAAATCGCTCTGGATAAACTGATCAAAGACGGACGCATCCAGCCGGCAAGAATTGAAGAAACTATTGAAGAGGCCAAAAAAGAACTGGCAATTGATATAAAAAATGCCGGAGAAGAAGCGCTTCACAAAATTGGCATAATTGGCATTGACCCAAAACTAGTATCCATTGTCGGGCGGCTAAAATACCGCACTAGCTACGGCCAAAACATTTTAAACCACTCAATAGAAGTAGCTCACCTGTCCGGCATCATCGCGCATGAACTTGGCATGGATCCCGCCAAAGCAAAAAAAGCCGGTTTTTTTCATGACATTGGAAAATCTGTTGATCATGAAAGCCAAGGAACGCATACCCAAATCGGATATACGATTCTGAAAAAATTCGGAGTTGACGAAGAGATAGCGCAAGTGGCTCTAACGCACCATGATCAAACTCAAGAATTATTGCTGACAAAAATTATCATAGCGGCCGACGCTATTTCCGCGTCTCGAGTCGGAGCAAGGCGAGATACTTATGAAGAATACGTCGCTCGTTTGGAAGAATTGGAAAAAACAGCCAAAGATTTTCCTGGCGTGGAAAAAGTCTATGCAATCCAGGCTGGCCGTGAAATTAGAATTTTTGTCCAGCCAAATGAGATTGATGATTATCAGTCTTATAATCTGGCAAAAGATATTGCGCGAAAAATTGAAAGCGAACTGCAATATCCCGGGGAAATTAAAGTAAATGTCATCAGAGAAACAAGAGCGATTGAATACGCGAGATAAGGCAATGATTCTGGAAATCAAAAACACAAACATTATCCATTATCCACAGAACATATTTCGCTCTATTGACATAAATTATAGTTTAGTGTACAATAAATTTAGAATTTAATCCTTAAACACAAAAATATATGCATCTAAACAAAGTGGCATTAGCCGAAGAGATCGCAAAAAAGGCCGGAGTTTCCAAAAAAGAAGCAGGGGATATGGTTGCTGCATTTACTGATGTTGTTACTGGCACGCTCAAAGCTGGCGGTAGTGTCAGCATCGCGGGATTTGGCCAATTTAGCGCCAAAACACGCGCCGGCCGCGTGGGTGTAAATCCACAAAACCCAAGCCAAAAAATAAATATCCCTCCGGTTACTGTGCCAAAATTCAAATCAGGACTTGCGCTTAAAAAAGCTCTTAAAAGCAGTGGTGTTGCTCCGGCAACCGAGGCAGTCGCCTAAAATACGAAAAAATCAACTAAACTGTTAATATAATTGGTTGGTGATATAATAAAAACATTGCTATACCTAGCAATGTTTTTAAGTTTTCTACAAGAATAATTTCTATCTTTCTTATTTCTCCTTTACTTACCGATTACTGATAATCCTGATTTACGGATATTATGACACTGTCATCCGTAAATCAGTGTTATCCGTTATCCGTAAGTTCCCACCCCTCCGCCTTTTCCACAAACTCATTCTTAATCTCCAAAAAAAACTTCCTGGCCGATTCTTCCTCATTCGGAATAATCCCATCCAAAATCGCCTCTTCAATCGCCTTTTTTATTTTCCCGATCGTCGGGCCGGCTTTGAGACCGCACGCTTTCATAATCTCCTCGCCCCGGATCGGCGACTGGAACTCGCGCAGTTTATCTTTTTCAATCACGCGCAAAATTTTTTCTTCCAGAATATCGTAATTGCGCAACCGCCGCTCCCGCTTGCGCGGATTGCCGGTAGTGATGTCGCTCCGGCAGAGCTTCAATAAATCATCGATGTCCAAACCCAAATTAAAAACCAGGCGCCGAACCGCGCTGTCCGTGATGCCTTCGTCCATCAGGTTAATCGGCTGTTGGTGCCAGCGCACTAATTTGGCGACATACTCGGTATCAGCCACGCTCATCCGCAGGCGCCGGCCGATCTGGCGGACTAATTTTCTACCCAAATGCTCGTGCATGTCAAAAGTCCAGCCCCGGCCGCGCGCAAACTGCTTTGTCCCGGGCTTACCAATATCATGCGTCAAGCCGGCAAAACGGAGGAGCGGTTTGTTTGTTCTTGTCGCCAGATTATCAACCACCTTAAACGAATGCCAGAGATTATTTTTGTGCTGTTCGCCGTAAACTTCTTCCACGCCGTCCAGCCGCGCCACTTCCGGCAAAAATTCTTTCAACAGCTCTGTCTCAAACAAAATCGCGAGTCCGATGGACGGTTGGGGCGTGGCTAATAATTTAAACAATTCTTCCTGGACTCTCTCCGCGGAAACAATTCTCAATCTTCCATGATTAACGCGCAGGGCCTCGTACGTCCGCGCTTCAATTCCAAAACCAAGCTGGGAAGCGAATCGCGCGGCCCGCAGCATGCGCAGCGGGTCTTCGGAAAAGGTCTCGTTGGGATCAAGCGGGGTTCTCAACAATTTTTTTTCCAAATCCATCTGACCGCCGTACGGATCAACGATTTCGCCTAATTTGGTACTCAATACTTTTCGAGCTAAAGCATTCACTGTAAAATCCCGCCGCGATAAATCTTCCGCGAGGGTGGCCGGAGCCACTGACGGCTTGCGCGATTTTTCTTGATATTTTTCTTTTCTCGCGCCGGCAAATTCTATCTCAAAATCCGACAGAATATAACGAGCCGTGTCAAACTCTGAAAATTCAACCAAACTACCCGCCTTGTCCGCCGTAGCCCCCGCATGATGCGGGGCGGAGGCGGACTGATTTAACACTTCATCAAACTTTTTCGCGAACTCTAGTCCCCCCCCCAAAACTACGAAATCAATATCTTTTTTCTCTTTATATTCTTCAACAATTAAATCTACTCCCCCTTCAATCAAATCCTTTTGCCAAGCCGCTTGCACGCGGCTGATTTCTTTTTTCACTTCTTTTTGCTCATCCAAACCAAGCAGTTCATCGCGAACATAACCACCAACAACATAGACCTCTGCGTTCAAGGCCTTTGATACTTCGTAAATTTTTTTGAATAATTGTCGTTCTGTCATACATATCCGTTAAAATTCGTTAAATCCGTTCAATCCGTGTATCTATTTAGCGAAGGTTAAATAGATACACGAATCTAACGAATTAAACGGATCTGAACGAATTATGCTAAAAAAATTAAAATCAAAACCCCCACCAAAATCCGGTACACCACAAACGGCATAAAACTCCATCGCTGAATGATCTTCATCAGCCCCCAGATAGCGATGAGACCGCTGACCGCGGCAGCGGCAAATCCAACTGCCAAAACCAGCAAACTCAAATCTCCAAAACCCATTTTAATCAATTTCACCAGCTCCACCGCTCCAGCCAACGCAATAATCGGCACGCTCATAAGAAAGGAAAACTCGGCCGCGGTTTTTTTGTCTAATTTACTGAATAACCCCGCTGTCATGGTAATTCCTGATCGGCTCGTGCCCGGAATCAAAGCAATCGCCTGCGCGCAACCGATGAACAAGGCCTTTCGCCAATTGAGGTGTTGAAGAGCGGAATGGTTTAAGTGTTTAAGTGTTGAAGGGTTAAGGTGTTGTCGTGAAAAATAATCTGCAATGCCTAACAAAATTCCCCAAAATATCATACTAACTCCAATTATCCACGCCGCCCTCAAATTTATCTCAATCCAATCGCCAAACAATAATCCAACAACGCCAGCGGGAATCATCGTAATTATAATCATCCACCCTAATTTTCCTGAACCACCAAATCGCAATCTGAAATCTGAAATCTGAAATCTGAAATCTTTGACAATACTCCACAACTTCTTTCTAAAATAAATGACCACCGCCACCAACGTCCCCAAATGTACCACTGCATCAAAAGAGAGCCCCTGATCCCCCCACCCAAAAATCTTCGGAATAAAAATAAGATGGCCGGACGAGGAGATTGGCAGAAATTCGGTGAGGCCTTGAATGGCGCCGAGGATTAGGGATTGGATAAGAGTCATGGGCTTAGTTTAGCTGATTTTGAAGAAAAAAACAACCCGCTGTGCTACACCACCGCCTGCAATGTCTGTATCTTCTTCACCGCCTCCCGCTCCCCGCCCACTGCAAATAGTCCGCGGTAGGACGCGAGGGTCGGCGATAATTCCTCCCTCTCAATCTCTCCGTCAAGATAAAAATAAACGCATTGCCAACACCAGCGCGAATTTCTCCGCCAACTGGCGGATCATTTCGCTACTCCGGTTATTTTTATATAAACGGGGTAGCGAATTGAGTCCCGATTCGCATCGGGACGAAATTCGCGCCGACACCGCCAACGCGAAATTCGCCTGCGGGCTCATTTCGCTACTCCGATTTTTTATCATTCAATCACTCCTCCTCCGGCGTCCAATCCTTTACCGGATAACGGACAAAACTCTCCCACAACCCGTCTTTCCCAAATCTTGCCAGCCAGATTGGATTGCTGGAAAATTTATAATGATACGCCTCGTAGAGCGACTGGACCAACCCGTGCTTTAGCGGGTTTTGGATAATGTAATTGAAATGAAACCAGAAGTCCGGCTGGTTTCTGATACAATAGTCCCAGTACTGGTACCAAACCTGACGGCCGGGAACGCGGTCTAACTTATTCAATTCTCTGGCCGTGTCTTTGTGGATTTTTCTGATAAATTCAACCAAGGTGAATCGCGACAAAGGAGCGTTGAATCTCGCGCCGGCGGAATCCAACCTTTTCGTGCTTTCCAGAGGAGTGTTGGATTGAGTCCCGATTCGCATCGGGACGAAATCCAACCGTTCCGCTCCCTCCTCTTTGCCGACATTCCTCTGGTCTTGCCCAATCACGTCTTCCGGCAAAGCGAACAAGAGATGATAGTGATTGGACAAAATTACCCACCCGAACATCCTAATTTTAAATCGTTTGATTGATTTGTTTAAAACGCGCTTGAATATTTCCTTTTTAAAATCCGTCTCAAAATAGTTTATCTTATCTTGGCACCGCCCGCTGACGGCATAGGTGTGGCCGGAGTATAGGTGAAAGGGATAGTGTTTTTTGTATTTAGACATAGTGGAGTGCTGAATTGAGCCCAAAGGCGAAATTCAGCCCGGTGTGTTGGTTGAATTTCGTCCCGATGCGAATCGGGACTCAATTCAACACTCCGGATATTTAAACGTGTAAACGTTAAATTTATCAAAACAGGACCGTTTGACCGTCCTGTTTCGTTAATCCGTCGAAACGAAAATTTATCAAGTGTTCAAGTGTTAAAGAGTCAAGTGTTCAAAACTAGCCCGCTGCTGCGGACGAGAGCAGAGCCGACGTTGTCGAGAGCGTCGCGACCAGCGAGCACGCTCAGGCCGTACGCGGTGCCGAAGCCGACGAAGACCGGATTGCCGTGAGACGAGGAAAGGACATCCGTCCTGTCATACTCATACGGATTGGTATAAAAACGCTCATTATTGAGGAGAAGATGAACCAAAAAACGCAAAACTATTTCCACCGGCAAGGACTTCCGGCAGCGGTTTTGATTTGGATCAAGGTCGCGTTGTCTGGCAAATTCTTGGAGCAGAACCATTTGGTCTTCGTAACGGCATCCGAGGGTGGCCGGCACGACGCGGCGGGTAACGATATGGATGCCGCTCTCCGGCGTCTGCTCGGTGTAAAATGATTCGTAATGATTGCCTTGGCCATTGTACCATCCCTGCCCTTCGTCACGATAAAGCAATTTTTCTAACTCCGTGGGAAACGGAAAATACCGTTGGAGGTTTTGCATGGTGAGCGGCAGGGAAACGACGGCGGACTGGTCCGCGGCCCGGGTTTCGCCACGGAGCGCTCTGTCCATTTCTCCGCCAACCTCGTCCGGATTTGCCCTGCGCTCGCGGGCGAAGACCCCGGAGTGCGGCACATACATAGATTGGGGCCAGCATTCCACGAGCCAATCGGCTGGATTGATGTCGCGGCCGTTTTCGTTGCCGCTGTCTCCGCCGCGGTTTACCCGCGCGAGGAAGCGCGAAACATCCGGGGCGCGCCTGTGAATTGCTCCACGGCCCGAGCTAAATTCCGCCTTTCTTCATCCGAATACCGGAAAAACTGCCAAATTCGACCTTCGCTGTCGCGCCGCGAGCCGGCGGCGATAATCGCTTCCAGGCCAAAGAATTGGCCGCGGAACAGTTCTTTGAATTCACCATAGGCGGCCAATTCCAGTTCGGGCGGAGTGGTGATTTCGTTGGGACTGACCGCTGTCCATACCGGCGCCGCCTCCGGCTGTCTCGCGACAGGCGCCGGCGCCGGAATGTCTACCGAGGCGATTGACGGCGTTGGCGACGCGGCGGATGGAGTTTGGCGGACGGCGGCTTCGGCAAATGCCCGCCTTTTGCCAATCCGCGCTTGAACTTCAGCGTCTATAACACGCCGACGGTTGGCTTCATTTTCTCTCCTTCTTTTCCTCAGGTATCTTGAGGGTATTTCAAGCATTTTAATGCGTGGGTTGAGTTCAGCTTCTTCAGGCGCAGGCGGTTTTACATCAGATACGGGCGATATTCCTACCGGCATGTCTTCCAATTCTAGCATTTCAAAACGATCAATCTTTCCAGTACCCGTCATTTCTTTTTCAACTTCTTCGCGAAGCAGACGCTCTTCTTCCGAAGCGGCCGGTTGCCAAGGCGGTTGTTCGCCTGATGGGTTGGGAGGCATATTTTTCTTATAGTTAATACAAATTATCCCCTCCGTCTGCGTCTTATTATCGCAGATATCGGCGGGAATGTCAAAAATTATTTTATCCTCTTCCTCACCGTTCCCGCCAAAAAATTCTGGCCGCTCACGACTTTTCGACCGGAAGCGGTTAGTTTCAACCTGTGACAAAATATCACGACCTCACGATGTGGATAAATGTGATTGACAACTCCCCGCTTATCTGATATAGTGTTATCATAAATGGCCACAAAGGCTCACGAGATCCCGTTTCTTTACAGAATCGGGATCGATTTTTTTAATTAAAAAATTTGTTTAACTCTCACGATAACCTCTCTGAATTGCCATCCGGTCATCTTTCTCATTTTACGCAATAATCGTCTACTGCTGATGAGGCGAACTTGAGAGAGAATGACCGCTGAATCATTGTGCCCCAGATCATACTTGAACACCGTCTGATGCTTTGATCTGGTCAGCGGGAGAATCAGCAAAACATCTTTATTAAATTTCTTTAACACCAAGATTGGCCGCTCAAACAAATCATTTTTCCCGTCCTGTTCATATCCGACATTCACTCCAAGCGCGCACCACCAGATCTCGCGTTCATGAAAGATTGGTATATTTTGTCGCGCGTGAATTCTTTTCTTTAAGGTGTTCCACTTGTCAAACGGTTTGTCCATACGCGTTATATTTTACCCTCTTTTATCCCGAAAAGCAAACGAAAAACAAATGCAGCGACCGGTCGCGACCGGTCGCTGCATGTTTATAATCTCCACTCGCGCCTCAACCCACTGCCCGTCTCAACTCCTCCACCTTATCCGTCTTCTCCCACGGAAATTCCGGCCGGCCGAAGTGGCCATACGCCGCGGTGGCTTTGTATAGCGGACGGAGTAATCCCAGATGTTCAATAATTTTCCCTGGGCGGAAATCAAATACTTGTTTTACCGCTTCTTCTAATTTTTCATCATTTACTTTGCCTGTGCCAAATGTGGTGAGATGAATGCTGGTTGGTTCGGCCTTGCCGATAACATAAGCGACTTGTAACTCGCAACAATCAGCCAATCCGGCGGCCACGATATTTTTGGCCGCGTAACGCGCCAGATAAGCGCCGGAACGATCAACTTTGGACGGATCCTTGCCGGAAAAACAACCGCCGCCATGCCGCCCCGTGCCGCCGTAAGTATCCACAATAATCTTGCGGCCGGTCAAACCGGTGTCGCCGTGCGGACCGCCAATAACAAAGCGGCCGGTCATGTTGATAAAAAACTCGGTTTTTTCATCCAGATATTTGCCGCAAATCGGTTTAATAACCTTATCAATAATATCCTGGCGCAATTGTTCCGAGCTAACTTCCGGATTATGCTGGGCCGCGATAATTACATTATGCAGACGGGTCGGTTTGCCGTCCACATATTCCACCGCCACTTGCGTCTTGCCATCCGGCCGCAAATAAGGGAGGACACCAGTCTTTCTCACTTCGGCCAATTTCCGCGCCAATTTGTGCGCCAAATTAATTGGCAAAGGCATGAGTTCCGGCGTTTCGTTGCAAGCGTAGCCAAACATCAGTCCCTGGTCCCCTGCTCCTTGCGTTTCCACGCCACTGCGAGAAACGCCTTGATTAATATCTGGCGATTGTTCGTGAATAGAGACTAGAATACCGGCGTGTTCTGCGTCAATGCCATAATCAGGATCAGTATAACCGATATTTTCCAATACTTCGCGAGTTAGTTTTTGCACATCCACATAGCCCTTGGTAGTCACTTCGCCGCCCACAATCACGAGTCCGGTGGTGGTAAAACATTCCACTGCCACATGCGAATTTGGATCCTGGGCAATAAGATGATCCAAAACAGCATCGCTGATCTGGTCGCAGATCTTATCCGGATGCCCCTCGGTAACAGACTCCGAGGTAAAGATATATTTTTCACTCATATAAATTGGCTTACGGATAACGGATAATCCTGATTTACGGATGACAATTTTCATCGTCAAATATCCGTAAATCAGGATTATCCGTTATCCGTAAGTATTAAAAAACAACGTTAAGAATAAATACGTTGTTCAAGAAGATAGAACGGCTTGCCCGGCACAGCGGAGCAAAGCCTGGGATGTTGTTGGACAGTAATCAGGTCATCGACCAAAGACATGATACCACCGGCCAACAACGAACACCATTTTCTTGAACTGGGGTATTATAACTAAACTAGCGACGGCAGTCAAATACTTATACTTACGGATAACTGATAATCCTGATTTACGGATGACAGATGTTACAATATCCGTAAATCAGGATTATCAGTTATCGGTAAGTATCCGTAAATCAGGATTATCAGTTATCGGTAAGTATCCGTAAATCAGGATTATCAGTTATCGGTAAGTATCCGTAAATCAGGATTATCAGTT
>Ga0265292_1002460_pt1 | contig 12837 bp, 13 predicted proteins | sample Munlanlewell296A_FD_189080 | JGI IMG/M metagenome (GOLD analysis project Ga0265292, IMG submission 189080) | Leachate microbial communities from a municipal landfill in Southern Ontario, Canada - Leachate well 296A | ecosystem: Engineered > Solid waste > Landfill > Unclassified | place: Canada...
GACGGGGTGATAAAGGACCGCGACGGTGAAATTGCACTCGCCAGGAAGCTCTTTGAAAAGTACAGATAACAGAATATTAAAATATCATCATCATTTATCATCTATTGATACAGTTCACTGTATCATTTCATGCTACTTTCCCCAAAGCTAATTATCTAACTTCGAATCACTAAACCACGTCAAAATAAATAATCCGGGATTATCAATAGGTTGCTCAGTCTATAGGTTGAAAAAAATTATTTGGCATTGGAATTGCTATATCTAATGCAGGATGCAGCATTTGGATATCTCAAATAACCCAAAATGGGTAGGCTAAAAAAGGAGGAATTAACATGAAAAAGATTCTAACGGCAGCAATATCAATGGTTTTTATGACCCTATTCGTTTCTACTATCTCTTTTGCAGATATAAATAAGCCGGGAAGCGTTGGCTGGAAACCGCCAGTCAGGTCTCAACAGATGAATATCAGCAAAACTGCTGATAGCAACTCTGGCGGTACAGCAGAGAAACGGTTAGTAAGCGCTTGCTCTTGCACATCAAAACAGGGAAATGGAGGTAATGATTCGTCAGGGACATGCAAAGCAAATTAACAATCTGTAACAGAATCAATTAGTCATTAGATAAAATTTAGATAAGATAAGGTTAAAGACTGAAGCTCCCCCAGCTCCTGCCGGGGGAGCCTTCAATTGTGAGACTTTTGTTTTTTTATCAATGAAATGGAGTTTTATAAATGAATTGTCTGCCAATAGATATTGATAAAGTTGAAGAATTCAGGACGTTCTTCCCGGGAATTTTAAACCTTCTTGAATCATATACTGACAAAGATAACAACATTGCTCTGGATTTGTTTAACAGTTATTTCAAGACCAGTGAGATTTCAGAAAGGCTTAGGAATGAGGGTATAGCTGTTCCGAAAGTTATGATAATAAGCCCGACTATGAGATGTAATCTAAGCTGTGTCGGTTGTTACTCAAAGAAATACTCTCGTGAAGATGAGCTCGCTTTAGAGGAGCTGGACAGAGTGATTACCGAGTCCGAAAGACTTGGGATATTTTTTTTTATAATCAGCGGAGGGGAGCCATTTTTAAAAGAAGGGTTGTTTGATGTTTTAAAAAATCACAGAAGTTCTTTCTTTTGGATTTTCAGCAATGGCACATTGTTTAATAAAGAATTAGCTGCGGAGGTTAAAGAAAAGTTTACCGGGTTTCTGATTTTTAGTCTTGAGGGATTCGAAGATGAGACTGATTTCTGGAGAGGAAAAGGAACTTATAAAAAAGTGGCAAAGGCTATGGAATATGCAAGAGGAGAAGGCATCCCATTTGGATTTTCAGTAACACCAACAAAACTCAATATCGATGCTCTGACAGGCGGAGAATTCCTGGATAAAATGATTAACAGGGGATGCACAATAGGGATATTCTCACACTACAATCATTCTGCAAATGTACCTGATGTTTTTTCCTGCGATCAGAAAGATAGGGAATCACTTAAATCATTGCTTAAGAAATCTAAGGAAGAGAAAAAGATCTTTTTAATAGATACAAGATATATGGAGGAACTTGGTGGAGGTTGTTGCGGTGGAAACGAGATTTTGCACATAAACTCGCAAGGCTATGTTACTCCCTGCCCATTGCTGAATATTACTGCTGATAGTATAAGAGAAAAAAGTTTAAAAGATATTTTGAGTTCAGAGTTGTTTTCAGGCATTCGTGGCAGGAGAGATTCATTTATAATTGGGTCTTGTCCAGATACTAATGTTTAACTTATTTCTTTTATTAAGATATTCTTATATCGTTCAGTACTAAAGCTGGGTGGGCTTTAGAACGAGAAAGCTGAATTCATTTCCAGCAACACCAAAATGGAAACCCTTTTTCATCCCGAACCTTCATAATATTATCGCCTTTCTTTACTTCAGCGGCCATGATTGATGGTTTCCCTTGAAATGTGCATTTTGACCCTTTTACTTCAATCTTATCTCCTGGTTCAATTGCATAGTCCTGATTTTCAATATACCATGCAGGACCTAAATGGACCGACACTGTTTCCTTGTCAGTTTTTAGCAGAATCTGTATTCCAAGCGTCATTCCTTCAATGGGAGTAATTTTTTCTATTTTTTCCACTACTCCGCTAATGGTTTCGACAGTTTTAGGATTGTATATTTTTCCATACGTGGATTGTGGGCTCCAGCCACCACTACCCGGTTTATGCTGGGCAAAAGATACCGTAGGTGCAAAAAGTGACAAGACTGAAATGAATCCGATTAAAAAAAAGATTTTTCTCATAATCGTACCCCCATTTACATTTTTTAACCCACCCAGCTTTATCTATGTTAAGAAAATTCTATTAATCTTCATGTTGCAGTTATAATTATAAAGCTATGATATATTATATGGAATTTATTTTTAAAATAATATGCCTTTTTTGTAAGTCAAGCTGACAAGATAATTATATATTGTGATAAGATACAAAATATGGAAAAAAGAAGGGCAAAGATAATCTGCACACTCGGGCCTTCATCAGCGGATAAAAAAATCCTATTCAGGATGATTGAAGATGGGATGGATGTCGCACGTCTAAATTTCTCCCATGGCAACCACGAATCGCACAGGAAAATAATCGGGATAATAAAAGAAGGGATACGGGAATTCAAAAGACCGGTATCAATTCTGCAGGACCTTCAGGGAATCAAGATAAGGGCCGGAACTATCAGGGGCGGAGAGGCTGAGCTTAAAAAAGGGAGTGAAGTCCTCATATTGCCCGGAACCGGCAAAGGCGATGGGAAGCGTCTTTATGTATCGTATCCATTGCTTTTGAAAGATGCAAAGAAGGGGGAGAAAATACTTATTGATGACGGCATGATGGAACTTAAGGTTATCAGGAAAACAGCGGAAGGTCTTGTCGCTAAAGTCATTGAAGGAGGGATGGTTAAGAATAACAAAGGTGTCAATTTCCCCGGCATGGAAGTCTCACAGAAGTCTTTTACTGAAAAAGACCGCATAGACCTTGAGTTCGGTTTGAAGATGGATGTCGATTATGTGGCTGTGTCATTTGTAAGAAGCAGCGCTGATATAATAGCCGTGAAAAACTATATGAAGAAGAAGGGGAGTGTAAAGCTTGTTATCGCAAAGATAGAAAAGCCGCAGGGACTTTTAAATATTGACGGGATACTCGATGAATCAGACGGCATAATGATTGCGAGGGGTGACCTTGGTGTGGAAGTCTCTCCGGAAAAAGTGCCGATCATACAGAAAGAATTAATCAACAAAGCTAACAAATGCGGGAAGCTCGTAATTACTGCAACACAGATGCTTGAATCCATGAAGGAACAACTGATGCCTACAAGGGCTGAAGCCAATGATGTTGCAAATGCAGTCATTGACGGGACCGACGCGCTCATGCTTTCTGTTGAGACTTCATCTGGCAAATATCCCCTTGAATCGCTGAAGATGATGAACAGGATAATTTCGTACACAGAAGAAACTCAGAAAATAACGTCAACTTATATACGCGGCAATTCCTATGCTGATGCTCTTGCTGATGCTGCGTGCAGGGCTGTTGAGGATATAGGTGCAAAGGTTCTTGTCGCTTTTACACAGACAGGTTTTACAGCAAGACTTGTATCTAAGTTCAGACCAAAGGCGCCAATTATTGTTTTTACTCCATCAGAAGCAGTTTTGGCCCAGCTTCCTCTTTATTGGGGTGTAATACCGAGATACATGAGAGCACTTTCCCATACGGACGAGATGCTGCGGGAAGTGGAAAAGGACCTGCTCAAAGGAAAGATTGTTAAGAAAGGTGACAGGATTGTTGTGATAGCAAGTTCGCCCCTTTCCACCAAAGGAAAGACGAACTTTATGAAACTCCATGAAATCACGGGCAAATAATCTGTTGTTTATTTAATTTGAGGTATCCGGATCTATCTTAGGTTGGTCAGTTGAACCGGAGTCTTCAGCAGGAGTGTTAGCATCATGCTGGCGTCTTGATATTTTCTCTTCCTGCTTCTTTTTTCGTTTAATTTCTTTCTGCCTTTTGTTGCTTTTATAATTGCCGGAACGCGAAGCCATAGCTGCCCTCCATATAATAGTTTTATAGTGATAATTTACAAACTGACTGCTGAAGAACATTAAAACGAGAAGCAATAATTTCAGGAAATATTGAAAAGGGAGGCTCCTTATAGGGGAGCCTCCTTCACAGGTTTACAGTTTTACGATGTTTACTGCCTTTGGACCTTTGTCACCTTTTGCAACATCAAAGCTCACTGAATCACCTTCGGAGAGATTTTTGAATCCATCTCCCTGGATTTCAGAATAATGTGCGAACACATCTGGGCCACCATCACTCTGAGTTATGAAGCCAAATCCCTTGGATTCATTGAACCATTTCACTGTTCCGTTTGCCATGCTAATTAACCTCCATAAATATTTTACAACTAAACTGCCGTAAAAATACGGCTCCCAACAAAAAAAGTCCACAACGTATAAAGTCTTTGTGGACTCGATGTTACAAAAACTCAAAATACTTGTGGTATATTGGCAACATTTATTTTGAAAAGTCAAATAATAATGTTATCCTGTTAAAAAAAGAACAATACTATAAGAAATATCATATTGTGAGATTTAATGGTGTAATGGGGCAAAACACCTCTCTTTAGGGCTTTAATTGAAAATTGTTTTTTCTGGGATATAATGCGAAACATAGATGGCTATTTTATCTGTTATTTGTTATATGGTTAATGTAAACTGTAAGTCGTGAATATTAATGAGTCTGACTTCAAATATAGAGTTAACCGGATTTTAACTTCTAAATTGTTACAGTTTAACCTACTATCAATATAAGACTGGTAGAGCTTCCCGGTTTTAAAAAACTGCGGGGCTATTTTTATTAAACACTGAAAGGGGTACAGGTTATGGGAAACAAATTGTTCGTAGGAAGCATTCCTTTTAATGCAACGGAAGATGATCTGAATAATCTCTTCTCAAAGGTTGGGAAGGTTGAATCTGTAAAGATAATAACAGACACATACTCTGGGCGGTCAAAAGGTTTTGGTTTTGTTGAAATGGGATCAGATGAAGAGGCAAAGAAAGCCATTTCAGAAATCAATGGAACGACATTCATGGAAAGAACGATTGTCGTAAATGAGGCGCGCCCAAAGGAATCAGGTGGAGGAGAACGGAGAGGCGGGTTCGGCGGTAATCGCGGCGGTGGCGGAGGTTTTGGTAATCGCGGCGGTGGCAGCGGTGGTTATGGCGGCGGAGGCGGTGGACGCGGTGGTGCAGGTGGAAGTCGCGGCGGCGGTAGCGGCGGTTATGGTGGTGGCGGTGGACGCGGCGGTGCCGGCGGCAATCGCGGCGGCGGTAGCGGCGGGCGCAGTGGTTCAGGCGGTGACAGGGGTTCCAGCGGCAGTGGCGGTGGAAGAGGATTTAACAGATAATTAATCAGGACTTGTAATACAATAAGATTTAACTAAATTGATTCACTTTATAGCCTCAGGGGAAATAAAGTCCTGAGGCTGTTTTATTTATGTTCTGTTTTATCTATGTAAAGAAAGGATTTAAAACGCAATGAGCAATGAACCAAACAAAGTTATCTATTCAATGATCGGTGTGAGCAAATTTTATGACAAAAAACCGGTCCTGAAAGATATCTATCTCTCTTATTTCTACGGGGCAAAAATCGGTGTCATAGGTCTTAACGGTTCAGGGAAAAGTTCTCTTCTTCGCATACTTGCGGGAAAAGACAAAGCATTTAACGGAGAGACAGTTCTTTCACCCGGGCACACTATAGGTTCCCTTGAACAGGAACCGGAACTGGATAACGACAAGACAGTGAGAGAGATTGTGCAAGAGGGTGTTCAGGAGGTAGTTGATGCCCTTAATGAATATAACCGCATCAATGAGAAATTTGCAGAGCCCATGTCTGATGATGAGATGAATAAGCTTATTGAGAGGCAGGGTGTGGTGCAGGAGAGGCTTGATGCCCTCGATGCATGGGAGCTTGATTCGCGTCTTGATATGGCAATGGACGCCCTTCGCTGTCCTCCGGCGGACACACTTATAAAAATTCTTTCCGGAGGTGAGAAACGCCGTGTTGCTCTTTGCAGGCTTCTCCTTCAAAAACCTGACATCTTGCTCCTTGACGAGCCGACCAATCATCTTGATGCGGAAACTGTCGCATGGCTTGAGCATCATCTGCAAAGCTACGCAGGCACAGTCATTGCAGTCACCCATGACCGCTATTTCCTCGATAATGTGGCGGGGTGGATATTGGAGCTTGACCGCGGCGAGGGAATACCATGGAAGGGGAATTACTCTTCATGGCTTGAACAGAAAAAGAACCGGCTTGCGCTGGAAGAAAAATCAGAGAGCGATAGACAGAAAACACTTCAGCGAGAGCTTGAATGGATAAGCATGTCTCCAAAGGGGCGCCATGCAAAGGCAAAGGCGCGTATCAATTCCTATGAAGAACTATTGAGTCAGGATAATGAGAAAAAATCAAAAGAGCTTGAAATCTACATCCCGCCAGGACCGCGCCTCGGCGATGTGGTAATCGAAGCCAACAATGTGGGCAAGGCATACGGCGAAAATATCCTTATGGAGGACATGACATTCATGCTTCCCCCGGGCGGCATCGTCGGTGTCATTGGACCAAACGGAGCAGGAAAGACAACACTTTTCCGGATGATAACACAAAAGGAAAATCCTGATTCAGGGGTATTTAAAATAGGCGGGACAGTAAAGCTTGCCTATGTTGACCAGAGCCGCGATGACCTTGATCCTGAAAAATCTATCTGGCATGTGATATCAGACGGCAAGGATGTAATTCAGATCGGGAAGCGGGAAGTGAATTCCCGCGCCTATGTTGCGCGTTTTAATTTTTCAGGTCCTGACCAGCAGAAAAAAGTTTCCATGTTGTCGGGAGGAGAAAGAAACCGCGTCCATCTTGCAAGGATGCTGAAGGAAGAGGCAAACGTCCTTCTCCTTGACGAACCTACCAATGATCTTGATGTCAACACAATGCGTGCGTTGGAAGAGGCGCTTGAGAATTTTGCGGGCTGTGCAGTTGTCATAAGCCATGACCGCTGGTTCTTAGACCGCATCGCCACACATATACTCGCCTTTGAAGGTGACAGCAAAGTCGTCTGGTTTGACGGGAATTATTCAGAGTACGAGGCTGACAGAAAAGCGCGCCTCGGTGTTGAGGCGGATCAGCCGCATAGGATTAAGTATAGGCATCTGACCAGAGTGTAGGGTTCAAATGCAATATTTGGCGTTATACTTTGTCAACGTCCGGTTAGCAATCCTCACATACTAGAAGTATGCTCCGGTATGCTAATCCTCCGCTTCCTCGTCTAACATTTTATAAGTCTGTTTTTTCAAACAGACTTGGCAAATCTTGCATTTGATAAATTTCCGGGCGGTTCATTCTTTTATCTCATGCATTATTTTTTACATAGTGCATGAATATCTTTGAATACTCTTTAAACGTTCTTCTGACTTTATAAATACATTGCTCATCACAATGAAGTAGCTTTTTTTTCGTTATTTTTGTGAGTTGGCTTTCATAAGCGGTTTTGAGACCTCCCCGGGTGATATTGTAAAAATTGGATTCGACAGCCTCGCACAGGCTAACATTGCCATTGGTTACAGCATAAAGGCTCCTTAATGGAACAAAACAGGGATTGTTGATTACGACATTGGCATCAAAGTAGTTGATCCACTGATGCATGTTTTTTTCGGAATTGAGTATCCTGTATCCTTTCCTGTTCATTTCGATAAGTCTTTCTACAAGCGACTTAAGTTTGTTCATGTCTATTCTAAACATCTCATCAGCTTCTTTGGTTTTTTTATATACAGGTTGAAATGTCACCCCATTTAAATTTTGATCCATTACATATTTAGCTATAGATTCAAGGCAATCTATATTGTCTCTGGAAATTATTGTTTTAATAGTGACAACAACATCACTTTTAATATCTTTCTTGTACTTCATCAGAAAGTTAATGTTGGATTTTACTTCCTCGAGAGCTGCAATACCTCGTATATCTTCATAAATTCTTCCATCAAGGCTGTCTACGGAAATATTAATATTGAAGGGATTCAATGCCAGCAACCTTTTTATATTCTCTTCGTTAAGCAAGATACCATTTGTAGTTATGCCGAACATGATGTTTGACTTGCTGCAAAACTCCAGCAACTCAAAGATACCGTCCTTTAAAAATATTTCTCCTCCGGCAAAACAGTGTTTTATGTTTTTTGAAAAAGCCTGTGATTCTTCTACAAACCTTATCCAGTCGGATATCGGTAAATCCTTATAACCCTGCTTGTTCGCCCATGCATCACACATCTTACAGCTGGAGTTGCAACTATTGGTCAATTGAGAATAAAAATGTATTGGTTTTGTGAAGTCTATCCCTAATCTAAGGTATAGATTGTTTGCTATGATATTGTGTATGTTAGTTAAACCAAGTTGTAAAATACTCATTGTTTTTTAATTGTTGTAGCCAGATTTTTTCTTAAAATAACTTTACTGAATAATTTTATCAATATAAATTTAGTTTATTTTAAACCTCAGTCTATTGATTATGATCAAATTGAAACTGCATATCATTTCTTTTTAACTTATGAGATTGCCACTAAACATTTATTCCCTATTGACCAATTCCTTTGGCGGGTCTAAAAGACAAAAAACGTAGATGATCTTAACGAGCAAAGGAGATAATGATGAAGATTCTGATTGCTGACAAATTCCCTGATAAACAGATTGATGAAATCAAGAAGATGAAAGTTGTGCTTGACTATGCTCCCAAATTAAAATCAGAGGAACTCCCTGAAGCAGCCAAAGAAGCTGATATACTGATTGTCCGTTCAACAGAAGTCCATGCCGATTGCATTGAAAAGAGCAGCAAACTAAGTCTCATAATCCGCGCAGGAGCCGGCGTAAACAATATAGATATGAAAGCCGCAAGCGAGCGAGGAATCTATGTTGCTAACTGTCCTGGGAAGAACAGCATAGCAGTGGCTGAATTAGCAATGGGCCTTATTCTCTCCCTTGACCGCAGCATTCCTGATAATGTTATGGATCTGAGGGCCGGGAAATGGAATAAAGGAAAATACTCGAAGGCTGATGGTATCTTCGGAAAAACTCTTGGCGTAATAGGTGTCGGGCAGATTGGAAAAGAAGTAATTAAAAGGGCAATACCATTTGGCCTTAAAGTCATTGCATGGTCAAGGTCTTTGACGCCTGAGTCATCAGCGGAGCTTGGAGCGACTTTTTGTCCATCCGTAAAAGAGCTTATCCCGCAGTGCGATATCCTTTCAGTGCATCTGGCTTTGAAGCCGGAAACCAGAGGGCTTATAAGCAAAGAGCTCATTGCAGCCATGAAGCCGGGGACATTATTCATCAATACTGCAAGGGCGGAAATCGTAGATGAAGAGGCTATTATTGAGGCTGTAAAGGCAGGCAGGATCCGCGCCGGTCTTGATGTAATCAAAAACGAGCCTGAGGCAAAAGAGGGAGAATTTACCGGGGCTATCGGGAAAGTCCCTGCTATTTATACGACCCATCATATCGGTGCTTCAACGGAACAGGCGCAGGATGCCGTGGCATCAGAGACCGTGAGGATACTTAAAAATTATATCTCGCAGGGGATTGTTGATAACTGGGTCAACAGATGCAAAAAGACAAAGGCAATGTGGCAGCTTGTCGTACGCCATTATGATAAGCCCGGAGTGCTTGCCAATGTTTTAAATGAACTAAAATCTGACGGGATAAATATTGAGGAAGTGGAGAATGTTATTTTTGAAGGCGAAAAAACAGCCTGCTGTACAATCCGTCTTGATTCCAAACCCTCTGATAGAGCGATTGCACAAATCGGCAGCAGGACGAGCGAAGTCATAAATGCAACCCTTATTGATCTCGGGGAATAACGGGAGAGTTTAAAAATTTTTCAGCCTTCCAAAACGACAAAGGGGACGCAACCCTTATTGATATTCAAAGACAAAGGGGACGCAACCCTTATTGATATTATACGGTATCTCATTTCCATGTTTGGGAGTTAAAAAGGGGACGCAACCCTTATTGATATTGGAGAATAAGGAGAGAAATAAAATGGCACAAAATCCGGTGAGGTGGTTTGAGATTTATGTTCAGGACATGAATCGAGCCAAAAAGTTCTATGAGTCCGTCTTCAATGTTAAGCTCGAAAGACTTGATACCCCCGACATCGAGATCTGGAGTTTCTCCTGGCAGGAGGACCAAATGGGGACAGCCGGAGCATTGGTAAGAATGAAGGGGGTCGAGTCCGGTGGCAACAGCACAATCGTATACTTTGCCTGTGATGACTGTGCGGTTGAAGAGAGCCGTGCTGAAAAGTTCGGCGGAAAGATTGAGAAGCGGAAAACCTCAATAGGCCAGTATGGATACATCTCTTTGGTCTACGATACCGAGGGGAATATCATAGGCTTGCATTCAATGTGATAGGCGTCATTATCTTACAAACGTCTGCATTAAACTATTACTTCGGAAAACTTTTTCAATCCGCACATTTTGTGCTCACACCTGACAGTTGCGGCTACTTGAATTTGTATTTTTCTTGAACTTTTTTGTAACATTCTGATAAAGTCAAGAAAACTTCTCAATATATTGTTAGGTTTCGAGGAGGACCCAAGCCACGAAAAAACAACAGATGACGACCAGTGGAAGCAAAGGCGACAGTATGAAGAAGCTCCATGACGGTTACACTCGCACTCTACCCCAGGCACTGCGCTTCCAAACAGCGTTGTCGGTACAACTTCAACAGATTGTTGTGCAGAATTCCCTCGCCCTTGCGATGCCCATTGAAACGCGCGTCAAGACGTGGGAATCCATAGTCGACAAGCTTGAACGCCGTGCACTTGATATTGATTGCATAGACCAACTTACTGACATGATTGGTTTCCGACTCGTGTTTCTCTTCACTCGCGACCTCCAGACTGTCACCGACGCTATTTCCGGAATATTCCATGTTGTTGGTCAGGAGGACACGGGGATTCGTCTTGGGGACGATCAGTTTGGATATCAGTCGCTCCACTATATCGTGAGAATCCCATCTGAGTGGACGAAGGTCCCAGTCTTTTCGGGTTGTGAGTCACTTCAGGCCGAACTACAGCTCAGGACAATTGCGCAGCACACTTGGGCGGCGGCCTCACACCTGCTTCAGTACAAGCGTGAATCGAGTATCCCGCGTCAGGTTCGACGCTCAATCAACCGCGTCTCTGCGCTTCTGGAGACAGTTGACCTTGAATTCGAGCGTGTTCTCAGTGAGCGTGAATCCTATCTGTCATCGGTAGACGCGGCACCAGTGAAGAGCGAGGTGCTCAACGTAGACATTGTCATGGCAATCTTAACCGCAAAACTACCCGTAGCGAATCGCACGGCGGACGAAGAGTACGCCGACCTGGTGGCGAATCTGAAAAGCGCAGGGATAGAAACCAATCAACAACTCGATGAGCTTATTGACACGCACATCGAGGCGGCGTTGAAGCATGATGCGGAGATAGTTGCAGGAGTGCATCCCGAGTACGGTTGTGAACCTGAGAGAATCAAGAAAGGGGTATATTTAACACACACCGGGCTCGTTCGCCATATGCTGGATTTTTGAGGGGAAGGTGGGAAAACATGCCCAGAGACTATGAATGTAGCCTAATATGACGGATGCAGGCGACGGTGCGCCGCTTCGCGCCCTGCCTGATGCCTACCAGTTAACTCTATGTTAGGCACAATGGAGAATGAATGAGTAACTCTCAAGAACATACGATAAGCTGGATTCTTTAGTAAGGCTTTCTCGTGCGTAACAAAATGTGCAAGATCATGCCTGTATTCGTAGCATTGTGCTGTTTATATGCCTTAACTCTATGATCATTTGCTAGACGGTTAACCAAGGAGTTGGGCGCATAACTAAAATAAATCAGATTCTAAGACTAGGAGGAGTTATGAGCATTGAACAAATCGCGATTCTGACTTCCGTGGTTTCTGTGGTAATCAGCTTGTATGCCGCGCATTACGCACGAAAAACGCTTGAGGCTAACATTATCGTTAGCAAAAATGCAGCACTTATAGCCCAGACAGTGACGAATGAGCAAAGGCTGCAAGATTTCCCGAAGCTTTTAACCCTTTATGGCATCGAGAAAACTAATTTGGAAAATGATGGCCTTGAACCTATAGAACTCCTTTACATATGGAGTGATTTACGCCAAGGAGAAATATTTCATCGCATGGATAATTACAAGAATGCGAACTCTATGATATCTGATTATCGAGGTGCGTTTTTGCGAAGCGACAAGGTGCGTTTAGCCTTCAACAAATATATTTATCGTCGCTTAATGTCTGATAGTCCTTATATACAGACAGTAAAGAGGTATCTCGACAGTAATCCATAAAAAATGGTCGAGTATGTAGATACAGCAAGATTGGGACTATAAATGAAAATTCTCAATCAAAGCGACAAGCGGACGCCGATTAGTGCGGTGATTTTCGCGAAATTTATATGCAGCATCTGCTTCCGCCCGTAATTAACATTATAATATAGCAGCTTGTCGTCAGTCATTATGATAAGCCCGGCGTGCTTGCCAATGTTTTAAATGAATTAAAATCTGACGGAATAAATATTGAGGAAGTAGAGAATGTTATTTTTGAAGGAGAAAAAACAGCCTGCTGTACAATACGCCTTGATTCCAAACCCTCTGATGGAGCGATTGCAAAAATCGGCGGCAGGCCGAGCGAAGTCATAAATGCAACCCTTATTGATCTCGGGGAATAACGGGGGAAATAAAATGGCACAAAATCCGGTGAGATGGTTTG
>Ga0265292_1002461_pt1 | contig 12810 bp, 11 predicted proteins | sample Munlanlewell296A_FD_189080 | JGI IMG/M metagenome (GOLD analysis project Ga0265292, IMG submission 189080) | Leachate microbial communities from a municipal landfill in Southern Ontario, Canada - Leachate well 296A | ecosystem: Engineered > Solid waste > Landfill > Unclassified | place: Canada...
AGCAAAGTCCGCACACAGCGGTCAATCGAAGCCGGCCCGAACCGGTCAGATCTGTACATCGTGTGGATCGGCCAACATGCAGCGCGCAGGGGCGTGCTACGTGTGCGGCGATTGCGGGACGAGCAGCGGCTGCTCCTGAGTTAACGCGCAGTAGCCATATCTGGCTACTCTGAGCAGGGCAAAGGAGTCAACCATGACAGAAGCAGTGATCGTCGCCACCGCGCGCAGTCCGATTGGTCGGGCAAATAAAGGCTCGCTAGTCGATCTTCGACCCGACGATATGTCGGCACAAATCGTCAAGGCGCTCATGGCCAAGGTCCCCCAAGTCAAATCGACGGATATCGATGACCTGATGATGGGCATCGGCCAGCCTGCGGGCGAGGGCGGGTTTAACATTGCGCGAGTAGTTGCGATTCTGTCGGGACTCGACGACGTGCCGGGCGTGAGCGTCAATCGCTACTGCTCATCGAGTTTGCAAACCATTCGTATGGCCGCCCATGCGATCAAGTCAGACGAGGGCGACTGCTTTATCGCTGCCGGGGTCGAAACGGTCAGTCGATACTCGACCGGCGCAAGCGACACCGCGCCAAACCCGATATTCAAACCATCTGGCGAGCGCACCAAATTGCGAGCCCAGGGCGGTCAGCCAAAGTGGACCCCGCCCACCGGTCTGCCCGATTACTACATCTCAATGGGCCAGACCGCAGAAAATGTTCGAGAGATTGAAAATGTTTCGCGAGAAGAGATGGACGCGTTTGGCGCGCGCTCGCAACATCTCGCGGTTGCAAATCAGAAGAACGGATTTTTCGAGCGCGAAATTACTCCGCTCACCTTGCCAAACGGCACGGTAATCAGCAAGGACGATGGCCCGCGCGATGGAACAACGATCGAGGCGCTGGCCGGGTTGAAGCCAGTGTTCAGACCCGATGGTCAGATCACGGCGGGAAATGCGTGTCCACTCAACGACGGTGCGGCGGCGGTGTTGGTGATGAGTGAGGCCAAGGCCAAAAAACTTGGTCTCACACCACTTGCGCGAATCATCTCTTCTGGAGTGTCCGGGCTCAATCCGGAAATCATGGGGCTAGGACCAATCGAAGCCTGCCGACAAGCGCTCAAGCGTGCAGGAATGACAATCGATCAGATCGATCTCGTCGAAATCAACGAGGCGTTCGCCGCCCAAGTTATTCCGTCCGCAAAACATCTCGGCATCCCAATGGAAAAACTCAATGTGCACGGCGGGGCGATCGCGCTTGGTCATCCATTCGGAATGACCGGAGCGCGGATTATGACGACACTGATCAACGGTCTGCAGTCAACAGACAAGACATATGGGTTGGAGAGCATGTGTGTCGGCGGCGGCCAAGGTATGGCCATGGTCATTGAACGGCTTAGCTAGACAGATTTGCAATTCGCACAATTTCGGCGCGCTCCAACCGAACATGTAACAACGCTGCTGCACCGGTGAGCGCGATCATCAGCGCAAACACAAAACCGAACGTTGCCGTTGGCCCGAAGCGGCCATACACGGACGGCATTGTGAAGGCCATCACCATTGCTCCAACAAGTCCCGCAGATCCGGCCAATCCTTGGGCCGCCGAGGCTCGTCCAATTGGTGCAGCCTTGGCCACGGCGGCGGCCGTCGCGGGATAAGCAACAGCCTGAACTACTCCCTCGAATACGTTTAGTCCGACAACTATCCACAAGATGTCGAAGTAGCCATAGAAGAAAACGAATGGCGCCACGGCGAGCATCGACCACAAGGCGATGCGTTGTGGCTGGCCACGGTCGGCAAGCTTGCCGCCGGCGGACGACAGCAACATGAACGGCACGCTGTAAAGGGCAAAGGAAAATCCGACAACGACATTGCTCCCACCCAAGTCGGTGAGGTATCTGTCCCACAGCGCGTCGTACACGCCGATAGGTAATTGGATTGCCATGACAACCAAGACTGCAACGACGATTCGCGGATGGCGGAGTAATTCGATACTCAGTTTCTGCGAGTCTCCGGTCTGAGCAAGTGTTGGAAACGTTCGGGGCGTCACAATTGCGACGGTGGCGAATGCAACGAGACCAAATACGAAAAACGTCGCCGACAATCCAATTGGATCAATGAGAATTCCGCCCACAAGCGGTCCGCACACGAATCCGATGAGTTCGACCGACACAACTTTGCCCATTCGCTCACCACTGCGTGCGGTGTCAAGATTGGCGGCGAGCGCTCGAACCGCAGGGAAGACAAACCCAAACGAAGATCCGACGACGGCACGTGCGACTATGAATTGGGCAAGTGTGCTACCGGTTGAAAACAGCACGGAGCCCGCGCCGGCCAAGAGCAGACCGATAATGATTAGTCGCTTTGAATATCCGCGATCTGCAAATGGGGCGATAAACAGCTGAACCAACAGTCCGGTAAGGAATCCCGCGCCGGCGATGAGGCCCAATCCAGAATCGGCAAAGTGGTACGTGTCTTGGAGGTCGCCAAGTGCGGCAAAGATAACGCTGTTGGCAGTCGCGGTTCCGAACGAACAGGCGAGTAGCAACCACAGATCGCCGTTGTGATTAGTTGTTGGTATCAATTTGCCTAGCGCCCCAGTTCGGAAAGTACGGCGTCGCTAAAGATTGGCCAGTGGGTGAGCGCCCAATCACCAAATTCGAGATCGGCGAGTGCGCAACAGGCAACGTTGGCAACCGGATCGATCCAGACAAAAGTTCCAGAACCACCGAAGTGACCGTACGTGGATGAACTATTTCGAGTGCCAGTCCAATGGGGAAGTTTGGTGCCGCGCAATTCAGGACCCAACCCCCACGGGCACGGATTGAAACGACCGAGCCCTGGAATGACGCCTTCCAAATTCGGGAACTGCGAACTCGTCGCGGCAATGAACGTGCTGTTGTCGATAAGCGAAGGTCGACGAAGTTCGCCGATGAAAGGAATCAAATCCTCAAGTGTCGAATACGCACCCCATGCCGCGCCGCCGCGCAGTTGCGTCGAGGTCATGCCCAGCGCTTGGAACACAGCCTCGTCGAGATAGTCGGCGAAGGCGATCTCTGTCGCCGACGAGACGTATTCCGCGATCATGTCGTAACCCGTATTCGAGTACACACGTTTTCGTTCCGGTGTAACGATCGGTTCGATTCCATCGAAACCATATCCACCGGCGTGGGTGAGCAAATGTCGCAACGTGCAACCAGGTTGCCCGATCGGATCGTCGAGGGAAATCGATCCGTCCTCGACAGCGATCAGCGTGACCCAAGCGGTCATCAACTTTGTTACAGAAGCCAGCCGAAACTCAGATTTACGGTCGCCGTACACATGCAGTTGTTCGTTTGGATCAATGACGGCAATCGCAACGGACGACGCAGGCCAGTCCCGCACCAATTCGAATGCCTTCACGGCACTAATTATTGCTGCGAATAAGTTCTGCGACGCGGAAGGCTAGGTCGAGAGATTGACGGGCATTCAAACGGGGATCACAGACGGTTTCATAGCGCACATCCAAGTCGTCGTTCATCACGGCCTCTGCACCGCCCAAGCATTCGGTGACATTGTCACCGGTGAGTTCGACGTGAATCCCACCCGGCCAGGTGCCTTCTGCGCGATGTGCCCGTACGAAACCAACAATTTCCTTGATGATGTCGTCAAAGTGACGTGTCTTTCGTCCATTCGGTGCGCTAAACGTATTGGCGTGCATCGGATCGCAGGCCCAAACCACCGGGTGTCCGGCGTCGCGAACGCATCGAATGAGCGGCCGCAGCGAGTCCTCAACGATTTCGGCACCCATCCGAGAAATCAACGTGAGCCGACCAGGAATTCTGGCTGGATTGAGCGCGTCGCACAGCGAGAGCAAATAGTCGACATCGGTCGAGGCGCTGATCTTGCACCCGATCGGATTGCCCACTCCACGCAGAAATTCGATATGGGCGCCATCTAGTTGGCGAGTGCGATCGCCGATCCACAACATGTGTGCGCTGCAGTCGTACCAGCCACCGGTGAGGGAGTCTTGACGGGTGAGTGCCTCTTCATAGCCCAAGATGAGCGCTTCGTGACTGGTGTACACGTCAACCTGATGTAGAGCGTTATTGGTCTCGGTATCAACGCCGCATGCACGCATAAAGGCGAGTGCCCGCTCGACCTCGCCTGCAACCTGTTCGTATCGCTGACCTTCCGCGCTGGATGCAACGAACTCCTGATTCCATGCATGCACCCGATTGAGATCGGCAAATCCACCCTTTGTGAATGCTCGCAGCAAGTTGAGCGTGCTGGCCGCCTGGTGATACGCCTGAATGAGTCGATCTGGATTTGGTCGACGGGCTTCGTGATGCGGTGCAGGGTCGTTGACCATGTGGCCCCGGAACACTGGTAGTTCCTCGTTGCCCACGAACTCGGTGTCCGTCGTCCTCGGTTTGGCGAACTGACCGGCGATTCGCCCAACCTTTACTACAGGAACTCCCGTCGAGTAAGTGAGCATGACCGCCATTTGCAAAATGACGCGCAGTTTCTCTCGAATGTTGACTGCCGTGAACTCGTCGAAGCTCTCAGCGCAGTCGCCGGCTTGCAACAAAAACGCGTTTCCACTTGCAACTTGCCCGAGCGCGGTTTGTAACGAGCGCGCCTCGCCGGCAAATACGAGCGGTGGATACGAAGCTATTTGCTTGAGCGCGCGATCGAGGTGACCGCTATCTGGCCATTCCGGTTGCTGAGCGGCCGGAAATGTGTGCCACGAACTTGGGGTCCAACTTCGTGCCATGTTCACTCAGTCTCGCTGAACCCTTGAGGGTTCAGACGGTAAGGAAATCGCCCGCGTCTTCGCGGAGTGAGTCAACTGCACGACTCACCAAGCGTCGAGCAGCCTCTGCGGTCACGCCGAGTTCTTCTCCAACTTGGCGAAAGCTCTTTCGCTCTCCGTCGTGCATTCCGAATCGTGCCTCAACGGCATAGCGAGCGCGATCGTCGAGGGTGTTCAGCAAGTCGCTGAGCAAATCGTTATCGACGAGCGACATCACCGCATCTTCCGGGCTGATGTCGTCATTTGGAACGAGATCACCAAGAGTTGCATCGCCGTCGTCACCAATTGTTTTGTCAAGCGAGACCGGAGTCGTGAGGCGATGAAGTTCTGCATTTAGAGAGTCGAGACCTTCTGCATCTCCAGAACCCTGACGAAGTGCGGCGCGAAGTGTGGCCGAACGATCACCAGGGATACGGATGAGGCTTGCCTTTTGGTCCAACGCACGACCGATTGCTTGGCGGATCCAGAATGTGGCGTAGGTGGAAAATTTAAAACCACGACGCCAGTCAAACTTGTCGACAGCATGCTCAAGTCCAAGGTTGCCTTCCTGAATGAGATCGAGAAGATCCATACCTTGTGGCAGGGGGTAACGACGGGCGATGGATACAACCAATCGAAGGTTGGAGCGAATAAAGCGATCCTTGGCTTTTGCCGCGCCACGCAGATCAGCTCGGAGCGCCGCCCCACGTTCACCCGCTTCGAGACGAGCGGCGGCATCGCGACCGCGCTCGATCGCCTTTGACAGGTTGCGCTCATCTTCTGCATTGAGAAGGGCAACCTTGCCGATTTCGTTTAGATAAAGACCAATTGCATCTGACATGTTTGTTACAACCGTTTTCTGTGAGCGAATGTTCCGTTCCGGGCAGTGAAAGTTGGCATAGTGCGCGCCGGACGGCACAGTCTCGCAACTACTAGATGGGTGGGGGGATTTTTGGGGGATTTGCCTTGCTATTACCCTTACTGGACGAAAACAAGACATTAGTTCATCGGTCCAAAGAATGAAAGACCTTAATGAAAATATTTTTAGATTTGTTTTCCAATGTGGGTATGGGTTTGAACGAGTCAGCCGAGTCGGTTAGGTGGGAATTCGGCTCTGAGTAGGTAGAAGCAGCCCTTCATAGACTGCGGGGGTGCTTCAGCGGATCGGACTCTTCGGCGGCACCTTTGACCCGCCGCATGTCGGCCACCTAGTAACAGCAATAAACGTCCGCCACGCGCTTGGCCTGGACCTCGTGATTCTGATGGTCGCCAACGACCCGTGGCAGAAACAGGGCACCCGACACATCTCACCGGCAAACGATCGCCTCGCGCTTGTTCAGTCCGCGGTGGCCGGGGTCGACGGGCTTGTCGCAGGCGACGCAGAGATTAACCGCGGGGGGCCAAGTTATACCGCAGATACTCTCCTGGAATTGGCCGCAAAGTATCCGTCCGCCGAGCTGTTTACGATTCTTGGAGATGATGCCGCTGGAGGACTTACATCTTGGTTACGAATCGAGGAAGTTGTTGCGTTGTCACAACTTGTAGTAGTTGACAGACCAGGTGCTCCGGTGATTCCGCCGACGCAATACACGTGGCTAAGAGTTGAATCTCCTCGGTTGGAAGTCAGCAGCACCGATTTGAGGTCTCGTTTTAGCGACGGCCGACCTCTCGACTATCTGATTACGCAACCGGTGCTCGAACAAATTTACGCGCGCAGTATGTATGGCGCAGTCAACGTTGCCGATCGATGACGGCGATTCCGGCTCGCCAGCGACGGCGGTTGCTTGCGGCATTAGGCTGTGGACTTCTTGCCGCGTGTGTGTTGCCCCTTGGCGTTGTAGCAGCGGCCAATCTGTTGCTCAATTCTTCAAATGGGCGCAGCGTTGATGCCAACAAGCAACTGAAGATTCCCAATACTCCGACAGCATTGCTCGCAACCATCGATAGCGACAACGAGGTGACGTCGCTGACCGTGTTTGTCTTGGCACCAGAGGGTGTCGGTGGAACGATCATCTCGTTGGCGGCAAATACGCGGGCCGAGGCGCTCGGAAGTGAAATACCTCGGCGACTTGCTGACAGTTACTCGCAAGGCGGCCTTGGGGCGATGGCGCTCGACACCGAGGGTGCATTAGATGTGACGTTTGCCAGCACCGGTGTGTTTGGGGTCGACGAAGTCGCTGCTCTGCTTTCCACAACACCAATCATTCACGCTCAATTTGATGAGCCCGTCGTTAAGACAGTGTTGAGCACGACACCACCGCTTGGTGTACCGGTCGATACTGAGTTATTTCCGGCCGGAGAAATTAATCTGAATCCGCTTCAAGCGGCGACGGTGTTAGTCGCAACGCGCGACGGAGAATTGGAAAGTGCGCGCCTTGGGCGCACAAAGTCGATCTGGACCGGCGTGGCGGCTGCAGTTGGCGGTGGCATTGCAATTGACTCAACCCAAATTACGGAGACCACAGTCAAGGGAAGTGTTCCCAACGACATTGCCACGTTTATACGTTTGGTCTTTGCCGGACCAGTTCAGGTGTGGCAACTCAACTCCGAGCCACTTCCCGAAACTGACAACCCGCTTGGACTCGATATCTACGCACTGGATCGCAGCGAAGTTTTGCTTCTGATGGCGAGCGTTGCGCCAAGTTCTCTTTCAGGGGTTGACGGTGGATTTGCAGTTCAGATAGATAGCCCGTTCAACGACATCAACATCTCCCATGCAATAGTCGAACGCTTGACTTACTTGGGTATTGGAGTCGCCCTCGTTCGTGAAGTTGCCGGACCGCCAGAGAAGGAAACGAATTTCAGATATTCAGACTTCGCCGCAATAGACGGATTTCAGACAAGCCTGGAATCCGTCCTTGGTCCTCTTAAATATGGCACCATCACCCAGGCGGTCGAAGGCGTGAGCGCCCAAATTATTCTTGGTCAGGATTTTGCCGATTTCATTGCCGCGTCGCCGACATTGCCAAGCACGACAATCCCGGCGATCGAGGAGTAATTGGTGCAACCAAGTGACATTGCATTGGTCGCAGCCAAGGCGGCCGATGATAAGCAAGGCAATGAAACAATCGTGCTCAATGTCGAAAGCGTTCTAGCGATTACGGAACTGTTTGTCATCACAAGTGCGAATAATCCGCCACAAGTTCGAACGATTGCCAATGAAGTGAGTTCGAGGATTCGTGAGCAACTCGGCATCTCGCCACTACACAGCGAAGGGCTGGCCGAACAGCAGTGGATCTTGCTCGACTACGGCGATGTCATCGTGCACATTTTTTCCGAACCGACGCGACGGTTTTACGAAATCGAACGGCTCTACACCGACGTACCCGTTGTCAACTGGCGCGCAATGTAGTTGGCAATCCCGCTACGCTCAGAACCGAAATTCGGGGCTGTAGCTCAATTGGTAGAGCGTCTCCATGGCATGGAGAAGGTCAGGGGTTCAATTCCCCTCAGCTCCACGAACTGTGCTTAAAGTGCTGTGAAAGACTGAAACTCGCATGATCATCGACATTCAGTTCAATCAGGGGACAATGACGTGGAAACAGTTACACGATGCAGTTCGTGCGGCGGAGAGCGCCGGATTTTCAACCGCCTGGATCACCGATCACCTATCGGGTAGTGCGATGAACGCTCCATCGATGCCCGAGTGCTTCACCACGCTTGGCGCGCTCGCCGCGACGACAACATCGATTGGTCTTGGTTCGCTAGTCGCAAATGTTGGGAACCGACATCCTGGGGTTCTGGCCAATTCCGCCGCCACCGTCCAGAACATCTCACGAGGTCGATTTATCTTGGGGTTAGGCGCGGGCGCGTCTCCCGACAGCGTGTTCGCCGCAGAACATGTGACGCTAGGAATCGATATTCCTTCGTCGATGAGCGCTCGTCACAAGCGCCTCGTCTCGACGCTTGACACGCTCGAAGATTTGTGGTCGCCAACGCGCCGAAGCGAACTTGCCACGTTTCCATTACCGGATCCTCGGCCACAAATAATTCTTGGTGTCAACAGTCGCGAACTTGCCCGCATTGCCGGAACCCGAACCGACGGGGTCAATATTCGTGCCAGTCATCCGCAGCGATCAGAGATTTTGGCTTCGGCGGTCTCAGCGGCGAAGAAGGCTGGCCGAAGCGGATTTATCGTCTCGATGTGGGAATGGTTTGACGATGAATTGCTTGACGGCAAGTCGCCAATACGTCAAGAGCTAGAAAAAATCGGGGTCAACCGGTTGATTCTGCTTATGCGAGGCGCCGCAGATATTGCTCAGATTCGACGAGCGGCCTCGCGACTATCAACTAAGTAATTTTTAAAGCACCACGTTGACGAGTCGCTTGGGGACAATCACGATATTCGTTGCGACCGCGCCAGCCATTGCCTGAATAACCTTTGGCTCGGCGATTGCGAGACTGCGTAATTCGTCGTCGGTGACATCTGCCGAAACTTTCAATCTTGCTCGCACCTTGCCATTGACCTGCACGGGAATCTCGATCGTGTCGCGTACCAACATTGATTGGTCGACTGCGGGAAACGGCTGATACGTGATCGATTCGCTGTGGCCAAGGCGCGACCAGAGTTCTTCGGCCATATGCGGACATAACGGTGACAACATCTGCACGAGGCCGAGAGCGACCTCGCGGGGCGTCGAACCATTGGTATTGACATGAATGGTCAGGGCATTGTTCAACTCAATGAGTTTGGCGATAGCGGTGTTGAATCGTAAGTGATCCATATCTGCGCCAACACCATTGATCGTTCGATGCAGTTCACGCCTTAACTCGAGAGGCGTTTCGTCATCGCTGACGTGTAGCTCGTCTGAGTCCTCATCGACAAGATTGCGCCACACCCGTTGGAGGAATCGTTGCATTCCAATCACATCGCGAGTGTTCCATGGCCGACTCGCGTCCAGCGGGCCGGTTGACATCTCATACAAACGAAATGTGTCTGCCCCGAACTCGTCGTACATTTCATCGGGGGCAATTCCGTTCTTCAGGCTCTTACCCATTCTCCCGTACTCGCGGGTGACTGGCGCGCCGTTGTATTCAAATGTCTCGCCCACTTGAACGACGTCGACCGCCGGCACGGTTTGGCCGCGCGCATCACGGAACGCGTAGGCCATGACGTATCCCTGATTAAACAGACGATGGAACGGTTCTTCACTACTCACGTGGCCAAGGTCGAACAGAACCTTTTGCCAGAAGCGGCTATAGAGAAGGTGTAACACCGCGTGTTCAACACCACCCACATACAGGTCTACGCCACCGGTTCCGCCTGGAGTTTGCGGACCCATCCAATATTTCTCAACTTCCGGATCGACAAATCGCTCCGAATTGGTTGGATCGAGATAGCGCAATTCATACCAACACGAGCCGGCCCATTGAGGCATGACATTGACTTCACGACGATACTTCCGTTTGCCTTCGCCTAGATCAAGGTCTACTTCCACCCACTCCTTTGCCCGTGCGAGGGGAGGTACAGGTTCGGAGACATTGTCGTTTGGATCGAGCGCCTGGGGTTTGAAATCGTCGAGATCGGGAAGCGTCACGGGTAACTCGCTCGATGGTAAACCGATCGGTTGATTGTCGTCGTCGTACACAATTGGAAATGGTTCGCCCCAGTAACGCTGGCGAGAAAACAGCCAATCGCGCAACTTGTAGGTGACGGCCGCCTGACCAAAGTCGTGTGCCTCTAGCCACGAGTTAGTCATCACAATGGCTTGGGCCATCGTGCGCTCACCGTTGAGAACGAGAGATTCATTTGCAGAGTTGATGTACGTGCCCTCGCCGACGTACGCGATGGGCCAAGTCGCGCAATTTGGCGATGGAGAAATTCCTTGTTCGGCAAACCACTGCGCGCTAGGCATCTGCGTGGCGACAATTGGCAGGTCATACTTTCGAGCAAATTCAAAGTCGCGCTGATCGCCAGACGGCACGGCCATGATTGCGCCCGTCCCGTAGCCCATCAACACGTAGTCGGCAATCCAAATCGGAATCTTCGAGCCGGTAACAGGATTGAGTGCGAAAGAGCCGCTAAAAATTCCCGTCTTGGCCCGTGAATCATCTTGTCGATCGATGTCCTTGAGATTCGCGGCTCTTGCCCGGTAGTCATCTACCGCTTGTCGTTGGTCGGTGCTTGTGAGCGAATCAACAAGAGGATGCTCAGGGGACAACACCATAAAAGTTGCTCCGAACAACGTGTCGGGGCGAGTTGTAAACACTTCGATTGGACCAGCCACCGAAGCGAATCGAACATTGGCGCCCTCGCTACGGCCGATCCAATTTCGTTGCATCGTTTTGATCGGCTCAGGCCACTCCAGACGGTCGAGATCGTGCAACAACCGGTCGGCATACTTCGTGATCCGTAAAGTCCATTGGCGCATCGTGCGCTTGAACACCGGATAGTTCCCGATATCGCTGCGGCCATCGACCGTGACTTCCTCGTTGGCCAGCGTCGTGCCAAGGCCAGGGCACCAATTAACGGGTGCTTTGCCGAGATAGGCGAGCCGATACGAGCTGAGAAGGTTTTGGCGTTCGACCTTGTTCAACGATGACCAGGCAGCTTCACCTGTCTTGCGTACTCCGGATTCAAATTCGGCAACTAGGTCGCCAATCGGCCGAGCCCGTTGCTGAGATTCGTCGTACCACGAATTGAAGATTTGCAGGAATATCCATTGTGTCCAGCGATAAAAGTCTTCATCTGTCGTGCTCACGCTGCGCCGCGCATCGTGTCCCAGTCCGAGTCTGTGCAATTGGCGGCGCATGATATTGCAGTTCGTCTCGGTGTTCACTCGTGGATGAACGCCCGTCGCAATCGCGTGCTGTTCGGCTGGCAAACCAAAGCTGTCGTAGCCGAAGGCGTGCAACACGTTGTACCCGGCCATTCGTTTGTAGCGGGCAAATACGTCTGTGGCGATATAGCCAAGAGGATGACCTACGTGGAGTCCCGCACCCGAAGGATACGGAAACATATCGAGGATGAATAGTTTCTTTCGTCCAGCAACTTTTGCCGGCTCTGCTAGCGGACCAGCGGTATTGGGTGCCTCAAACGTGCCGTGTTCGTCCCAGTATTCCTGCCATTGATTTTCGATTTCGTTGGCCATCGTCGCCGTGTAGCGAAATCGAGGAATCTTTGATCGAGAATCGGACATAACATAAGTATCGTAATGCCACGACACCAACGCCGCTCGCCTGGAAAATCCAGTAACACTCGAAAACATAGTTATCCTCGCGCAGCGCGGATTAGTGAAACCGTCAGAGAAGTAATCGCCGATGAACTTGTGCGCATCGACGACGACAGGTTGATGTTGGTGACAGTTACGTCCGTCGACGTGGACGCCGAGATGAATCGCGGCATCGTCTATTACGACTCGCTACAAGGAGAAGAAGGAGACGAGCAAATTCTCCAAGTGCTAGGCGAGCACCGCAAGCGACTGCAATCGGCCATTGCGGCGCAGGTCCATGCACGGCGCACACCAATACTTGAGTTCCGTCCGGACGAGGCAATTAGGGCCGCCGAGCGAATCGACGAAGTCCTGCGCAATGATCCGATGCGAACTCGCAATCGCGACATTGCTCCGGAATAAAGCAGGTGGCTAAGCGCCGTCCACCAACAATTCATGGCTTGGCGATAGTCGACAAACCGGCGGGAGTAACTAGTCACGACGTTGTCAATCAGTTGCGAAAGCAATTGGGCGAACGCCGCATCGGTCATGCCGGGACGTTGGATCCTGACGCGACCGGAGTCTTGCTCGTCGGAGTCGGATACGTCACACGACTACTACAATTTCTCAGCGGGCTCGACAAGACATACACGGCCGAGGTTGTGCTTGGAACGGAGACGAACACGCTCGATTCTTCTGGCACCGTCACCGCAACACACGACATGTCGAAGGTGACGCCGCAGCTAGTCCGTCAAGCGGCTCAGCAACTGACCGGCAACATCATGCAAGTTCCGCCGATGGTTTCGGCGATTCAAATTGGTGGCAAGCGACTGCATCAACTTGCGAGGGAGGGAATCGAGGTCGAGCGCAAGCCCCGACCCGTCACTATCTAT
>Ga0265292_1002462_pt1 | contig 12809 bp, 10 predicted proteins | sample Munlanlewell296A_FD_189080 | JGI IMG/M metagenome (GOLD analysis project Ga0265292, IMG submission 189080) | Leachate microbial communities from a municipal landfill in Southern Ontario, Canada - Leachate well 296A | ecosystem: Engineered > Solid waste > Landfill > Unclassified | place: Canada...
TATTTGGGGCTCTGGATCGCCTCATCCCTCGTGCGCACCTGGGCCGATCTCTCTGGAGATTCGGTCCTGGTCTCCACCCTTTCCTCGCGGGCCTGGACCGTCCTCCTGCCCGCCCAGGGGTTCATCGGCCTCATGATCATGGGGATGGCCCAGCAGTTCGTCCCTCTCTATTCGGGCCGCGAGCTCTGGAATCCGCAAGCCGCGCTCATCCAGGTTTCCTGGGCCATCGCGGGCGTGTTCCTGGCCCTCCTCGGTCCTCCTTTCGAGCCCTTCGGCCTCGGGCTCTGGTTCGCCGCGACCGTGCTCTTCCTGTTCCTCATCCTCATGACCCTGCGGACCCAGCCCCTGCCGGTCCGCCCCCAAGGCCGCCGTCCCGAGTTCATGCGCATGGACCGCTACGGGATCCCGATGACGAGCGCGGCGGTGCTCTACCTCATCGTCGCCTCCGCGGGCCTCTTCCTGGCGAGCCCCTCGGATACGCCCCTGGTCCCCTTCGCGGCGGAGAACTGGGTCTCGTTCCTCCACCTGTACACCCTGGGCTTCATCACCCTCATGATCTTCGGCGTCGGGTTCCACCTGTTCCCTCGTTTCCTGGACACCCCGCCCCGTCTGGCCCTTGCGAAGGCGATCCTCGTCCTCGCCCTCCCGGGGCCCGCTCTCGTCGCCCTCACGATGCCCTTCCTGGGCGACCCCACGGTCGGGTTCGTCTTCGCCCTTTTCGCGGTCTTCGAGGCCACCGCGGCGGTGCTCTTCGCGATCTTGGTCCTGGACGTCTGGTGGCGGAGCGAGCGGCGCCGTCCGTCCGCGGCCTTCAACGCGGTCGCGGGCCTGTGGCTCATCCTCGGCGTGGGTCTGGCGACCCTCTTCGGCCTCGACCCGGCCCACTTCCTCCCCTGGGTCCCCGCCCATGGCTGGGTGAACCTCCTGGGGTTCGCGGGCTTCGAGATCCTCGGCGTCACCCACGAGGTCCTCCCGCCCTTCACCTCGAAGGGCCTCAAGGTCTCCCGCGGTGTGACCCGCGCCGACTTCGTCCTCGCCCTCCTCGGGCTGGGCCTCGTGGTTTCTTCCTACGATGCGACGCTTCAAGGCTCGACGTCCCTGGGGGACACGATGGCCCTCGCCGGCTTTGCGATCCTCCTCGTCATGGTCCTCCTCTATGCGTGCGGCACCGTGTGGACCCTCTTCGGAATCGTGCGCCCGAAGCGGGTGAAGTAACATCGGCTCGTCCGGAACCTTTATGGACCTGTCTTCGATGGGCCGCGCGAGCCCGGGGAGGAACGGGATGGCCGACGAGGATCCGAGGACCCACGTTCTGGAGACCGCGAAGAAGGAGAAGGTGCAATTCGTCCAGATCATGTTCATGGACCTCCTCGGGTTCGTGAAGACGGTCACGATCCCCACGTCGAAGCTCGAGCGGGCCCTCAACGAGGGCGTCGTCTTCGACGGCTCCAGCGTGGTCGGGTACGCGACGATCGAGGAGAGCGACATGCGGGCCCACCCCGTGCCCGAGACCTTCCGCGTGTTCCCGTGGACGAGCGGGGACCTCAAGACCGCGGGGATCGTGTGCAACGTCTACGACGCGATGGGGAACCGCTTCACCGGGGACCCGCGGTACATCCTCGAGCGGCTGACGAAGCAGGCCCGTGAGATGGGCTATGTCCCCCACACCGGACCCGAGTACGAGTTCTTCCTGTTCAAGATTGGCCCGGACGGGCGACCGACGAACACCCCCAGCGACACGGGGCGATACTTTGAGCAGCTGCCCATGGACGCTGGCGAGATGGTCCGCAAGAAGGCCGCGCTGTACGGGAACGCGATGGGCTTCGACGTCGAGGCCACGCACCACGAGGTGGCGCCCGGGCAGCACGAGCTCGACCTCCGCTACGCCGACGCGATGACCTCCGCGGACCGCGTGGTCTTCCTCAAGCACCTCATCCGCACGGTGGCCCTGGAGCACGGTCTGCATGCGACCTTCATGCCCAAGCCCATCTTCGGGGTGAATGGCACGGGGATGCACGTCCACCAGAGCCTCATCACGCTCCACGGGGAGAACGCCTTCTTCGACCCCACCGCGAAGTGGGAGATGTCCGACCTCATGCTCCACTACCTGGCGGGGATCCTGGCCCACGCGCGGGAGACGTGCGCGGTCCTGGCCTCCTGGGTCAACTCCTACAAGCGTCTCGTGCCCGGATACGAGGCCCCCGTGTACATCTCCTGGGCGAACAGGAACCGCTCCGCGATGGTGCGAATCCCCCAGGGCCGCGGCATGTCGACGCGGATGGAGGTTCGCAACCCGGACTGCGCGGGCAACCCGTACCTGCAGTACGCCTCGATGATCGCCGCCGGCCTCGCGGGCGTCGAGAAGAAGCTCGACCCGCCGGAACCCATCGAGACGGACATCTACCATCTCACGGCCGCGGAGCGGAAGAAGCTCGGGATTGGCTCCCTCCCCGCGAACCTCGAGGAGGCCCTCGAGGAGTTCGAGAAGTCCGAGATTATGCGCGAGACCCTCGGCTCGCACGTGTTCCCCCACTTCCTCTACCTGAAAAGGCAGGAGTGGGACGACTACCGCGTCCGCGTGACCGACTACGAGATCCAGAAGTACCTCCCGATCCTCTGAGCGGGCACACCCTTTAAGTCGAGGGACCGCTGTGGGTTCGGGCACCATGGCGGAACCCCGGGACGACGTATCGGAAGAGCGGCGCATCCTGAAGGACGCGAAGGTCCTCGACGACAAGCTTCTGGAGAAGATGGACATCTACCCCGGGGACCGCGTCCGCTTCCGCTTCTACCATCCGGAGAACGGTTTCGAGGAGATTGTCGGGCACTTCCTCGGCTTCTACACCCTGTACGAAGGCCCGGAAGGCGGTGGGGATCTGAACATCATGATCCGTGTGGTCAAGGACGGCCGCACAACGGTCCTCTACAAGGACCGGGCCTATCTGGAGGAATTCGAGGTCCTCGACGCCAATCTGGACGTGCGGGAGCAGATCAAGAATCTCGATGCCCGCAGCGGGCGCCACGTGGGCCACGAGTTCGGGTGAGTCCCCTCAGTAGGAGTCGATCCCGCGCGCCAGATCCTGCAGGCGCTTGATGCGCTGCTCGATGGGCGGGTGGGTGCTGAACATCCGGGTGAAGTTGCTCGCCGAGAACGGGTTCACGATGAAAAGACCCTGGGACGATGGGTTTCCGAACTGCAGGGGCCTGCGCTTGTTGGCAACCTCGAGTTTCTGCAGGGCGGACGCGAGGGCCAGGGGCTGGCCAATCATCTTCGCACCGCGGTAGTCGGCCTTGTACTCCCGGCTGCGGGAAATGGCCAGCTGAACAAGCAGGGCCGCAATGGGCGCTAGGACCATTCCCACGACCGCGAGGAGCGCGGCGGCGCCGTTGTTGCCCCGGTTCCGGGAACCCCCGAAGAGGCTGTTCCACCAGAACATCCGGGCGAGGATCGAGATGGCGCCCGCGATCGTGGCGGCGACGGACATCACGAGGATGTCCCGGTTGTTCACGTGGGAGACCTCGTGGGCGAGCACGCCTCGGAGCTCGTCCTCCGTCAGGACGTTCAGGATGCCCTGGGTGCAGGCCACGACCGCGTGCTTCGGATTCCGGCCCGTGGCGAAGGCGTTCGGAGTCTGCGAGGGCACGATGGCCACGCGGGGCATGGGGATGTTCGCTTGCTGCGCGATCTCCCGCACGATTCGGTACAGCTGGGGCGCTTCCGCTTCCGTCACCATCTTCGCGCGATACGACCAAAGGACCATCTTGTCCGAGAAGAAGTAGGAGAAGGCGTTGATTCCGGCGGCCAGGAGGAGGAACAGGACCGTGCTCGTGATCCAGTCTCCCAGCCAGACCGTCCCGATGGCCCAGCCGAACAGCATGAAGATGGCCGTGAGGGTCGCGAAGAGGACCAACAGCCGGAGTCGGGCTCCCATGGTTTCCACACCCCACGAACTGGGGTATCGTGTTTCTACTCCGAGGTCCCATATCAACTTGGCGATGGACCTCCCACTCCCCCCGCGCGCGTCAGAGGCCCAAGACCTGAGAGTAGCCCTCCATGTCCATGAACCCGTGGCCGCTGATGTTGAAGGCGATGACCTTCTTCTCCCCGGATTCCTTGGCCTTCAGGGCCTCGTCGATCGCGCAGGCGACGCTGTAGGCGCTCTCCGGCGCGGGCAGGAACCCCTCGGCCTGGATGAACTGCCGAGCCCGGGCGAACACGTGCTTCTCGTCTTCCGGATAGGCGACCGTGTCGAGGTAGCCCAGGTGCCGGAGGAAGGAAAGGATGGGCGCGCACCCGTGGTATCGGAGGCCGTCCCCGCGGATGGGCCGCATGTCCTTCTTGTGGCCCAGGGTGTACATCTTCAGCAGGGGCGTGATCTCCGCGTGGTCCGCGAAGTCGTAGCGGTACTCCCCCTGGAGGTTCGGGGCCGCCTGGCTCTGCGCCGCGAGGAAGCGGATGGCCTTCCCGTGGATGGCATCCGCGAAGAAGGGCAGCGCGAAGCCGCCGAAGTTCGACCCTCCGCCGAGGCACGAGATCACGAGGTCCGGGTACTCGCCGAGCATCTCGAACTGCCGTTTCGTCTCGAGGCCGATGACGGTCTGGTGGAGGAGGACGTGGTTCAGGACGGAGCCGAGGCAGTAGATCGCCTTCTCGTCCCGGCGGGCGTCCTCCAGTCCCTCGGACACCGCGATGCCCAGGGACCCGGGATGCTTCGGGTTCTCATTGAGGAGGGCGCGGCCGACCTCGGTGCGTGCGCTCGGGGAAGCGAAGACCTCCGCCCCGTACAGCTTCATGAAGTCCCGCCGCTGGGCCTTCCAGTCGTACACGGCCCGCACCCAGTAGATCGTCGTCTTCAGGCCGACGAGGCTCGCGGCGTAAGCGAGGGCGGTCCCCCACTGTCCCGCCCCGGTCTCCGTGGTCAGCCGCTCGTACCCTTCCCGCTTCGCGTACCACGCCTGGGCCAGGGCCGTGTTCACCTTGTGGCTGCCCGTGGGGCTGTAGAACTCCGCCTTGTAGTAGAGCTTCGCCGGCGTGCCGAGGCGCTCCTCGAGGCGGCGGGCCCGGATGAGGGGACGCGGGCGGCCCGCCTGCAGGTAGAGCTCCTGGATCTCCGGAGGGATGTCGATCCAGCGCTGGGTCGAGTTCTCCTGGCGGAGGCACTCTCCGAGGAGGAGCTCCGGGAGGGCCTTGATTCGCGAGGGTCCGTCCTCCGGATCCTTCGGCGGGGGGAGAGGCTCCGGGAGGTCCGCCTGGATGTTGTACCACTTCGTCGGGCGCTCGTCCTCGGGCAAGTGAACGACAAGAGGATCGTCTCGCAAAATCGCACCCCGCCGGACCGGCCGGATATCCGATGACCGGCCTTTAGGGTTTCCTGGCCGTCGCCGCAGAAGTGGAGCCTGAGGTCGAGGATTGAGCAGAGGATCAGAGCGAGAGCCCCTGGACCTCGACGACCGCCATGCCCCCGGCAGGCAGCGCGCGCGCAATCTCCTCGATGGGGACCCCGAAGAGGGTTGCGAGACGCTTGGAAAACCGCTCCCGATCGTCCTTCCCGGGAGCGAGGACGACGAACTTGGACGAGCGGGCCGCGACCGCCGACACGGGACCGCCCATGATCTTGCGGTGGCCCTCGACCTCCACTTCGCCGATGGCCATGCGGACGGACAGGTCGTGGAAATAGTTCCGCTTCCCTCGGATCATGAAGGCGCCGCGGGGCAGGAACTCCCCGGACTCCGCCTGCTTCGACACCTGTTCGGGCAGGACCCAGTACGCGCTCCCGCTCGCGATGCCCGCGGACCACGCCTTGCTGTAGAAGAGAGCGAACTCGCATGCCTCGCGGAGCGTGGCCTCCGTGGCCTTCGAGCCTTCCTTCACGACCGTGGACGGCGCGCCGTGGAGGTCGGCGTGAGCGTAGCGATCCCCATCCTTGAGGTGCTTCTTCACGAGCTGGTCGTTCGTGCGTGCGTCGCGCCCGCCGAGGATGAGATGACCTTCGGAGCTCAGGGTCCAGCGGTACGCGTCGAACCACATCGCCTTCGTCCCGCGGACCTTCGGCTTTTTCGCGACCTTGACGGCCTTCTTGCGGGCCGCGGCCACTTCGGCCTTCGTGGTCTGAATGGCCTCCTCCACACGCTGGGCCTTGAGCTGGGCCTCCCGGCGCTTGTCGTAGAGCGCCTGGGCGTTCGCGGTCACGTCCTTGTCGTACTCCAGCGTGATCGCGTCGAAGTCGGCGATGCCAGCGGTGATCGTGCGGGCCTTGCGGTCCACCGCCTTCACCTGGCTCTCCGCAGGTGGCTCGCCGCCTTCGCGGATGGTCTTGAGCAACTCGTCGAAGAGGGCGTAGTGGCCGTACAAAAAGTGGGCCTGGGCCTCGTGACGGACGATCTCCTCGCGTAGGGAGCGCAGGCTCTCCTCCTGTTGGGCGATGCGCCGCTCGAGCTTTGCGGCGGCCTCGTCTGCTTTGGCCGCCTCAGGTTCGGCGACGGAGAGGAAGTGGGAGAGGGCCTCGTTGAATGAGGGGAACTCCTGACGTTCCCGGCCCGCATGCTGGACCAGGTCGATGGGCGTCGCGTCGACGACCCGCCCGTCCTCCAGAAGGACGGCGGGACGGCGCTCCTCATCGACCGCCACCGCGAGGTTGTTGAGGGCCGTGTACAGAGCGTCGATCTGGACGTCGGTCAGGTCCTTGACCTTCGACTCCTTGTCCAGGTTCGCGCGGAGGCAGAGCTCCTCGGCGTACTGCCCGCCCAGGTTGAGGACGCTGGCCAGGACACGGACGATCTGGCCCTTGGCCCCGCGGATGGCATCCGCGAATCCTCGGCGGTCGAGTTCGAGAGGGTCCAGGCCCGTGGCCGGGAAGGCGTAGGGCTCATCGGGGCGCACGGTGCGGTCCCTGTACGTCTGCGGGGAGAGGCATGCGACCGTGGTGTCCCCCTTCACGACGACGAGGTTCCCCTTTCCGAAGAGCTCGAAGATGATCCGGCATGTGTCGGGGCCTCGTTCCACGGCGAAGATCGCGATGCGGTCGAAGCCTCGTTGCTCCACGGAGGTGATACGGGCGTTGTCGAGGAGCCGGCGCAAGGTCTGGGCGAAGGCCGGGGGCGTCTCCGGCTTCCGCTCGACCTCGTGGAGGCAAAGCCACTGTCCCGACTTCGAGTAGAGCTCCGCCTTGCCCCCGCCGGGCGGGTTGATCCGGAGGATGACTTCCTCGTCCCGCTGGTACGCCTTGTCGATGTGGCCTCCGACCAGGCGTTGCCACTCTGCGACGAGGGCCCGGACGTCGAAGGAGGAGAGGGTCGACTTCATGGGTCGTCGGACGAAGGTTCCGACCTTACTTGATGATTCCGCTCCGGCGCCTCAGCCCTTGCGTGCGCGGTCGTCCTCGAGGGCCACCATGGCCGCGTTGCGTCCCGGGGCGCCGGTCACGCCGCCCCCGGGATGGGCGCTGCTCCCGCAGATGTACAGGCCCTCCACGGGTGTGCGGTATCCGGACCATCCGGGAACAGGCCGCAGGGAGAACAACTGGTCGGGCGTCATGTCCGTCTGGTAGATGCAGCCGTGCAGGAGGCCCCACTCCCGCTCCATGTCCAACGGCGTGATTACCTCGCGCTTCTCGATCGCGTGCGTCAGGTTCGGCGCGAATTGCGCAAGGGTCTCGATGATCGTGTCGCCGGCCTCCTCCCGCCGGTCGTCCCAATTCCCCTTCGCCAGGCGGTACGGGAAGTACTGCGAGTAGATGGACAGAGTGAACTTTCCGGGTGGCGCGAGGCTCGGGTCTGTGACGGAGTGCAGGACGCAGTCCAGGAACGGTGCCTTGGAGGGGTTCCCCCACTTCGCGTCGTCCCACGCCCTCTCCAGGTAGTCCACGGTCGGGCACACGTCGATGTAGCCCTTGTGGTGCGGTTGGACCGTCCTCCCGGGTCGGCAAGTGAAGTCCGGGAGCTCGGATAGGACGCAGTTCACCTTCGTGACCACGCCCGAGGCCTTCACCCGTCGGACCTTTTCAAGGAACTCCTTGTCGATCCCGTCCGGAGGCAGGAGGTCCAGGAACGTCGTCTTGACGTCCAGGCTGGAGAGGACCATCTTTGAATCGATTATCGTGCCATCCGCGAGCTGGACGCCTACGGCCCTCCCGTCCTTCGTGAGGATGCGCTTGACGCCCACGCCAAGGCGGATGTCGGCGCCGAAGTGCCGTGCCGCCTTCGCCAGGGCCTCGCTGATCCCGCCCATCCCGCCTTTCGCGTAGCCGAAGGTCTGCTTGACCCCGTTGATCTCATGGAGGAGCATGTGGCCCAGCATGAGGGCCGTCCCCGGGGTCTTCGGTCCCGCCGGGAGCCCGATCGTCGCGGCGGTGACGAGCATCGCCTTGACCTCGTCCGATTCGAAGAACTCGTCCAAGAGCTCGGCGGCGCTCTGAAGGAGGATGCGCTTCGCGAGTTCCTCCGCCTCCGCGCCTCGGAACATCCCGATCAGGTCGGGCAACGGGGGCGGAGCTTCGAGGACCATCGCCTCGATGAGCTCCATGACCTCGGTCCAGAACGCGACGTACTTGGGGTAGGTGTCCGCATCCTTCTTGGAGAAGCGGGCGAGCTCCTTGTAGTTCCTTTCGTTGTCATTCCACAGGAGGATCGAATCGCCGTTCGGGAAGGGCAGGAAGAACTGCGGGTCGAACGGATGGGCCTCGTAGCCAAACTTCGCGAGCTCAAGGTCCGCGATGATCTCCGGGCGCAGGAGTCCTGCGGAGTACGCGAGGCGGGAGAACCTCACTCCCGGGAAGACCTCCTCCGTGACGCTGGCGCCGCCGACGACCCGGCGGCGTTCCAGGACGAGGACCTTCTTCCCGGCCTTCGCGAGATAGGCCGCGGCGACGAGGCCATTGTGCCCGCCACCCACGACGATGGCATCGAACGTCGCTACGCTCCCGCCTCCCCTCCTCGATTGCCGCCGCGGTTGAATTGCGCCGGGAACGCGCTCACCCGATAAAAAACCGCCGATGGAGGGCTACCAACGGTCCCAGTGGAGCATCTCCGACAATGGGAGGCGTTCCGGCGGCTCCGGTTGCTCTGCCGGCTTGCCCAATGGGATGAGGGCGAGGGGCCGGGCGGGCGCAGGGAGGCCGAGAATCTGCCTCACCCGGCCCTCGTCGAAGGCCCCGATCCAGACCGTGCCCAGGCCCGCGGCGTGGGCCGCGAGGAGGAGGTTCTGCGTCGCCGCGGCCGCGTCCTGGATCATGTAGAGGTTCCGCCCCCGGGCGCCGTACTTCCCGATCCTTCTCGCGTTCGCGCAGACGACGATCACGACGGGCGCCTCCGCGACGAACTCCTGGTCCAAGGCCGCCCGTGCGAGGGCCCGCCTCGTGGCCGGGTCCCGGACGACGACGAAGTCCCGCGACTGGAGGTTCCCCGAGGAGGGAGCCCAGTTCGCGAGTTCGAGGAGCTCCCGGACCCGGTCCTCGGGCACGGGATCAGGACGGAACGATCGGATGCTCCTCCGGTTCCGAATCGCCTCTTGGAGTTCCATGGGCGGCGCATGGAGGATGGGAGGACATCAACGTAGCGTACGGGGAAATCGTACGTCCCGTTCCGGGCGTGGTTGAGGGGGCGTCACCCCATGGGGCGGATCTTGAACTCGCAGTGCGCCGACCCTGCCGCCCTGCACTCCGTCTCCGTCGTGAGCACGGTGCAGTTGCACAGGATTCCCGCGACGTGGCCGAGGATCCCCGCGGTCGTGAAGCACACGGGGGCACGCGCCTCCCCGTAGGACTCCGCCTCGATGCCGTCCTCGAGGGCCACGCTCGCAGAGTGGGCCCGCTCGTCGAAGGCCTCCACCCGGAAACGGCCGTACCCGATCCGGGAGAGCCAGTCGAGGTAGAACCGGAACCGGTCCAGGGCGCTGAGCCGCTCGAGGTCCCTCCGGAACTCGGATTCGATGAACCGCGTGTACGCCGCGCCCGTCTGCTCCCCTTCCCGGTACACGAAGCCGTTTGCGGCTCGGCCCATGATCTCCTCGAGCTTGCGCCGCAGGGAGACGAACTCCACGTGGTGGGCGAGCCAGAACCGCTGGCCGAAGAGAGAAACCCGCCCCTTTGCCTCCTCGAGGCCCAAGGCCTCTTTCAGGGTCTTCACGGGACCGTCCTCTCGCACGTCCCTCGTGTCCGCCCGAACGGCGGCGGGACGGGAGACGTTCGGGACCGCGCTCCTAGGGATTTAAACCCGATGACACGTATTATCACGGATGAGAGGGTCCCCTCGAGATGCCCGGGAGGCCGAAGGGGATCCACGTAGCCCGCGCCGGAGCCGGGGAGGGAACGTTTATGCGCCTTCCTCGGATAGGCCCGCGCGCTGCCGCAGTGGCTTAGGGGTAGAGCGGCGCCTTGGTATCCTCCGCCTCGGGGGACAAAGAGGCGCAGGTCGGGGGTTCAATTCCCCCCTGCGGCTCTTCGAAGATTTCAAGTCGGTCCCCGCTCTGCGGCGGAAACATCTTTAGGACAAGTCGGCGATGAGAGCCCACATCCGAACGCCCTCGGCAAGTCGGTGATCCATTGGTGCGTGTCATCGATCGAGAGGAGATCATGGCAAAGATGGACCGAGAGGACCCGTTCAAGCTCGTCATGGTCATGAACGAGTGGCACTTCGAGGCCGCGCACATCCCCGGATCGATTCTCGTCACGAACCGCGAGGATGCTGCGAAAAAGCTGCGCCCGGACGAGGAGATCGTCGTGTACTGTTCGGACGACATGTGCAGCTCGAGCCATATCGCCGCAGACCGCATGGAGCGAGCGGGCTTCGAGCACGTCCTGCACTACAAAGGAGGCCTCAAAAACTGGAGTGGTGCTGGATTTCCGCTCGAAGGCTCCTTGATTCAAGGGTGAGCTGCTGTTTCGAGCACCCGGGACATCAGGCCAACCTCGTTTCGTCCGAGAAGACGCACCGCCCGCCGACGAACGTGCGGACGACGCGCGCAGCGAGGATTCGCTCTGGAGGAATCTCGAAGAGGTCGTGGGAGAGGACGACGAAATCCGCGTATTTGGTCGGCTCGAGGGTCCCTCGCGTATCCTCCGAATAGCAGGCGTACGCGGCGCGCCTCGTGTAGCCGTCGATCGCCTCCGCCACGGAGACCCGATGCGGGGACGGTTGTCCGTCGACCGCGCGCCGCGCGACGGCTTCGTGGATGCCCACGAGCGGGTTCAGGTCCGCCACGGGCCAGTCGCTCGCGAACACCAACGTCGCGCCCGCGTCGAGGAGGGCCCTCCATGGGAACGACGCGCGGACGCGCGCGGGACCCATGGCCTCCCCCCATCGCCCCGTGAGCTCCGCGGACGCGTGACGGGGCATCATGCACGGAATCACGCCGAGCCTCGCGAACCGCGGGATGTCCTCCGGGGACACGTTCTCGCAGTGCTCGATGCAGTGCCGATTCCCTGACGTCCCATTCGCCTGCATCGCGCGCTCGTACGCGTCGAGGGCGATCCGCACCCCGCGGTCCCCGCAGGCGTGCGTCCGGATCTGGAACCCGAGGCGGTCGAACGTCCGCACGATCTCGTGGAACGTCTCGATCGGATACTGGGTGTGGCCCCGCGAGGACGGGTCGTTCGCGTAGGGCTCCAGGAGGGCCGCGGTCCCTGTCTCCTGGACCCCGTCGATGTACAGCTTGACGGCGGCGACCCGGAGCCAGTCGTCCCAAGTCCGTCGGAGGTGGTCGGCGAAGGACGGGTACGTGTCGGCGGTCGTGTCAGGCGGATGGTACAGGGCCGCGCGGACCCGGATCGTCAGCTCGCCTGCCTTCCAGAGGGCCTCGTAGGCGCGGAGGTCGTCGAGGTTCACCTGGACGTCGAACGCGGTCGTGATCCCGACGCGCGTGGCCATGCGGACCGTGGCCCGAAGCCCGTCGAGGGACCGCCGGCGCTGGAATTCCGGAAGGTGCGGCGTGAGGTCGAACGCCTCGTGGAAGACGCCGGTCGGCTCGCGGGTTTGCGGGTCGCGGACCATCTGGCCGACCTCCCGACCCAGGGAGGCAATCGTCGCGAGCGCGCGTTCGACGAACCGGGTGTTGCCCAGTCCCGTGTGTCCGTCCCACGCGGTCAGGAGGACGGGCCGGTCGTCGACGGCGACGTCTAGGTCCTCCTTCGTAGGGAGGGAGCCGGGCTGGAGGGCCACGTAGTCGAAGCCGTGACCCACGAGGACCTCCTCCTCTGGATGGTCCTCCGCATACGCCCCGACACGGCGCTGGACTTCTCGGAGGGAAGGCCGGTCCATGAGGTCGATCCACGTTCCCAGCTCGAAGCCCCAGATCAGGTGGACGTGCGCGTCGACGAATCCGGGCAGGACGAGCCGACCGCCTGCATCGAGGGCCTGCGTGCTCGGGCCGACGAGTGGATCGATTTCCCGCTCGCTCCCGAACCGTTCGATTCGCTCCCCATGGCAGGCGAGCGCCTCAGCCCACGGCCGGGACCGATTCCCGGTGTAAATCCGCGCGTTCCGCACGACGAGGGTCGCGGCGATGGTCCCCCCGGGCCATGGAAGGGCGGCCCACTATTTGTCATCGCGGCCGGGCGGCGTCACATTTGCGCGAGTTCATCGCGCGCCCTGCAAGCGCTACGCCCGCCATGAATGTGCCCACGACGGTTCCTGCCTGTCCTGCTGTGGAAGGAGAGGAAAAAGACCCGGAGTCATGCCCAACCTAATCGATTCGAGCTTCAACCACCTGAAGAACTCTAGTCGAAATCAGTTTTTCATCCGGCCGACGCGTGGAGGGTTGTGAGGGGTTAGTCTCCAGAAAGCCCTCGGGACTGGGCGGAGGCAAAGCACGACCC
>Ga0265292_1002463_pt1 | contig 12803 bp, 11 predicted proteins | sample Munlanlewell296A_FD_189080 | JGI IMG/M metagenome (GOLD analysis project Ga0265292, IMG submission 189080) | Leachate microbial communities from a municipal landfill in Southern Ontario, Canada - Leachate well 296A | ecosystem: Engineered > Solid waste > Landfill > Unclassified | place: Canada...
ATGGGAATCCTTTTGATGTGTCTAACGTAGGGCATCCTGAGCAGAATGTAGCGAAGCCGAAGGATGCCCGAGGTAATATCCTCGCGAATTTGAAGAACGCTTTCCATAGCGCGGCTTCCAGCCGCAACCAAAAGATTCACCGCGAAGAGGCGAAGATCGCGAAGATGGAAAAATCTTTTTCCACGAAGGACACGAATAAATACGAAGCTTTCAAGGTAATTCCCCCCCTTCGCGTTCTTCCTTTCTTCGCGGTTCCAAAAGATTTGCGCGCTTAATGCAAATGTCGGGCGGTAATATTATATTACCCCCTGACCTGGATTCTTGCCTGTCATCTGGCTAACAAGCGGCTATCCGCCGCGTACCAGTTTCCAGATCCAAACAGCCTCGCGGACTTTCGTCCGCGAGGCTGTTTACGTTTTATCCTTTACGTTTTCGCTCTACGTTCCCTCTTCCCACGAATTCAGATACTTGACCTGTTCAGGAGTCAGCTCGTCAATTTTCACGCCCATGGCAGAGAGTTTAATGCGCGCGATCTCGGCGTCCACTTCGGCTGGGACAGAGTAGACGCGCTTCTCCAGTGTTTCGGCGTTCTTGACCATGAACTCGGCCGCCAGAGCCTGGTTGGCGAAAGACATATCCATCACCGAGGCCGGGTGCCCTTCGGCGGAGGCCAGGTTGATGAGCCGGCCCTCGGCCAGGATGTTGATCTTGCGCCCATCTTTCGTCTCGTACTGTTCCACAAATGGGCGGACAAGTTTCGGGTCGCCCCTGGACAACCCCTGGAGTCCGGGGATGTTGATTTCCACGTTGAAGTGACCGGAGTTTGCCACGATCGCGCCGTCCTTCATCACTTCGAAATGACGGGTATCCACCACGTTGATGTCGCCGGTCACAGTGCAGAAGATGTCGCCGATCTTCGCCGCCTCCATCATCGGCATGACCTGGAACCCGTCCATGACAGCTTCCAGCGCTTTGAGCGGATCCACCTCGGTGACGATGACCAGCGACCCCATGCCGCGCGCCCGCGAGGCCAGGCCGCGTCCGCACCAGCCATAACCCGCCACCACGAAGTTCTTGCCCGCCAGCAGGACATTGGTGGCGCGGATGATGCCGTCCAGTGTGGATTGTCCGGTACCGTAGCGGTTATCAAAGAAATGCTTGGTCATGGCATCGTTGACGGCGATGACCGGGAATTGGAGCATCCCATCCGCGGCCATGGCGCGCAGGCGGATGACGCCAGTGGTGGTTTCTTCGGTGCCGCCGATGATGCCCGGGAGCAGTTCACGGCGGTCCTTGTGAATGGTGGAAACCAGGTCAGCGCCATCGTCCATGGTCATGTGGGGTTTGTGATCGAGGGCTGCACTGATGTGCTTGTAGTAGGTCACGTTGTCCTCGCCTTTGATGGCAAAGGTTGGCACCTCGTACATATTGACCAGCGCCGCCGCCACGTCATCCTGGGTGGAAAGCGGGTTGGAGGCGGTCAGGACGAGGTCCGCGCCGCCCGCCACCAGCGTACGCGCCAGGCTGGCGGTCTCGCTGGTGACGTGCAGGCAGGCCGACAGGCGCACGCCTTTGAGTGGTTTCTCTTTGGCAAACCGCTCGCGGATCAGGCGCAGGACGGGCATCTCGCGCTCGGCCCACTCGATACGGCGGCGGCCGCCTTCGGCTAAATTCAAATCCTTGATATCATAATTATTCATCATTGCTCCTTTTTGTTAGGCAATCAGGTAATAAGGGATTAGGGAACAGGAGTTAGGAATCAGGTGATTTATTCACCATATTGCCTAATCACTAATCCCCAAGTAACTCATCTAGTTTACCACCATCATCAAAATGTTCCCGGAAGCGCCTCACGAACTCTGCGCGGGTATACACATGGTTTTGAGGGCCCTTCTGTTCCAGGCAATAGACCGCCGCCAGCGAGCCGACCTGCCCGCACAGCGTCCAGTCCCAGCCATGGGCAACCCCGGCCAGGAAACCTCCGCGAAAGGCGTCGCCCACGCCGGTCGGGTCCACAATCTGCCGTTCGGGAACGGTCGGAATGAAGACCTGCTCACCGCCGGTGTACAAGTCCGCGCCGTCCTTGCCGCACGTCAACACCACCACCTTGACGTGCTGGAGAATCTGCGCCAGGTCCCAGCCAGTCTTTTGGGCGATCAACCCGAACTCGTAATCGTTGACAAAAAGGAAATGCGCCCCTTCCATGTCGCGTGCCAATTCCAAGCCTTCGAGGCGCGGGATTTGTTGCGACGGGTCGTACAAGTAGGGAATTTTGGCCTGGCGGCACTCGGCGGCAAACTTGGTCATCGCGTCCGGGGTATTCGGCGAGACGATGACCAGGTCGGGGCGCGGCGTGACCTGAAGGATGCTCTGCCTCGCCGCAACTCCCATCGCTCCTGGATAGAACGATGCCAGTTGCGCATTGGACTGGTCGGTGGTGGCAAAGAACGAGGCGGTGAACAATCCCGGTACCACCTCCATCAGGGCCGTGTCCACACCCGCACCTTCGAGGAATGCGCGGTAGTCGGCAAAGTCCTCGCCCACCGTCGCCATCACGCGCGGACGCTCTCCCAGCAGCGCCATCGTGTAAGCGATGTTCGGTGCCACACCGCCGCGCTGACGGGACATGGAATCGACCAGGAACGACAGGCTGATCTTTTCCAACCGTTCGGGGAGGATTTGCTCTTTGAACAGGCCGGGGAAGGTCATCAGATAATCATAGGCGACGGAGCCGGTAAGTAATATATCCATTGCAGGTTCCAGACTTTAGATTGAATTTAGTTTACAGGTTGGAAGGTTGAAAGTTTGCACGTTGGTAAATTCACCTGCCAACTTTCCAACCTGTAAACCTGCCAACGTTTGAACGTAGATTCACATCGAATGGCGGACGTACAATCCCATTCTCGGTCACGATGGCTGTAATCAAGCGGTTGGGCGTCACATCGAAGGCCGGGTTGCGGGCTTTGGCCCCTTCCGGGGCGACGCGCTCGCCGTGGAATAGTATCCCTAAAACTTCGTCCGGGTCGCGCTCTTCGATGGGAATAAGACTGCCATCCGCGAGCGATAAATCAATTGAAGACGTGGGGGCCACCGAATAGACCGGCACGCCGTTATCGTGGGCCGCCAGCGCCAGCATGTACGTGCCAATTTTATTCGCCACGTCGCCGTTGGCGGTAATCCGGTCCGCGCCGAAAAGGACTTTCTGCACCTGGCCGGAGCGCAGGAAATACCCGGCCATGTTGTCGCAGATGATTTCGTAGGGAATGCCGTATTGCCCCAACTCCCAGGCCGTCAGCCGCGACCCCTGCAGGCGCGGACGGGTCTCGTCCACCAGCACGTGGACGCGCTTGCCCTGCTCGTGCGCCGTGCGGACGACGCCCAGCGCGGTGCCCCAGTCCACCACGGCCAGCGCGCCGGTGTTGCAGTGATGGAGGATGGTGTCGCCATCGTCAATCAGCACCGACCCGTGTTCACCCATGCGCTTGTTGATGGCCACGTCTTCGTCGGCAATACGTTGAGCTTCGGCAAGAACAAGAGTGCGCAAATCTTCCACAGAACCGGTCGCAGCGTGGACAACCCGCAGGACACGGTCCACTGCCCAGGCCAGGTTGACCGCCGTCGGGCGGGAGGCTTTCAGTGTTTTTGCAGCAGTTTCCAGGTCCAAAAGGAACGGTGCGGCGGATTGGGCGCGGGACTCCTGCGCGGCCAGTGCCAGCCCGAAGGCCGCCGACGCGCCGATGGCGGGCGCGCCGCGCACGGTCATATTGCGGATGGCTTCTGCGGTTTCTGTACAGGTATGTAAAGAGACAACTTCCAGCGCGGCAGGTAGACGGCGCTGGTCTATCATACGCAGTTCGTGCGAGTCATTGTCCCAGAAAAGTGTCCGCATTTCACACTAAACAACGCCCTTGCAAGGGGCGTCGTAGTTACGGGCGTAGTTTATCATGCCGCGCCCGGAGTGACAAGCATTGACATGGCTTCTTTTCTCAATTATAAGATTACCATGATCACCAAACGATTGTCGCTCGGGTTATGTCTGGTTTCGCTTTTGACTGGTTGTGTGTTCGGGCCAATCTCCGCCCCCACCGGGACCCCCAGCCCGACCCTCCCGCCGGGTGTCACCCCGTCCGACACACCCCTGCCCACCTTCACGCCCTCGCCGACACCTACTCCTGAAGTCCGCGTCGAAAACGGCGAACAGGCGTTCTTTAACGGCGACTATGACCGGGCGCTCTACGAGTACCAGACCGCTTTGGATACTTCCACCGACCCGGATGTGCGGGCAGCCGCGCTGTGGGGATTGGGACGCGCCGAATATGCCGTCAAAAACAATGGCCGCGCCCTGCAAACCCTCAGGCAGTTGACCAGTCAGTATCCGGCTTCTCCAAATGCACTCCGCGCTTATTTCCTGATGGGCGAAATTTACATGGCGCTCACAAGATATACGGAAGCCGCCCAGGCTTATACCGTTTATCTGGCGCTGCGTCCCGGGTTGATTGATGCTTATGTCCAGGAACAACGCGGTGACGCCTATGCTGCGGCCGGTAATGATGCCGAGGCCATTACCGCCTACCAGGTTGCATTGACTGCTCCCCACATCGAGGACGATACCGCCTTGCAGATTAAAATTGCCCGGGCATATGTCAGCCTGGGGGAACCAACCACAGCACTGGAGATGTACGACTCAATCTTCGCGGCAAGCTCGAACGATTATGTGAAAGCCCAGATGGATTTTCTCTCCGGTCAAATCCACCTGTCACTCGGACAAAACGACCAGGCCACCCAGCGCTTCCTCCACACCGTAGATAATTATCCATTAGCCTACGATTCCTATTCGGCATTGGTGGCTCTAGTGAATGCCGGTGTTCCAACAGATGACATGAATCGTGGTCTGGTGGATTACTTCGCCGGTAAATATGGCTACGCCCTGGATGCTTTCCAGCGCTATATAGAAGCCAATCCCCAGAATGACGGCACAGCCCTTTACTACAAAGCGCTCACATTATTCGCTTTAGGTCAATACGAAGATGCGGTCCAGTCATGGGATGTGTTCATCCAAGACTATCCGGATAACCCGCATTGGGCAGCCTCCTGGAACGGAAGTATTTCTCTCCCGGGGCGCGCCTTTACGCAGTGGTATTTCCTTGGCCAGGTTGATGTTGCCGCGCAGACCCTGCTCACCTTTGTCCAACAGGCGCCCGCCGATGCAAACGCCCCAATCTACCTGGTGGAGGCTGGCCGCATTCAGGAACGCGACGGGAAACTGGAAGAGGCAGCTCAAACCTGGGATCGGGTCGCTGACGAATACCCTGGCAGTGAACTCGTCCCGCAGGCTCTCTTCTGGGCCGGGATTGCCCGCACCCGTCTCGGGAAATATAACGATGCCCTGGTCGCCTTCCAACGCGACTCCATCCTTTCCACGAACTTGGAAGACCAGATACGCGCCCATTTCTGGATCGGCAAGGCGCAACAGGCCCTGGGCGAACCTGCTGCGGCACAGGCTACCTGGCAGCAAACCGCGGTCCTCGACCCGACCGATTATTACAGCCTGCGCGCTCAGGATATGCTCTTTAACCGTCCCGCCTTCGACCCGTCGCCCGCTGTCAACCTGACCGTAAACCTGACCGCCGAACTCACCGAAGCCGAAGCCTGGCTGCGCGTCACATTCAACCTGCCAACAGACACCGATCTCAGTACCCCCGGCGCGCTTCTCGCGGACCCACGTCTCATGCGCGGCACCGAGTTCTGGAGGCTTGGCCTGGACGCCCAAGCCCGTCTGGAATTTGACTCTCTGCGCACCGCTGTTGAACAGAATCCTGCCGATTGCTACCGCCTGGCAAATTACCTGCTCGACCTGGGACTTTATTACCCGGCTATTTTTGCTATCCGCCAAGTGCTCACCCTGGCCGGGATGAACACCCAGTCCCAGACGCTGGCCGCACCTGCTTACTTCAACCATGTCCGTTACGGTTTGTATTATCAAGAGCTCATCCTCCCATCCGCTCAACAAGCCGGATTCGATCCACTTTTCCTGTTTTCCGTCATGCGGCAGGAAAGTCTCTTTGATAAGTTTGCTCACTCCTCTTACGCGATTGGTCTGATGCAAATTACCCCCGACACCGGGCAATTCATTGTAGATAACCTGGGCTGGCCCCCCAATTACACATCAGAAGATCTCTACCGGCCAATGGTCAGTGTTGGACTGGGCACATCCTATCTGCTGACCCAACGCATCCGCTTCAATGGTGACCTTTTCACAGCCTTAGCCTCCTACAATGCCGGCCCTGAAGCCGCCCCCATCTGGCGCGACCTTTCTGGCCCGGACCCCGACCTGTTCGTGGAAGTCATCCGTTTCGAAGAGACGCGTAACTATATCCGCAGCATCTACGAAATATATGCGATGTACCGCTCGCTGTACACGACGGTCCCGTAAACTTCCCACCAAAGTTTATCTCCCGCAGAAAATCTGCGGGAGATTGTTTTTAACCGATGTGATCCACGATCTTTTTGTGAAGCGTATCCGCGTTCATGTCGATCACTGAAATCAATTTGTCGCGTCCGCCAACTCCAGCCACCACTTCCAAATGATTAAGCGGTACATCCAGCACTTTTGCCAGAAACTTGAGAAGCGCCACATTGGCCTTCCCTTCCACCGGCGGCGCTGTCAGATGGACTTTGACCGTCCCGTCACTCAAGATATCAACAATTTCGTTCTTGCTGGCACGCGGTGTAACCCGCACAGCCAGGGCTGCGCCCGTCTTGCCATTGTGCAAATGAAAAGACCTTGATCCCATAAGTCACCTCAAAGAGCATAAAGAAAACTGATCAGGGCATAAAACAGGATTTCGACCAAAATGATTAATATCAAAGGACTCAAGTCGAACATCCCTACCAGTGGCACAATCCTGCGAATAGGCGCCAGCAACGGACGAAGTACACGATCCAGTGCATTGCGCACCGGATGGTAAGGGCTGAGAAAATACGAAAGTATCAAATCAACAATCACCAGCAAAATGATCAGATTAGCCAGCGTGCTGATTATTTTTGCAATGATAATAATCATAAATCCTCTATACCGGGCGCGGCCCTAAAATTGCCTGGCCCACTCGCACATAGGTTGCTCCTTCCTCTATGGCAGCAATAAAGTCCGCACTGGTTCCCATCGAAAGTTCTGTCCACTCGGTCTGAGGAAAGTGCTCCCTCAAAAAAACCTGCAGCCGGCGCAAATGCTGGAAGGAGGGGCGCGTCTGCTCTGGATCATCGAAGAAGGGCGGCATGGTCATAAGCCCGCGCAAGCGCAGCCGGGGAAATGCCATAATTTGTTCGAACGCAGGCTCCAGGTCCGGCCAGTGGCGCTCATCCCAGGCCGGGAAACCAAATTTGCTCTCCTCGCCGCTGACATTGACCTCCAACAGCACCGGTAGTGTCCGGCCTGACTCATCACAGTACCGGTCCAGCCGCCCGGCAAGTTTGACGCTGTCCAGCGAATGCAACATTGAAAAGTGCCCGGCCACCAAACCGGCCTTACGACTCTGAACATGGCCGATCATGTGCCATTCTACCGCAGTTTCCGGGAGAGCGGCGATTTTGGCGACAGCTTCCTCGGCATAATTTTCGCCCAGGATGGACGCCCCGGCCGCGATCGCCGCCCGGACTACCTCCAATGGCTGAGACTTGGATACGACCACCAGGCGTACCGTCCCTGCTGCGCGCCCAGACCGGGCAGTTGCTTCGGCAATCTGACCGAGGACACGCTGATAACGTTCACGAATAGCGGAGATCAGGGCTTCATCCATGTCTGGATTATACCAATGCAATGATTGCACCAAATCGGCCGGTGCGGCCCTTCTCAGCGCGGTGTGAATACCAGTCCTCGGTATGACAGGCGGTACACAACCCGGCTACTTCAATATGACGCACCCCGGCCTGTTCAAGGAGCTGGTAATTGGCTGCCCATAGATCGAATTTCATGTGACCAGCGCTCGCTGAGAGCAAACTCGAGGCATCGCTCCCAAAAGCTTGCTGCACCTGAATGACTACGTCCGATCCGACTTCGTAATGGTCCGGGCCAATGGATGGGCCAATCGCTGCCTGTATATCGGCCGGGTTTGAACCGTAGTGTTTCTGCATCGCTTCCACCGCAAAACGGACCGTGCCGCGCACCGTGCCCATCCAGCCGGCGTGGGCAATCCCTACCACCTTGCGAACAGGATCGTGAAGCATGATCGGCACGCAATCCGCGAAGCGCATCATCAGCGTAAGCCCGGGTCTGTCCGTCAGGATGGCATCCGCTTGCAGATGAGGTGACTCCGGGGGGCGCGGAGCTTCAGCAATTACCACCTCAACGCCATGTACCTGCCAGACATCATAAACAGAAGCCGGGTCACGCTCCAGGATAGCCAGCGCGAGACGACGATTTTCGCGCACCCGCTCCAGGTCATCGCCGACCGTGCTGCCCAGGTTCAGCGCAGCCCACGGGTCTGGGCTGACACCTCCCCGCCGGGTAAAAACGGAATGAGTCAGACCTTGGCCCAATCGCTCGAATTGAAAATAACGGATTTGGCCGTGCGACAGAAAAGACATACGAAAGTTTATTTCTTGAGAACGGCGAACTTTTTGGCCAGGAAGCGGCGTGTATCGGCCATGCTCTCTTCGATGAGCGGAAACATAAACCAGGCCGTGGTAAGACCAAACAGGAAACCGGTCAGCGCGCGCAGGAGCGGGGTGCTCTCACGATATGGCAGGATGGATTGGATAAACGTGCTGGGGATCTGGCTGAATAATTGCGAGAAGCCATCTAGGCCAATCGGCCCCAGCCCGACCAGCACCCAGATCAGCCAGTGCAGTTTCGGCAGCTTCCGCCCGGTGAGGGCATAGACCACGCCAAATAAAGCCATCGCGCCCCAGATGGCAACGTCCCGCTCGCACAGGGCAACCTTATAGCCGAGCAGCGCATTCCCTTCAAAAAGCCGCGCCTGGAGCCGGCTGGGATCGGTCAAATCGGTGATGCCGCTGACCTGTTCGAAAGTGAGCACAGCGGGTATTTTCGCGGCGGCGTGCGGATAATAAGCCTGTTCACCAAACAAGAAAAACGAGCGGAACGCCCACTGATGGCACAGTGGACGGTAGATTTTGTAAATCACCTCGGCCGGTGTGTTCCAGCCCGCCTTTTTGAAAATCGGCGCCAGGAATGGGAACCCTATGTACAGGATCAGGAACAAATTGAAAATGGCCAGGTAGTGCTTCGATATCCAGTAAGAGATTTTATCCGCTTTGCTGATCGTCTGAGTGCGCGAGGTGTTCACCTGGAATGTTTTGTCGTTGATATTTTCCAATTGGGACCGGCGGTCAGCGGCTGCACCGAGAGTCATCTTCAATTCCTGGCGCGTAAAAGGCGCTTTCAGCCGGAACGGTCCCGCCTCCACGACCGGGATTTCCAGGGCGAAAGTGTCCCGCAGAGAAGGATCGGAGTCAATATCGAGAATCGCCAGTTGATGCGGGATCACCTCCTGCAAGGCTTTCAAATCTTCTTCGGCCTGCTTACAGAGTTCACAACCAGCGCGGGTATATAACGTGACAGTAATCATTTATTTATGCCTTCATGGAAAGATTTTGGTCGAGCACGTCTGCGCTCATGGAGTAATCAACGATGGCGCGGATAACCCCACTTGCGTCAATAAAATAACTGGTCGGATAAACCATAGTTTTTATTCACCCTTATAGGCCGAAGTTAATGAGGGGGATGTAATTAGCCAACACGCTGAACGAACCCAAAAAGAGCAGGATGCCGACCACAATCAAGAGTACCCCCATCACAATTTCGACCATACGCATTAATTTACTGTAGCGGCGTAGAAGAGTGCTCACCCAACCAATCCCCAGGGCAGCCAACAGGAATGGAATTGCCAACCCGGTGGAATATGCAACTCCCAAGGTTGTCCCCTTGACGATTGAGCCACCATTCACGGAGAAGGTCATAATCCAGCCTAATACCGGTCCAATACACGGCGACCAGCCGGCTGAGAAGAAAATGCCCATCAACACTGATGAGATGTAACCCCAGCGGCGATCCACTTGGGAGTGGATACGCACGTCATATTCCAAAAAAGGGATGCGGAAAACGCCAATCATGTGAAGGCCGAAAACAACGATAACGAATCCGCCTAATTTGGCCAGCCAGGTGCGCACATCATAGAGCAATAGTCCAAGCGCCGAGGCAATGATATTGAACAGAATAAAGACCAGGCTGAAACCGAGCACGAATGCCAGGCCGTGCGTAAAAGTCACCCAGCGGTTCTTACCGGACGATTCGCCACCGGCGGCGCGCCCGCCTAAATATCCGATATAAGCAGGTACAAGCGACAAGACACACGGAGAAAGAAAAGAAGCCAGGCCTGCCAGAAATGCAAGACCAATCGTCACATTGAAATTATTCATTACACCTCATCACCATTAAAAAACATCTTCTACAATCACGTGGGTACTGCCGCCCGAATAGTCGTTCCAGGTGATTTCTCCCGTATCCAGCCCGACTTCCGGCTGCGACCAGCGGAAGATCCATTTCGCATCCTCCGGTTTGCAGTTAACACATCCATGCGAACGCACTGTGCCGAAATCGTTATGCGAGGTCGCGGCATGGATAGCCACACCGTCGCCCACGAAAAGCGTCGTCCAGGAAATTCCCGGAAGATCGTAACTGGAAGCCACTGTATTGGCTGCCATGCGGACGGATATCAACTTCCGCCAGACGGCATGCTCACCCAACGGTGTCGAGTTTTCCTGTATGCCCGTTGAGACGCGGCAAAAATAGACTTCCCGGTCGCCTTCTTTGCACGATAAAGTCTGGTAATTCAGGTTCACAACGACCTTCTTGGTAGCAGGGTCAACATCCGGGTTGATCGGTGAGACATCCTCCTCGGTCAAAGGGCGAAACGCCGCCCCTTCTGCCCAGAAGAGGTCACCGGGGTTTCCATAACGCTCATTGACACGGTATTGGATCGTACCTGTATCCGTCGTCCGGACCTGGTCAACCCACATGACTTGCGAATAGTACAGACGCGCCTGCAAACTATAGGCGATGTGGTCACGCATCCAGCCGGAGACCGGAGCGGGGTTTTCCATCAAAAGGTCCACATAAGGAACCGTTACCTCGCCCCAGAAGCCAGCCTGGCCTTCCAGCAATGCCGACAGGGGCGCATTGGGAAGGTTTCGGCATGGCTGGAGATAGGAGGAATAGATGTACCCCTCGGGCGTCTCCACCCAGCGCTGGTTGGGGAGATTAAGATCAATATTTTCGGCGCTGACTTCTTTCAGCCAGGGGAAAACTTCATCACGCTGAGCATCGCGTACCTTCGTGCCGCCAACATCGGGACGCGCCATGATCGGGATCGTGCCGCCCCATTGCATACTTGTATCGGCTGTGCAATTGCGCCCCAGAAAATCGGCTTGAGGAAAATCAGGCAAAAGAACAGCACGGCTAATTTGGTGAAACCCCAGCCTGGATGTCAAGGGACGCAGCGCCATAGCGCCCAAGCCGAGGCCAGCCAACTTCAGAAAATCACGGCGGGAAACAGGTCGGTTGGATGAAGGCATGCGGCCAAGGATAACCGTAAACGGGAGGGAAGTCAATCGGTACCTTAAACGCGGCTTACAGGGTACTGCGTCCCGTACTGGAACCGGGACTACCACGTAAATATTCGAACCCGAATCATTGTTTTTTCCCGGCTTTTCGGCCGCTTCAATTCAATTATTTATGAGTCCACTGCAAAAAGGTCTTTAACACGAAGGACACGACGTACACAAAGGATAAGTGAAAAGGGTTTTCCTTCGTGCCCCTTCGTGACCTTTGTGTTTAGATGGTTTTTGCAGTAGAGTCATTATGTAAGAAGCAGTAAAAGAAGCGGGCCTTTGGGAATTCCCGTGATAAAGGGAAGTTATGGGGATGTTCCCCTTATTTACCCCATCACCACGGCGATTCCCAAATAATAAAAAAATCCCGCCGCCCGGATTCGGGCCGCGGGAATGTATATGGGTCAGCAAAAATTATTTCACATCACCAACAACCAAGGTAGTCGTGGTGAAGCCGGTTGCATCAGCAGCGGGGTCGAGGTAGACGGATACCGAATAGGTATTCGTCTCATCTGCAGCAATGGCATCACCGGTCGGATTGATAGAAGTGTATTCCATTGCGACCAGCTTGTTCTGGCCATCCATTACCATGACCACCACCGTGGCGCCGCTCAAATTCCTGCCACTGGTATTGGAAACACTGCCATCAAAAGTCCAGGTTGCGCCGTCTTTCTGCACTGTTCCGTCGGTAGCAACCAGGTCAACAAATTCATTGGAAGGTGGGGATGTGTACCAGGTGTCGAACTGTGAAGAGTAAGTGCTCACAAGAGCAGCCTGGTCGGGGTTATAGTTGACACTACCGAACGATGAAATACTAAAGGGCAATGGCACGCCTGGATTCATCGGAACAGGAAGAAAGGAATAACTGGCATCCAAAACCGTACCATCCGCACCATATAGACCGGCAACCACCAGAGAATCGAGCGGCTGGTCGGAATTATTGTTTATCCAACCAACAACATGGAAAGAACCATACTGATCGAAATATCCGTTGGTGAGTGTAAGCCCCATAGGATAATCGGTCACACTGTCGGTCACGTCCACGTCCCAATAAAGCGACCATTGGGTCGAGCCGCCCGGGTTGGGTAAGCTGATTTCAAAAGGAGTCCGGTCGCGGCCAAGCGCATCGCCTGTAGGGGCCAATTCGGTGGTGTAAGTGCCAGTCGAATCAGCAG
>Ga0265292_1002464_pt1 | contig 12801 bp, 10 predicted proteins | sample Munlanlewell296A_FD_189080 | JGI IMG/M metagenome (GOLD analysis project Ga0265292, IMG submission 189080) | Leachate microbial communities from a municipal landfill in Southern Ontario, Canada - Leachate well 296A | ecosystem: Engineered > Solid waste > Landfill > Unclassified | place: Canada...
GGAAACTTCGGAGTACAAGTTACTATTGTCAGCCGGGGTTGATGGGGTGACCATTTACCAGGAAGTATATGACCCAATAACTTATGACCGAGTACATATAAAAGGCCCCAAGAAGAATTACCTGTTTAGAATCAATGCACCCGAGCGGGCCTGTCAGGCCGGAATGCGGGCAGTTAATATCGGCGCCCTGATAGGGCTTTTTGACTGGCGGAAAGAGGTTTTCGCAGCCGGTCTGCATTGCAGGTATCTTCAGGACAGGTTTCCCGGTACTGAGATAAGTATATCGTTTCCCCGGTTAAGACCGGCGCAGGGCCGGTATCAACCGGCATCTGCTGTTACGGACAAAGACCTCGTCCAAATGATTACGGCTTTCCGGTTATTTTTACCACGGGTCGGTATCACACTCTCCACTAGGGAAAAGGCTGTTTTAAGGGACAATTTAATCAGAATGGGGGTAACCAGAATGTCCGCCGGGTCTTGTACTGAGGTGGGTGGAAGACTGGATGGTGATGGACACAATGGGCAGTTTGACATCTCTGATAAGAGGTCTGTTAGGGAGATGAAGGAAGCAATTCATAGATTGGGATACCAACCGGTAAGCAAAGATTGGCTGGTAATATGAAGGGGTTGTCTCAAAAGAGACAACCCCTTTTTGGGGGGAGAAAAAATTGGTTATTTTACGGGTAAAATTGGTTAAAGGGGTAGCATATTAATTATTTTACTGGCAATAATACCATGTTAAGGAGGCGATGATGAAATGGTTCAGATGGGAGATCCCTTTACCGGGAATGTATCGAAGAAACTGTCAAAAGACGAACTGGTTCAGGCTTTAAGGGTTGATATTGCCGGGGAATTGGAAGCTATAGTGGCCTATGACGCTCATGCTATGGCTACGGATGATCAAAGGGCAAAGGCTATTCTATACTCAATCCGTGACGAAGAACGGCAGCATGTTGGTGAACTTATTCACCTGATAGAAATCCTGGACCCTCAGGAAGCCCAGTTCCTGTCAAAAGGTAAGCAGGAAGTTGACCAACTGCTAAGCCAAAAAGGGCAGTATAGTCAACAAGCTCAAGCAGTTAAGGCTGCCCAGCAAACCCAGTATGGTCAGCAGACCCAGCAGGGCCAACAGATTCCTCAGACCCAATATGGCCAAAGCCCGTTCGGCAATCTGGGTCTCCAGGGGCCGCATAACTGGCAGTAGTATGTAGTCGCTAGATACTTACCTAAAAAATGAGCAGGCGAAATGCGGGATTAGCAGACAATAAATCCTGCAAGGCCTGCTTGTTTTTTCTATTTCAAAAAAAGAGTTAAGCTGCCAGGCTGGTTTTTTGGATTTTGCGGACCGGTAAATACATAGAAGAATGTTACAGAGGATATCCTAATTCTATAGCAATTAAGTAAGTGATTTCCGGCTCTGGAAAGGCCAAGAAAGGATGGTAGCGATGCGTTTAAAGAAATTTGTAGTTTTTGCCGTGATTCTATCTGTTTTGTTCGGAATCTTTATTTATTCCCACAGCATTTCTGCCCAAACACCTACTCTTTATTGGGGTAGTTCGGGCCGTGATGTTTCCAACGTGCAATCGAAGTTAAGTGATTGGGGTTATTACAATGGACCTATTGACGGGGTTTTTGGCGCCGGTACTGCGGATGCAGTTAAGCGGTTTCAGAGAAACAACGGCTTGGGTGCAGACGGGGTGGTAGGCCCTGCCACCTGGGCGGCCCTGGGCTTTAATGTCCGGGGGCCGGCCACATATCAACCTTCCAGGGGTGTTTCGGCGAGGGATGATGTAACGCTCCTGGCCAGGGTTATCATGGGAGAGGCCGGGGATGAACCGTACCTTGGCAAGGTGGCGGTTGGCGCAACAATCCTTAACCGGGTGGCGAGCGGCAAATTTCCCACTACTTTGGCTGGAGTCATATATGAGCCCAATGCTTTTGAATCAATAACAAACGGTATCGCAAATCAAACGCCTTCTCAGGAGTCCTTGAAGGCTGCGCTTGATGCTATTAACGGCTGGGACCCCACCCAGGGCGCCCTGTTTTTCTGGAATCCGGCCAAACCGGTAAGCAGTTGGATATGGTCCCGGCCGATTATAACCCAAATTGGCGCCCACGTGTTTGCTAAATAATAATGGTGATGTCAAGGTAAAAGAAGAGGAGGATGTTGACTTGAAAAGATGGTGGATTATTCCCGCCTTGGTCGGGGTACTGGCTATTGCTGGGCTTGCTTACTGGGGTTACGGCCTGTCACGCGATAAACAGCAGTATGTCACTTATTTGAATAATCGCAACCAGGGCGCCTTTTATAATCTGGTAGGGCATGTGGAAAATGTTGAGGCCATGATCTCAAAAGGAGTTGTGGCGAATTCTCCCGGGCAGAGGATGATGATTTTTGCCGATATCTGGCAGCAGGCCTATGCAGCCCAGCAAAACCTATCCCAAATTCCTATGACCGGTCCTAGTGTAACTAGAACCTCAAGGTTCCTGACCCAAACAGGGGATTACGCATGGTCTCTGGCTAAGAAGTATTCCCGGGGTCTTACCGTAAAACCGGAGGAGCTTCAAAAACTAAACGAACTTCACACACAGGCCGGCTATCTTGCAGTTGAACTGCAAAAAATTGAAAGGTCGGCGGCTGACGGCAGGCTTTCATGGGGTGAAATAAAGGGAGCGGCGGACCGTGACCTGAGTAAAAAGGTACCTCCGGTGCCTATGGGTCTGCAAAAGATTGATAAAAACATGGAAGCTTTCCCAACATTGATTTATGACGGCCCGTTTTCAGACCACATTACCCGTCAGAGCCCCAAAGGCTTGACTGGCAATCAAATAAATAAAGACCGGGCGGCCGATATTGCCAGAAGTTTTGTAGAGGCAGGAACGACAAACAAATATAAAACTACGAAAACCGAAAATGTAAACGGGACCATCCCGGCTTTCAGAATCCACTTAGTCCCTCAAAATGCGAAAACGCCTGTCGTTATTGTAGATGTTTCAAAAAAAGGCGGGCATGTCCTGTCAATGCTGAATCCTAGGGCTGTAGCCAAACCTGAAATGCCTGCCGGTAAGGCTGCTTCAATTGGGAGCAGGTTCCTGGCAGGCCAAAAAATAAATAATATGGAACCCACATATGTGATTGAACAGCGAAATACCGGAGTCGTTATTTTTGAATATATACAGGACGGGGTAATTATTTATCCTGATCTGATGAAAGTCAAAGTAGCTCTGGATAATGGCGAGGTAGTCGGATTTGAGGGTACGGGATTTGTCATGAATCATCAAACCAGGAAGCTTTCCAAACCTAAAATCAGTGAAAAGCAGGCCTTAACAGCAGTCAACCCTCAACTGAAGATTAAGTCAAAGAAGCTTGCCGTAATTCCGTTGGAAAACCTTCAAGAAATACTTGTCTATGAATTTAAAGGAGACCTTAACGGAGATAATTTTATCGTCTATATAAATGCCAAAACAGGAAAAGAGGAAAAGATATTAAAAGTTGTTAATACCAACGGAGGGCCGGTGACAATGTAAAAATGGTAGTGTCCCATAGGAATGTATCTACCGCTTCCTGGGCTTTCATGGCTAAATATTGGGCGGCTCCTTTACCTATGGGATGCTCCCGTTAAACCAATCAAGAATTTTGCGGCGGACACCGAAGAGGTCTTCCAGATAAGGGTTTTCTCCTGGTTGACCTGGCAAGGGTGGGCCGGGACTTCCCTGTACACCCGGATAGTAGTGAATACCGCACGGTTCTATAGGCTCGGTCCCCTGAACGAAACTGGCCGGGAGGGGATTTGGACAATAGAGAGTTGCCAGTAAGCCGGAATCGCTGCAGATATTTACTTTTATAATACCGGGGGGGACGGGAAAACCGACAGAAGCCTTATCTCTTAAAGCCCGGGCCATAAAGTTAGCCCAAATGGGGCCCGCTATTTTTCCGCCGGGGATACCGACCGAATTGTTCGGATTATCGTAACCGATGTATACACCGGCCACGAGCTGCGGTGTAAAGCCTACAAACCAGGCGTCCCGGTAATCCTGGGTAGTCCCCGTCTTTCCTGCGGCCGGTCGGGAGATAACTGCGGATAATGAGCTTGCGGTACCACCGGGCTGCAAAACACCGGAAAGCATATCAGATACTAAGTAGGCAGTGGTTTCTGGGATAACACGCTGTTTTTTTGGCTGGTTTTCTTCGATTACGTGACCGTTTTTGTCGACTATTTTCGTAATTATCAGGGGGTCGTACCTTATTCCCTGAGATGCCAGGGTGCAGTATGCGTTTGTTAATTCCAGGGGAGTTACTTCAGATGTCCCCAGAGCTAGGGAGAGGTATGGCCGCAGGGTGCTCTTAATCCCCATTTTATGGGCATAGTCAGCTGCGGTTACCGGGTTAATCTCATTAGCCAGCTTTACAGCAATTGTGTTGTCCGAAATCGCGAGAGCTTCCCTTAAAGTAAAAGGCCGGTAATGGTAAGGGTTTGGTCCGTAATCAGTGGGTTTATAAGTCGAGCCATTACTCTGTGGATACTCCGCCGGTTCGCAGGCGAGGGTACTTCCCTGAGTGTATCCTCTATCAATGGCAGCGGTATACAAAAATGGCTTGAAAGCTGAACCGGGCTGTCGTCTGGCTTGAACAGCCCTGTTAAATTTGGATGTGGTGAAATCGCGCCCGCCAACCATGGCTTTGATGTATCCATTCAGCGGGTCGATGGCAATCAAAGCCCCCTCCAGGGAAGGACTTCGACCAGCCAATACGTTGTTAAAAGAGTTCTCAGCAGCTTGCTGCATATCGAGGTCAAGGGTGGTATGAACCGTAACCCCTTCTGAAAATAGCATTGCCGCCCCGTCTTCGTATTTTTCTGTAATGTATTTAACTATCTCATTTACAAAGTAAGGAGCAGTTTCTTGTTTTAAGCCACCGGGTTTGAGGACCAGCTTTTCCCTGGCTGCCTTATCAGCTTCCCGGTCTGTTATAAACCCTACTTCTACCATTCGGTTTAATACCGTTTTCTGCCTTTTTTTCGCTCCCTCCCAATTTTGAAAAGGGGAGTATGTGTTAGGCGCTTTGGGCAGGCCGGCCAACAACGCACTTTCAGCTAAGTCCAGTTCTGAGGCGGATTTGTCAAAATAGGTTTGGGCTGCGGTTTCGATTCCGTATGCGCCCTGCCCGAAATATATTTGGTTAAGATATATTTCAAGTATTTGCTTTTTGGTGTATTTTTTTTCAAATTGAATGGCCAGCCATGCTTCCGAAAATTTCCGGCCAAAGGTTTTTTCCCTTGAAAGATAAAGATTTTTTACTGTTTGCTGTGTTATCGTACTTGCGCCCTCGACAATTTTCCCGGCCTTAAGATCATTCCATGCGGCGGAGACAATCCGTACCGGGTCTAATCCAAAGTGCCTGTAAAATCGGGCATCCTCTACCGCCACAAAGGCATTTTGGGTGGCTTCCGGGATTTGGTTAAGAGGTACCTGCACTCTGTTTTGCCTGTAAAGGGTAGTGATTGTTTTTCCGGCAGCATCATAAACCTTGGATGCCACCGACATTTGGGGGTCAGGCAGAGTAAGCGCGGTACAGCCGCCAATAAAAAGAGTGAAAACAAGTACACCCAATAGCATCAGCCCATAAAGGACATTTTTTTTCAAGGTCACGAAGCTCACCAGCTTTTAAGTAGTATAGGTTTATTATATCAAAAATCATTGGTCATATGTGGGGGTAAGTTTTTAAATGACTAACTTTTTAGAAAATTTCGGATATTAAGAAGGATTTTTTACAAGTTCTGGCGAACAATATAAGGTTGAAAACTTTATGCCGCTGTTTCAGGGTTATAAATCAAGCCTATTTATAACAACGTTGGCTTTTTGACGCTTGTTTGGAGGTGACCCAAGGTATGCTCGAGTATGACAAAAATGTTAAAACTACAGGTTTTGTACCTGTTAGGCAGTCTGGGGTACTGATAGCAGACCCCGGTGGAAAATTAAAACTGGCCAGGTGGCGGCTCCAAAGTGATGGCCACCGGGTTCACTATGTCCAGGACTTGTCTTTAGCCGAGTCTATTATCCGGAATGAAGAAATACAAATTACTCTTTTTAATGTCGGTGGAGTAGACGATCTGGAATCATTAAAAACAATCAATAATATTAAAGGAACTTCAGAAATTTTAGTTATCACACCAGGGACGGGCCACCTGAAGAAAATAATATCTGCCGCAGGTATCAAAAAAGTCATCAGCAGGCCGATAGATTATCCCCAGTTGAGTAACGCTGTCAGGGCCGAATTAGATAATATTAAGGAGCGTAAACGCAAAAGGTATGTTTTTGAGAGGTTTAGAAAAGCGATTACCGGACCGCGGGTATTATATAAAAATGTACTTGATCAGATAAAACCAGGGATACTGATTGTGGATCCCTCAGGAAAGAGTACCTTTATAAATAAACAGATGAGCGCATTATTGGAAATAGATTTATTGAACGCCCTGGAAAAACCTTTTGATGAACTACTTGCCCGCAGCTCCTGCCCATTAAGCGGTTCCCTTCTGGATGGTTTAACCAAGGCATTTAGCTTACGGGAGGATTCTTTTAATTCAATAATGATAGAAGAACCGGAGGATAGTAAGTCCTGGAACATAGAAGCTCATCCGGTTTTTGCCGGAGGAAACGAATTTATCGGGGCTTTTGTATCAGCAGAGCTGATTGCAAAGCCCAGCAAGATGGACAAAGGGATGGCTCAATCTGAACAGCTGGCCATGGTTGGTCAGTTAGCAGCCGGCGCGGCTCATGAAATAAGAAACCCATTAACCTCGGTGAGAGGTTTTATCCAGCTGCTGCAAAATGAGCTGCAGGGTACATCCAAAGGAGAATATATTAATATAATAATCGCCGAAATAGATAGGGTCAACACAATCGTCAACGAATTTCTGAAACTGGCTAAACCTGCAGCTCCAAAGAGAATGGACTGCAGTATAAAGGACCTCTTCGAGGATATTCATATTCTTATAGAAAGTGAAGCATTTTTAAAAAATATCGATATAACAAAAGATTTCTTGGAAACCCTTTCTCATATTCAGATTGATTCCGAGCAGGTTAAACAGGTTTTAATTAATATTATCAGAAATTCCTTTGAGGCTATGCCCGAAGGAGGCGCTATGTCTGTACGGGCCTTTGAATTACCTAAAGAACGGGAGGTCTGCCTGGAAATATCTGATACAGGTGAGGGGATGGATGAAGAAACGGTTAAAAAGATTTTCGAGCCGTTTTTTACGACGAAGGATAACGGTACCGGGTTAGGGCTGGCGGTATCTTCTGAAATAATGAAAAGCAATGGTGGTCGGATGGAAGTTGAAAGCAGGCTGGGTGGGGGAACAACGACGCACCTCTATTTTCCGTATGAATAACAGCTCCCGAGTTTTTTGAATTGCTTTTACCGGATTGGGTAAGATAGGTTTAGAAAAAAGGGGGTGAGTTTATGGCTAATACTGTTATCCATGTTGAGGGAATGACATGTACGCATTGTAAGATGTCTGTAGAAAAAGCCTTAAAAACCCTGGACGGGGTTCAGGGCGCCGCAGTCAATTTGGAAGCAAAAACTGTAGCGATAGATTTTGACCCGGCTGTGGTTAGCGCGGAGAATCTTAAAAAGACGATTTCTAATACTGGATACGAAGTTAAGTAAGGCTGGGCCTTACTTATTTTTATTTATCCAGCTTTCCTCCCCTGTCTAAAAGGACACAATCCACCCCGGATAAAAACAGTTCTAAATTGCCATAATGTAAATATGGGAACGCGATTTGGGCAGCCGGGGAGGTGAAGCTTTGGCCGTAAAATACCGCCGTGTTTCGCGTTATCATGAGATTGCCGGAGTCCTCATCAGACACGGATTCAGGTATTTAGCAGAAGGTTATTCGTACCCTCAACGGGTCCGCCAGGTTTTCGAAGACCTTGGCCCCACGTTTGTTAAGCTGGGGCAGTTATTGAGCACAAGACCTGATTTAGTGCCTCCTGAATATATTGATGAATTAAGTAAACTTCAGGATGATGTCGGAGAAGTTCCCGAAGCCGATATCCGGGCACAGTTCGTAAAAGATATGGATAGACAGCCTGAGGAAATTTTTCTTCGTTTTAATTACAAACCTCTTGCCAGTGCTTCGATTGGCCAGGTTCACGAGGCGGTTCTCCCGTCCGGAGAGAAAGTCGTTGTGAAAGTCCAGCGGCCCCACTTGATTCAGTTAATTAACGGTGATATTAAAATACTTAAGAATTTTTCCGGGATACTTCAGAAGCGCACAGTTATTGGGCAGGTCTGTGATGTTCAGGAGATAATTGATGTATTTGAAAGGCAGATCCATAAAGAACTTGATTACCTTACGGAAGCAGTTAACACTGAGGCCTTTCACCGGGAGTTTTGTGATGATGAGAACATTGTTGTTCCTACGGTCTTTTCTGATTATACAACAAGGGAAATTCTGACGATGGAGTATGTTGAGGGTGTCAGGGTTGAAGAATTTGAGCAGTATAATTATTCCTTTGAAGACCGGGCCCGGTACGCCAAAAATATGCTGTTGGCTGTTTTTCAGCCCCTATTTAAAAAAGGGGTGTTCCACGGTGACCCACACCCGGGGAATATCTTGTTTCAGGACAATTTTAAGGTTGTGGTCATCGATTTTGGGATTATCGGGAGGTTTGATCAGACCCGCCGCCGCCAGGTGGCTGAATTAATGGTTGCTTTGGCAGAACGTGATGTTACTGCTGTTATGAATATAATCCTGGAGACCGGGGTAACGACCAGGCGTTTACGACAGCAGCATTTTTTTGAGGATGTTTCGGAAATCGTAGAAAAAGCCAATGGTGTGACAAGTGGTGGGATTGAACTGGGACAGCTGATTAACGGGATGATTACAATTTCCATTAACCATGGTATTAAAATGCCTGACAGCCTGTTTATTCTCGGCAAGACAGTGATGCTCAGTGAGAATATGGCCAGGAGAATATGCCCGGAACTCGATATTTCAGTTATAATTAAGCCTTTGGCAGTGGAGCACTTAAAAGAGACTTTACGCCCCGAGCTGTGCACCGGAAGTCTATATAAACAGATATCCAATGTTTCGGAGGCTATTTTTTCCCTACCCAAAGACCTTTGCCAGGCGGTAAGCAATTTGGCGAATAACGAGACAAGGATTACATTTTATCACCGAAATCTAAACTGGTTGTATGATATGCTTGATATTTCCTCCTCCAGAATAGCTTTCGGCCTTATTCTGGCTTCTTTAATCGTGGGTTCGGCGGTTATTATGCATACAGGTAAAGGGCCGCTGCTTTGGGGTTATCCCGTCCTGGGGACATTGGGCTTTGTTTTTTCGGGTCTGTTGGGAGTCCTGATTCTATTTTCCATGCTTCGTTCCGGGCGGCTGAGGTAGAAAGAAATATATCTGTAAGAACATGAAAGCTCATTTTTGCATACCAATATTATTGACAGGGAAATCAGTAAGTGATATAATTTTAAAAAATTTATATATAAAGACCGTGATGGGGACAGTAAGTGTTTCGTTACCTTGAAGAGAGCCGGAATTGGTGAAAACCGGCAGGGGCGGGATACCGAAAGCCACCCCGGAGTTGCCGGCTGAAACTAAAGTAAGCCTGGCCGTATAACCCGCGTTAAAGGTGAGCTAAGTTGGGTTTGCCTTTCAGCAGCCAACTAGGGTGGTACCGCGTGAGAAAACTCTCGTCCCTGGAGGACGGGAGTTTATTTAATTAAAGGGGGCTGAAGGATTTGGATGAGAAGGACCGGGAAATTCTCGCAATATTACAGAATAACAGCCGTTTAAGGCCTGAACAGATAGCGGCAATGATTGGGGTAGACCAAGCAGAGGTAGAAGACCGCGTAAAGGAGTTGGAGGAAAAGCGGATTATCATTAAATACCATACATTAATCAACTGGGAACTGGCCGGTGAAGAAGTTGTATCTGCCTTAATCGAGGTAAAGGTAACCCCGCAGAGGGGTTCGGGATTTGATAATATAGCGGAAAGAATTTACCGTTTTCCCGAGGTTAAGGCCGTTTACTTAATGTCCGGCAGGTATGATGTTTCGGTACTTATTGAAGGTAAGACGATGAAAGAAGTGGCCCTCTTTGTGGCGATGAAACTTGCTACTATAGAAAACGTACAAAGCACTGCGACCCATTTTGTATTGAAAAAATACAAACAGGAAGGTGTTATTCTGGAAGATAAGGAAAAAGACCGAAGGCTGGTGATTTCACCATGATTAAATGGACAGAAAAGCTGTGTCCGCAGGTAAAAAACATTCCGCCGTCGGGTATAAGGCGGTTCTTTGACCTTGTTTCCGAGATGAAAGGGGTTGTTTCTCTGGGGGTGGGTGAGCCGGATTTTGTAACCCCCTGGCATATCCGGGAGGCCTGTATCTACTCCCTTGAAAAAGGCTATACAATGTATACGTCGAACTGGGGGCTGATCGAACTGCGGGAGGAGATTGCCCGCCACCTCTATGACAATTACCAGGTTGAATATGAACCTTGTACAGACGTCCTTGTAACTGTAGGTGTCAGTGAAGGTATGGATTTAGCCCTGCGGGCTGTTCTCGCCCCTGGGGATGAGGTACTCATCCCTGAGCCATGTTATGTGTCTTATTCCCCCTGCACCAGCCTGGCGGGCGGAACCCCCATACCAATTTTAACCACGGCGGATAACGATTTTAGGGTTACGGCCGCTCAAATTGAGGAAAAAATTACTCCCAAAACCAAAGCCCTTATCCTGAGTTACCCAAATAATCCTACCGGAGCGACAATTTCCAGGGAAGAGTTGATGGAAATAGCCAAGGTTGTAAAAAGACACGACCTTGTCGTTATCTCAGATGAGATATATGACAAACTGACATATGAGGGCCAGCATACGTGTTTTTCCGCTTTACCGGCCATGAAAAACCGGACCATCCTGTTAAACGGTTTTTCCAAGGCTTATGCCATGACAGGGTGGCGGCTCGGCTATGCCTGCGGGCACCCGGAAGTGATTTCCCATATGACAAAGATACATCAGTATACGATGCTCTGCGCACCGGTAACAGCCCAGATGGCCGCTTTGGAAGCGCTGCAGAACGGAACTGAGGAAATGCAAAAAATGGTGGCCGAATATGACCGGCGTCGGAAACTCGTCTTAAAAGGGTTTAGCGAAATCGGGCTGACCTGTTTTGAGCCTAAGGGCGCTTTTTACGCTTTTCCATCGATCCGGAATACCGGCTTATCTTCAGAGGAGTTCGCTGAAAGGCTGCTGGTGGAGGCGAAGGTGGCAGTAGTGCCGGGGAGTGTTTTTGGGACTACCGGGGAAGGCCATATCAGGTGCTCTTATGCGGCTTCTGCAGATAATCTCATTGAAGCCATTGAGCGTATGGGGAAATTTCTTAAGCAGCTTCCTCTCGACCGTCAGGAAGCATGTGGGTGAGATGTGGGAAGTGAGATGATTAAATGATTTGGGAACCCCGTTATGAATGTATGAGCAGGGAAGATATGCAGGCAACCCAAGTGGAGCGTTTGCAGACAGTCGTTCGGGAAGTTTACGAAAAAGTCCCTTTTTACAAAAGGATTTTTGACAAACAGGGAGTCAAGCCCAGGGATGTAAAAAGCCTGGAAGATATAAAAAGGTTGCCGTTCACTGATAAGGAAGCCCTTATAGAGAACTACCCGTTTGGGATGTTTGCAGTTCCGATCAAGGAGATTGTGCGGATTCATGCCTCGTCCGGTACTACCGGGAAACAGAAGGTGGTTGGGTATACGAAACGGGATATCCGGACTTGGTCCAATCTGATTGCCCGTATTGTCACGATGGCTGGGGTAACTGATGAAGACGTAGCCCAGATCTGTTTCGGGTACGGGTTGTTTACAGGTGGATTCGGTTTACATTATGGTCTGGAAAAAGTGGGGGCGATGATAATACCCGCTTCTACCGGCAATACCGAGAAGCAGATTACGATGATGCAGGATTTTGGGACAACCGCCCTTATTGCCACCCCTTCTTACGCCATGTATATGGTGGAAGTCGCCGAGGACATGGGGGTTGATACTTCTAAATTAAAGCTCAGAGTAGGCCTGTTTGGGGCCGAGCCCTGGACCGAAAATATGAGAAAAGAAATCGAACGCCGCTGGAACATAAAGGCTGCTGACAATTATGGGCTGACCGAACTTGTCGGCCCCGGGGTTGCGGGTGAATGTGAATGCTGTGATGGGCTGCATATAAATGAAGACCATTTTTATCCGGAAGTTATCGATGCCAAGACCGGTGAAACCTTGGGCTGCGGCGAAGTTGGAGAGCTGGTTTTCACTTCTCTGACGAGGGAAGCCTTTCCAATCATCCGGTACCGGACGAGAGACATATCGATGTTAATTGATGAACCCTGTGCCTGTGGGCGGACAACAGTAAGAATGAAGAAGGTAACGGGCCGGGCAGATGACATGCTGATTATCCGGGGAGTGAACATATACCCGTCACAGATAGAAAGTGTGCTTATGGGGACTGAGGGGGTAGCCCCTCATTACCAGCTGATAGTTACGAGAAAAGGCTATCTGGATGATTTGGAAGTCCAGGTTGAACTCTCCGGGGAAAAATTTACCGGTAAATTTAAAGAGCTTGAAGAATTGGAGAAAAACCTGAAGTACAAGCTTAACAAGGTGTTAATGATCAGTGCCAAAGTGAAGCTCCTGGAACCCAGGTCGATTGAAAGAACTGTGGGGAAGGCCAAGAGAGTAATAGATTTGCGCCCTAAGGAATAAGATTTATGAAGCTGACTCAACACCCTAGAGG
>Ga0265292_1002465_pt1 | contig 12794 bp, 10 predicted proteins | sample Munlanlewell296A_FD_189080 | JGI IMG/M metagenome (GOLD analysis project Ga0265292, IMG submission 189080) | Leachate microbial communities from a municipal landfill in Southern Ontario, Canada - Leachate well 296A | ecosystem: Engineered > Solid waste > Landfill > Unclassified | place: Canada...
TTTCCGGCAACGAGTATCTTCCCTTTACCTAAAACCGAAGAAAGATCTGCAAGCCTGCTTGCGCAGTATACAGCCTTATCAACGATTTCTCTCACAGTCTCCTGGTCTGCAAAATAACTTTTCTGATATCTTTCTGAGAGCTCTGCAAGAAAGCTATGAAGTGAGCTGAATCCTTTGCAATCCATTCCCTGCGAATCAACTGCATCTGATATACGCTTTGATATTCCTTCGAGCCGCTGTTTATCCTCAAGAAAACCCGGGCTTCTCTGCTCTCCTATGCGCAATCTTTTTTTTGGGTAGCCTACAGGCACAACCGGAATGTCTCTCTGTAATGCCTCGATTATGATTGTTTCCCATATGCTTCCCGGATAATAAGTGCTGTAAATGGACGATTCGTTGCCGTCAGTGTAAACTGTATTGAAGTTAGTAGGTATTCCTATGAAATTATAAGGGCTCAATGCATGGAACATATTTGCAGAGAACTCCTGCATCGGTGATATTGAGACAGCAATGCATGATGGCTTTATCTCGTCTATTACCATGCGGACAATCGCCGGCACATTAGCGCTGATTTCAGGAAGCCCCAGGAAAAAGGTCTCACAGTCTGAAAGATCCCCTTCCCCTTTTTTCGTCTTTCCGTTAACCCATCCTTCCACAAGGGAGGCGAGTCTGTTGTCGAGATAGCTCGTCAGGTCCTTGATTTCAGCTTTAATAGTCCCTCTTTTTTTCAGTGAATCCGGCAGAAGAGGGCTTTTGCGGCGCATAGCTTTTTTAAAGATCGAATCGAGTACATCAGGGTACTCATTGCGCAGCACAAGCAACCGTAAATCATTTATGGTGGGGACAATCATTTCTCATCTGAATCGAGAACTTTTCTTACAAAGCCCTCCGGGTCTTCAAAGTAAGAGCTATCGCCTGAAATCGAAATTTTTCCGGCAAGCACGCGCCTTGCAGAATCGACCACGTCTTCCTTATCAACCTCTTTTTTATCTCTCAGCTTTGCCACGGCCTGAGACTGTTCATAAATCGAAAGCGATGTACGGACGCTTGGGGGGTTCTCGAGCTCCTCTTCCCTGCGTGCCCTGCGGCATATGTCAGAAATCGCCTCGACCTGTTTCTTCAGTATCTTTACTCCATCAAGCTTCCTGCCGTATCTCTCTATAATCTCTATTTCCTGGTCGCGCGTGGGGTAGCCTATAAGCACTCTTTCAAAGCGGTCGCTCAAAGTCTCCGATATCTTCTCCACTCCAGCGTATTCCTCGGGGTTGTCGGTCGCGATAACGAGTGTATCCACATTTACCTCTATGTCGAAGCCTCCGATTGTCGTAACCCCCTCTTCAAGGACCTGAAGAAGAGTGTTCTGCGTCCTTTGCGGTACACGGTTAAGCTCGTCTATAAAAAGGATTTTTCTGTTGGCCTTCTGTATCTTCCCCGGAGTAAATGACCTGTAATCATGTATCCCGTATTTCATCGCATTGACAGGATCTATATCGCCGATGAGATCTTCGGGCAAAAGTTCAGATGAACCCTGTACTCTTACAAAACGCTGAACTCCCGGTATTGTTACTTTTTTGAGTTTCGATTTTCCGATACAGTCAGGGCATGCAGGCTTTTCAGGACTGCATACATACCTGCACCCATCAACTGTTTCCATTGACGGAAGAAGCTTTGCAATTATGCGGGCTGCAGTCGTTTTCCCGACACCCGCAGGCCCTTCAAGAAGAAGATGCCTTCCAGCTACAAGAACTGCAAGGATAGCCTCTTTGGTTTCATCATCGCAGTAAAACCCTTCAAGAGGATCCTCTTTTTTCCTGACCGTGTCGAGAATCTTTTTACGCAGTTCTTCTTTTATCATAAAAAATCCCTTGTTTGTCTCTTACTACTTTTCAGTGCAATTATTAAAAACAGCCAAGCTGACAAGAAGATATTTTAATGTTCAGCAGATTAAGCGCTTGTCCTATATTCATGATAGATACGCCTTCTTCCTTAGCAAGAGCAAACGCTTCTGCACACTTAATCTTTCCTTCAACAGCTTTTTTCCTGGCTTTGCCTTCAATACGCTCTGCAAGTTCTTTTACTTTCGGGTCATCACTTTTTTTCCACACCGCCCGCGTCATTGCCGACTTCCTCCTGCTCAATGTTAATTTCGATTTTTGCATCCTTTTTAAGATCAGCTAGCAGCTTTTCAAGAATGTTCCTTTTTTTCTCTGCTGAAAGCGTCGTGATTATGTCATCCTTTGCTTCCTCGACTGTAGCATCCTGAGGCGTCTTTTTATCCGCTACCTTAATTATGTGATATCCGAAACGCGTTTTAACCACATCACTCATTTTCCCAACCGGCAAAGCGAACACAGCATTTTCAAAATCCTTGTCCATCACACCGCGGGGGAAATAATCAAGGTCGCCTTTGCTCTGCTTCGCTGATGGATCTATGGAGCGCTCAACTGCAAGTTTTGAGAAATCAGCACCTTTCTTGAGTTCCTTGAGTATATCTTTGGCTTCCTGTTCTGATTTCACCAGAATATGACTTGCCCTTATCATCTCCGGATGATCATATTTTTGCTTATTCTGTTTAAAATAGGCTTCAATTTCAGCCTGATTTACGTTCAAATCTTTGAATATTTCAGCCAGGTATTTTTGCACCACCATCTGTTTCTTGAAATCATTTTTTACATAATTCTCATCCACTCCGAGCTGGGCCAAAAACTTATTGAAGCTCTCATCCCCCATCTTTGATTTAAATTGGGAGAACATCTGCTCGAGTTCTTTTTCATCGATTGGATAGTTCTTCTTCATTGCGGCATCAAGCACCAGTAGTCTGTCTATCATCCTTTCCTTTATACTCTCTTTTACCTTTTCGACTACAGACTTTCCCTCCGGGGTATCGAGTTTAAGCTCTTTGCCAAATCTCTTGAAACTGTTTGAAGCGTCCTCAAGCTCTTTAGCAAAGATCATTTTGTACTCTTTTTGTGTAATCTTCTGATCATTAACCTTAATTGCAGCATCCTTATCTTTAAGAAGATTACATGATATAAATCCCGGGCTTGCAAGAAAAACAAGCATAAGCACAAGGAACCATTTTTTTTCTCTGAAAAAATCAAAATTCATTCTTTTCTCCTCTGCGAGGGTTGAGTAACTATCTATTAGAACGTTAGTACGCAAACATTAAATAAATCAGGATTGAAAGTCAAATATAATAGATAAATAAAACGAGCCTCCTTCTTTGCAGAGGAGGCTCGTTTGTCAGCGTTATTATCTGTATTTGTTTTTTTTACTTCTTTATCAGGTGAAGCTCTGTCTCAACCCTTCTGTTTTTCGCACGACCTTCGTTTGTTTCATTGCTTGCTATAGGTTCGCCTTTTCCTTTGCCTATTGCCTCAATTAAGCTGGAAGCGATTCCACCTTTTTCAACATAGTATTTCTTAACGCTTGCTGCCCTTCTGTCGGACAACTTAAGGTTATATTCAACCGTTCCCCTACTATCAGTATGCCCGATAACCACGACACTGTAATCCGGATGAGATTTAATTGCTGCTATATTGTTATCGAGAATCTGTTTAGCCTCAGGGGTTAACTCAGAGCGGTCGTAAGCGAAATTCACATTATTTAGAGGTTCCAGTTTGATGACTTCAAGCTGTTTCTCTTTTACGACTATCTCTTTTGAGACAGGCTCTGACGAATAGAGTATGTCTGAAACCTTAAGGGTTACCTTGTATGTTCCTTTTGTGAAAATATGTTTCACTATGTTTGACGATGAAACGGTGCCGTCACCCAAATTCCAGGCATATGTAAGCGGGTCATTGTCTTCATCGGATGATGCACTCCCATCTATTGTAACTACTTCGCCTTCTATTGCTTCAGATGGCATCGAGAAAGCAGCTATTGGTGCATGATAACGCTTAGGAGGTTTGCATTCTGCATAAGTCCTTGCGGCGGCAGCCATATCTGCTTCAGCCCTGGCAAGCAAATTTGCAGCCTGAGCTTTCTCGTTTCCTTCGTCAATTATCTCATGACTTGCCTGATCAAGAAGGGCCTGAGCTTCTGCATACAGCCTATCTCCTTCAGGACAATAATCATTTCTTTGTTTTGACAGTTCAGCAAACTTTGCCTTGTCTGCATCGAGCTGACCCATCAACTGTCCAGCACATCCGGAAAAAATCAGGGCTACTGCCACTACCACAGCAGCAACAGTAAACCCTCTTATTGTAGTATTTTTCATCATAACCTTTTCCTCCTCAAATTTCCCAGTTAGTTCCATATGTTACTTTGACTTTTCCAAAGCTTTCTTAGCGTTCTCAAGCGCCTTTGCTGCAAAAACTTTCGCTGCCTCAAAGTCATACTCCGCCTGTTCATCTTCCGCAGATACAAGATAGGATTTGGCGCTGTAATACTCTAAGGAAGCTTTTACATCTGCTCCATTTTCCCAGGCTTGATTTAACATTTGCTTTACTTCACTAATCTGAGGAGCCGCAGAAGTTGCACAACCTATAGTTCCTGCAAATATAAACGAAACCAACATAAGAATTAGAAAACATTTCTTCATCTCCAACACCTCCTTCGTTCGTTCAAAAAATCCCAATTCCTTACACTTCACAAATACTAACAACATATAACAACAGAAATATTCCAATGTCAACTAAGATTTTCTCGCACTGTCTAAGCATATGTTGTAAACAATAATAATGTGCTTTTAAAAAAATCTACATAATAATATCTTCAAACGCATTCTTATTATTTTGTATTTGCTTAATTCCACTGAAGATGTTATTTCTTTATCAATGGCACATCGTAAACAAAAGCACTTCGCGCTTACAGCGGTCTTTCTATTTATTACAATCTTTACTGCCGGTGTATATGCAAAAAATACCACAAAACCTTTTATGGCACTTGCTGGTAATGCAATCAGTTTTGAATCCGCTACAACCGGCTTAGAAAGCGTGGTTTTAGACACAGGAAAGCTGAAAAAAAAGAAGGTAAGCGATATTAACCCTGACCCTTTGACACTTTTCAGCTCAGAAGATCTCCCTAGAATCCATATCAAAATGGAGCCGATTAAGACTGCTACCAAAAAAAAAGTTCCAGTGACATTCTCATTTCTTGTTACCTCTGCAAGTAATAAAAAATTTAAGGGAATCATAAATAATGTAAAAATAGGGATTAAAGACGGCACACCAAGTCTTTCAGTACCTATTGACACTGGCAACAAAGAGAGCGTTAAATACATTTACCGTTCACCGACAGGAACCATACGGGAAATCACTGGGGATATAACAAATGACTCTACAGGACCTTTGTTGAAAAGCGGGACGGATGAACTGACATTTGACATCGGTGTGTTTAAGGATAAAATATTAAAAAGCCTAAGCGCATGGGGAGTCACAGATAAAACATTTTCAGGAACCTATACTTATACAATCAGTCTATCCGGAACTAGTCTTGGAATAGAAGTCGATGAAAACACTTACAAGCCTGCTCAGATATTTGAAGGTCAGATCACCTTTAACTAATTCTTCTTTACTGCTTAAGATATACTTCTTAGCGCTATTTTTAGTCATATTTCTTTTCCTGCCGCAAACTGTAAATGCGGTTGGAAACAACGGTTCTGAAGATCCTCTGAAAAAAGGCATTGACTACATTTACAACCTCGAATTTGAAAAAGCAGGACAAGTGCTTGGAAATCTCCGTGAAAAAAGACCGGATGATCCGGCTCCATATTTTTACACGGCAATGATCTATTGGGGAAAACTATTCTTCAACTATGACAGGGATGCCATTAAGGATCTTGGCCTGTGGCTGGACAAAACTATAGAGGTTGCCGAAAAAAAACATAATGCAGAACCTGGAAATGGTGATGCTGTCTTCTACATGGGCGGTGCATATGGCTTCAAGGGCAGAATTGCTCTCATAGAACGGAGCTGGCTCCAAACCTATTATTATGGGAAAAAAGGAAACAATCTGCTTATTGATGCAGAGAATCTTGCTCCGGCAAATTATGACATTATGCTGGGACGCGGGATGTATAATTATTTTCTTGCCCGCGTACCTTCATTAATCAAGGTTCTGTCATTCCTCTTATTTTTAAAAGGTGACAGCGACCTCGGCATCCAGCAAATTGAACTATGCGCTGCTAAAGGAACATACGCTGCTCCTGAAGCGAGGATAGTCCTTGCAAGCATATATACTTATTTTGAGAAAAAACCTGAAAAAGCCATAGAACATCTGAATATACTGGTTCAAAAATATCCGGACAATCCAAGGTTTCTGTACACTCTGGCAATAGCCTATTCCAAAATGAGAGACGAAAAGAAGGCGCTTATTATCGCGACAGACATAGAAGACAAAATCAGCAAGAAAAGCCAGGACGTTATAAACCAATGGGTGCCAAGGACAAAATACCTGCAGGGAGAGATATTATTTGAACAGAAAAAATATTCAGAAGCAATGCCATTTTATTTAAATGCCATCACTGCCGCAAAAGGCAATAGCAACGACTGGGTAATCCAGTGGTCAAACATGAAGCTCGGCATGATAAATGATGTTCTAAAAAACAGAGAGCTTGCAAAAGAATATTACCGGAAGGTAATAGATTTGAACGAAATAGGTGAAGAAAATGTATATGTTAAAAACTATGCTAAACAATATATCTCAACTCCCTTTGTCCCCGGCTCACAGAACAACATTGAATGAAAGTTTAGCCTGTTGATATATTTTATTCAATAATATCAAGGTGTTTTATTGCATCTATTAAGTTTTTTCCCTTGACAATCTAAACCTTAAGCCATTAGTATCAAATTTTAATTCTTAGCGCTAATTACAATATGGAATACATAAGACAAATTGGCAAAAATTTTTGGGCAGTTTACCTTATTCTGATAACTATTTTCTGCTACCAACTTGCAGACATAGCATCAGCTCTTCTTAAGATTGTTATAATTCCGGGTATATCAAAGCCTGCCGCAGTTGAAGAGAAAAAAAAAAAGGAAGAGACTCAAATTCGGTCGGCACCTTCTACAATAAATGACTATAAGATAATTGTTGATCGCAATATATTCCATACGCCGGCTGAAAGCAGCATGCAGGCAAATCTTAAAAAAATCGATTTGAAAAATATCAATCTTGATACGATCCCGCTTTCTCAGTCAGGACTCCAGCTTGTCGGCACAACACAGGGTGATAAAAAAGACGACAAAAAATCCAACATAGCTGTCATAAGAAAGGGAGACGATGTTAATTCTTACCATGTGGATTCGCCAATCAACGGAGGAAGGGTTTTAAGCATTCTGAAACGTGCCGTAGTACTTGAGCTTGGCGGAAACATAGAAAAGCTTGTGCTGGACATCGCACCGGTAAATGTTATAAATAAATTTTCTGCTCCGGGTAAAGCAGGCAAACCAGTCAACACTACAGCTCCGCTAGCAGAGAAAGGACGTGTGATAGAACGGTCATCGCTCCACCTTGACAATATGGGAGATTTCATGAAGCAAATGCGCCTTGAGCCCGTAATGGCTGGAGACAAGGCTCAGGGGTTCAGGGTATCACAGATAAAGCCCGGAGGCATAATGTCAAAGATAGGAATCATAAATGGTGATGTTATAAAAAGTATCAATGGTATGAGAATTGAAAAGCCGGAAAATGCTTATCAGGCTTACCAGAGTCTCTCAAAAGAGAGTTCTATTATTGTAGAGGTAGAGCGCGGCGGAAGAAATATTACACTGAATTATGAATTAAAGGACTAATAAATATGCTAAAGGGAAATAAGGTGAAAGATATTAAAAGAGTTTTAATGTCCCTGCTTTGTATTATTTTACTTCTCCTCCTTTCAAAAGGTTCCACATACGGGAAAGATAACAATGACCAGCCAAAGAAAAAACCTATAGTTTCTACTCTCAGAAAACCGACAGCGCCTGCAAATCCAGCCGGCAGCATGAAAAAAGAAGCGGAAGCAGATGAGGAGGAGGATGAGATGGATGCTGAAGATGAAGAAGATGATGCTGATTCTGATGACGAAGAAGAGGCTGACAGTGATGAAGAGACAGAGGCCGACGAACAGCAAGAAAAAAAGATGACTCCATCAGAAAAACGTGCCATAAAAGCAGATAATGCCGCACCTCAAAAGCCCACAGTTCCTGCACGGCCTCCGATGCCGCCAAGACCTGCTCCAATTGCATCACCTATTCCACCTCAGCCTGGCAATCCTCCAAAGGCTAACATCGCACAGCAGGGAGAGTTCATCACTCTTGATTTCAAAGGTGAGGTCAAAGATCTAATAACCATGTTCTCAGACCTCATGGGAAAGAACATGATCTATGATGATACATTCCGCGACAAGATAACAATAATTGCACCAAAAAAACTTTCAAAAGAAGAAGCCTGGAATGTTTTTCTTTCAGTCCTCGATTACCGGGGATATAACGTTATTGAAAGCAAAGAATCAATAAGGATAGTAAAAGCGCTGGATGCAAGGCAGGGGGCAATAGATACAATACTGGGCAAAGACGGGAAGGAACTGCCTGACTCGGCACAGCTACTAACCTATGTCACGCACCTTCAATATGCAAGTGCGGAGCAGATCAAAGGTGCGGTAGCACAATTAGTAAGCCCAAAGACAGGAAGCATCTCATCATATAGCCCTACAAACACACTTATCATAAGCGACACAGCAGAGAATATAAAACGGCTTCTTAAAATAATAGATGCAATCGATGTGGCAGGGCTTGAAGAAAGACCTGTCATAACCGTACTGCCTCTTAAAAATGCCTCTGCAAAATCACTTTCAGGCGAACTTAAAGACATCTTGGAACAGGCATTAAAACTTGGCGTAGAAAGCGTAAAGGGAGCAAAAACAGGTACCGCGTCAAGCGGAGGCAAAACTGAAGGACCCAAAATAATACCTGATGAAAGACTGAATGCACTTATAATAGTAGCCGACTTACAGACCACCAGGCGGATAGAAGAGTTGCTTGAAAAGCTTGATTCTCCTGTTGAAAAGGGGACAAGCAAAGTGAATGTTTATTATCTTAACAATGCAGTAGCTGAAGAGCTTGCCGGAGTTTTAAACGGAATAGTAAGCAAAACACCAAAAGCAGGAGCCACGGGTGCAGCGAAACCCGGAGAAGCACAGCCGTCAGCGCCGCTATTCGGAAGAGACGTTATCATATCTGCCGACAAATCAACTAATGCCCTTATCATATCAGCTTCTGCCGAAGACTACCTGCTTCTAAAAGACATCATTGCCAAGCTTGATATAATGAAAGCGCAGGTCTTTGTTGAATCCCTTATAGTTGAAGTAAGTGAGAACAAAATGGTTCAACTTGGCGTTGAACTTAATTTGCTTAAAGATCTTGAAGATGCCAGCAATCCCCTAAACAAGGTGAGGGCAATAGGTCTGACCAATTTCAGTTCTCTCCAGGGACTTCTTACAACTACAGCCGGTAAAATCCCGTCATTACCTTCTGGCGCCTCTGTTGCAATCACCAAGGGGCTCATCACACTGGCAGACGGAACACAGGTATTGAATATTGCAGCCCTTGGAACTGCCCTTGCAACTCAAAGTGGTGTAAATGTCCTTGCCCAGCCGCAGATAATAACAGCAGATAACGAAGAAGCAGAGATAACCGTGGGCGAGAACCGGAGGTTCATACGCAGTTCAACAATTGTGTCGGACACTGCAAACACGGTAAATACGTTCGAGTTCAGGGATGTGGCATTAAACTTGAAGCTTACTCCGCATATCAATAAAGACGGCTTTGTGAAAATGACAGTGGAACAGAAAGTTGAAAATGTCATTCCCGGTTCAACATCAGATCAGGGGGTAGAAACACAAAAAAGAGAAGCAAAGACAACAGTAGTTGTAAAAGATCAGGAAACAATCATAATAGGCGGACTTATCAGGGAAACCAACTCTCCGAGCATTATCAAGATCCCATGTCTCGGTGACCTGCCCTGGATAGGCTGGTTCTTTTCACAAACAAGCAACACAAAAGAAAAGACAAATCTTCTTATTTTCCTGAAGCCTACAATAATAAACACACCTGTCGAGTTCGCAAAGCTTTCAAAGGATAAAAAAGAGGTTGCTAAAAAGTTCAGGGAAGAAGATGAAGATAAAAAAGATATATTCTACAGGACAATTATAGACGGCAAATACAAGTTCTGGAAGGATGACGCACCTATTCCAATGCTTGATGATCAATCAAAACTTCTCGAGCAGACACCTCAGAAAGAGCAGGAACCCGGAACTGAAGGGAAAATACCCGCTCATAAAACAGAAGCAAATAAACCTTCTGCAGAAGAAATGGAAGTAAAGCCTACTAACAAGTCAGTTACTACAGAAGAGATGAAAGCGAAACCTGCGGATAAACCAGTCCCTGCAGTAACTCAAGAACCACAGAGAACAGAGGCTGAAAAAAAGACAGAGATTCCTCCAACTGAACCTGTTGTACAAAAAAAGGAAGAGCCTATTCTGCCCACTCCTGTTCCCGGTCCTCCGGCAGAGTAATATCAATGTTTGAGAACCTTTCAAAAAAATTAGAAACCGCCTTTGCCAAGCTTCGCAAAAGCGGAAAACTCAACGAGCACGATGTGAAAGATGGGCTCAAGGAAGTAAAAATGGCACTCCTTGAGGCTGATGTAAACTACAAGGTAGTAAAGGATTTCATCGCATCGGTTGAAGAAAAAGCTCTGGGACAGGAAGTGTTGAAATCTCTTACTCCCGGTCAGCAGATTATTAAAATCGTGAACGAAGAGATAATAGAGCTGTTAGGTCATGAGTATAAGAAGCTTGAGTTGTCCAATACAAAACCTCCGGCGGTAATTCTCCTTCTGGGACTTCAGGGCTCAGGTAAAACCACTACTGCCGGGAAACTCGCCAGGATGTTAAAAACATCAGGACATAAGCCAATGCTTGTTTCAGTGGATGTTTACCGTCCTGCTGCGATGGACCAGCTAAAGACAGTGGCAGAAAAAATTGATATTGATATCTATCCCGCATCTCCGAAGGACAAACCTCTTTTTATAGCAGAAAGTGCATACAAATCAGCAAGAGACGGAGCACATGACATACTTATAATAGATACAGCCGGAAGACTCCATATAGATAACGACCTCATGGATGAGCTTAAAGGGATCACATCGGCTTTGCCTGTTTCTGAAAAACTGCTTGTCAGTGACAGTATGACTGGCCAGGACGCTGTAAACATTGCACGCGAGTTCGATGCACAGATAGGTATAACAGGAATAATAATGACGAAGATGGATGGCGATGCAAGAGGAGGTGCCGCGCTGTCAATGAGGGCTGTTACCGGGAAACCAATAAAGTTTATAACTACGGGTGAAAAAACTGACGCCATAGAGCCCTTTCACCCTGAGCGAATTGCTTCGCGGATACTCGGGATGGGAGATGTGCTGACACTGATTGAAAAAGCTCAGTCATCGGTTGATGAGGAAAAGGCACGCGCGCTCCAGCAGAAAATAAGGGAGGAAACCTTCACCCTTGAAGACTTTAAGGACCAACTTCTCCAGATCAGAAAGATGGGGCCTATTGAAGAGATCATGGGAATGATCCCGGGGATGGGGAACCTAAAGAAGATGGGGCTTGGGGGAGATCTGGATGTCGGCGAAAAGGATCTCAATAAAATAGAGGCAATCATAAGCTCGATGACAGTAAGGGAAAGAGCAAACTACACCATAATCAGCGGGAGCCGCAGGAAAAGAATATCAAAGGGGAGCGGCACAACCATTCAGGACGTAAACAGACTAATAAAACAGTTTGCACAAATGAAAAAAATGCTTAAAACATTCTCATCACCCAAAAAGATGGGCAGAGGAATGAAATTCCCTTTTATGAAAATGTAGCATTTAAAGGAAGATAAAATGAAAAAGAGTGTTAAAATTATAATGATAATCACCTTGGTGCTTCCGCTTCTCGGGACAGTGAGGAGTGACAGAGCACAGAGCGGTTGTGCCGGATCGCCTGGCCAAGTCACAATAGACAGCAGAAAAATAAAGATTATTGATAATGACAAGAAAATAGAAATCATTGAAGACAGTCTAAATGTAATTCAAAAGGGAAATAAGTTTCATGTGTACGGAGAAGTGCAAAGCAAAAAAGAAAAAAAATATAGCTGGCTTACTGATGTAAAAATAAATGTCATTTTAAAGGATAGTAACGGGTCGCCAATCAGTTCAAAAAATGTATCTGTAACCGGAGATGAACCGCGGAGGCTTGTTTATTCAACAGAAAGCATTGTAACTTCTACGATTAAAAGGGGAGAAAAAGGCACATTTTCGGTCAATTTTGACGCAATGACAAATACCCTGGGTGTTGTAGAAATTGAGCCAACATCAAATAAAAACCAGACACTTCCTCTGCGCGTCAATAATAAAAATATAAAAATAGAACCTGTCGGGTCCGGTAGATTTACGTTAAGAAACAAAAAAATTTATGGAAAAATAACCAATAACTCAGGCCTTGATATATGGAATACTACCATCTATGTAAAAATAAAAGACACAAGTAACGGTGACATTCTCTTCTTTGGATCACAAAAGGAAGGAAGCAGTGATGTCGTATACGGCAATTCAAGGGATAATGTCTTAAAATATAAAGAAACAAAGAGGTTCAAAATCAATACCAGCCTTAAGAAAAAGGACATGAATCATAGAAAAATAAGCGTGTGGGCAACATGGGAAGAGCAATTACCTTCTGATTTAGATATCCCTACAGAACTTTCAGTTATTACAGATGCAGGGAGCAGTAATTCATTAATCCTTCAATGGTTAGATAACAGCGACATTGA
>Ga0265292_1002466_pt1 | contig 12786 bp, 16 predicted proteins | sample Munlanlewell296A_FD_189080 | JGI IMG/M metagenome (GOLD analysis project Ga0265292, IMG submission 189080) | Leachate microbial communities from a municipal landfill in Southern Ontario, Canada - Leachate well 296A | ecosystem: Engineered > Solid waste > Landfill > Unclassified | place: Canada...
GAACGCGGCTGAGAACCCACACCCTTCCGCACCCCTCACAGCACCACGAGTGCAAAAGTCCCATGCCCAGCCGAAGCTATGCTCCACCACCGAAAGCCCCACATACCAGAAACCAAGCCGACCGTCAGATTGCCCGGCGTCTTGGCTTCTTGGAGTATTGGCGTCTTGGCGTGGATCAGGAGCCCTCACAAGCAGAACAAGCCGGGATCCCGTGAGTTGGACTCTCACGTTCCATGGGAAGGTTTGCGCCCCGGGGCTTCGCATCCGTAAAGCCTTAAGAATCGGGACGCCCGGTCCCAGACGATGCGCACCATAGTCCGCAGTCGAGCGCCGCTGCGCGTGAGCTTCGGTGGTGGCGGCACGGACGTGCCGCCCTACACCGACAACCACGGCGGCTGCGTGCTTTCCACGACGATCGACCGCGCGACGTACTGCACCATCGCACCGCGCGCGGACGACCACATCCGCGTGCGGAGCCTCGACTTGGACGTGCTCGCGGACTTCACGAAGGGCGAGCACTTCCAGTATGACGGGAAACTCGACCTAGCGAAGGTCGTGCTCAACCATTTCCCGCTCGACCGTGGCGTCGATATCTTGCTGCACTCGGACGCGCCGCCTGGCTCTGGGCTGGGCTCGTCATCTTCCCTCATCGTCGCGCTCATCACGGCGCTTGCCGAGTGGAAGGGCGTCTCGATGGGGCCCCAAGAGACAGCAGAGCTCGCCGTGCGCATGGAGCGCAAGGAGCTGGGCATCCCCGGCGGCTTGCAGGACCAGTACTCCGCAGCGTTTGGCGGTTTCAACTGGATCGAGTTCAACAAGGACGAGAACCTCGTCATGCCCCTCCGGTTGCCCAGGAGCATCCGCGAGGAATTGGAGTACCGCAGCATCCTCGTCTATGTGGGGCGAACGCGCCTCTCGGCCAACATCCTCAACGAGCAGATCGCAGAGACGGCGAAGGCTACGGGCACCGTCGTGGAGGCGCTGCACGAGACGAAGCAGATCGCACACGAGATGCGACGCGCCATCCTCAAGAGCGACTGGGACCGCTGGGGCGAGTTGCTGCACCAAGGATGGGTGCACAAGAAGAAGTTCAGCAGCAAGATGACGGACGCGCACATCGACGCGCTATACGATGCCGCGCGCAAGGCGGGCGCGAGCGGCGGCAAGCTCCTGGGCGCAGGAGGCGGCGGCTTCCTCTATTTGTGGTGCCCGGCGGACCACAAGCAGGACGTCGTGCGCGAGTTGCGCGCGCAAGGCGGCGAGCCCGTAGGCTTCGCCATCGACATGGAGGGTGCGCGTGCGTGGCGCGTCAAAGAGAAGTAGGCTGATATCATGAGCAAGACACTGGAAGAGCAGATCCGCGACGGCATCAAGCTCCGCGAGGCGGCGCTCGCCGACATCCCGCGCATCGAGGCGACCGCGCGCACCATCGCGCAGGCCCTGCGCCAAGGCCGGTTCCTCTACGTCTTCGGTAACGGCGGCAGCGCGGCTGACGCGCAGCACCTCGCCGCCGAGCTTTCGGGCAAGTTCTACAAGGACCGCGAGCCGCTGCCGGCCTTCGCGCTCACCGCGAACAGCAGCGCCGTCACCGCCATCGGGAACGACTTCGGCTACGAACACACCTTCTCGCGCCAACTCAAGGGATGCGTTCGCGCGGGCGACATCGTGATCGGCATCTCCACGAGCGGAACGAGCAAGAACGTGGTCGAAGCGATGGAGGTCGCCAAGAAGGCAGGCGCCAAGACCGTGGCGCTGTGCGGCCGGAAGGGCAAGCCCCTCGCGCAGATGAGCGAACACGCGCTCACGGTGGAGAGCGATGACGTCGCGCGCATCCAAGAGATCCACGAGATGTACTATCACTTGCTCTGTTTCGCTGTAGAGAAAGAGCTGTTCGATTGAAGAGAACCGTTTTCATCGATCGCGACGGCACCCTGAACGTCGATCAGGTCCACGGCGTCGATATCAGCAAGCTCCAGCTCCCGCCACGAGCGGCGGAAGCGATGCGCTTGTGGCGCGAGGCTGGCTGGCGCATCATCGTCGTATCGAACCAGAGCGGCATCGCACGGGGCCTCTACTCTGAAGCCGACATGCACGCGTTCCATCGCGCGCTTGAAACGAGGCTCGGCGTGACGCCTGACGCGTACTACTGGTGCCCGCACTTGCCCGATGCAGGCTGTGCGTGCCGCAAGCCCGGCACGCTGCTGTACGAGCGCGCGGCGCAGGAGCACGGCATCGACCTCGCCACCTCCTTCGTCGTTGGCGACTCGTGGCGCGACGTGCTCGCTGGCAAGCGCTTCGGCGCGCGGGGCACCGTGCTCGTGCCATCACCGGGCCGCGATGACGCACAGGAAGCGCGCAAGGCGACTGGCGAAGTGCCAGGGCCTGACCTCGTGGCGAGCGACCTCCTCGAGGCCGCAACATGGACGCTCGCATTGTAATACGTTCGTATTACAAGTGTGTACCGGGGCCCACGCAATCCTTACGCCACACGGCCAGGCTTCGCCGCGTGCGATGGCTCGCATCCTCATCACCGGCGCGACGGGTTTCATCGGCTCGCACTTGACACGCATCCTCCTCGCGGAGGGGCACGACGTGACGCCCGCAGGCTACGACGCACAAGCGCGCGCTCCGTGGCCGTGGAGCCCGGAGGCCGAGCGCCGCAAGGTCCTCTTCGACGTGCGCGACCGCGACGCGGTCTTCGCCCTCGTGAAGCGCGTGATGCCAGACGAAGTGTACCACCTCGCCGCGCAGTCGCTCCCCGCGCTCTCGTGGAAGTTGCCAGAGGAGACGATGGACGTGAACGCGCGCGGCACGATCCACCTCTTCGAGGCGTTCAAAGCCGCCAGCATCAAGCCGCGCACGTTCGTCGCGTGCAGCAGCGCCGAGTACGGAATCGTGCCGCCAAAGGAGACGCCCGTGAAGGAGGATCGCGTGCTGCAACCCGTGCACCCCTACGGCGTGAGCAAGGTCGCACAGGACCTCCTGAGCTATCAGTACTGGAAGAACGACGGGATCCCCACGATCCGTGGCCGCATCTTCAACACGACGGGACCAGGCAAGTCGCAGGACGCGCCGGGTGACTTCGCCGAGAGGGTCGTCGCTGCCGAGCGTTCGGACTCGCGCACGCTTCGCGTAGGCAACGTCTCGCCGCGCCGCGACCTAAGCGACGTGCGTGATCAAGCGCGCGCGATCATGATGATCACGCGGAAGGGCTCGCCTGGCGACGTGTACAACCTGAGCACGGGCCGCACGATCACGATCCAGCAACTCGTGGACAAGTTCGTGGAGAAGGCACGAGTGCCCCTCAATGTCGAAGTGGACCCCACGCTGCTTCGCCCCACGGACGAGCCCGTCATCTGGGGGGACAACGCGAAGCTCGTCTCCGCGACGGGGTACAAGGCCATCGTGCCCTTGGAGAAGACGGTCGATGACATGCTGCGGCAAGTGCGCGGCGAGGACGTCGAGCTCTGAGTGCTCACCCGAACTTCTTCTTCAAGTGCTCGATGAGTCCGCCGTCATCCACGATCGCCTTCGCTTCTGCGGGCAGCGGCGGCGCTTGCCACGAGCGCCCACTTGCCACGTCCACGATGCGCCCGCTGGCGACATCGACTTCGAGCACCGCGTCGTCAGCACAATCAACGTCAGCTTCGAGCAGGGGGAGCGCGAGGTTGATGGCGTTGCGGTAGAAGATGCGCGCGAAGGTGGGCGCGATGACGCACTCGATGCCGGCTTGCTTGATGGCCATGACGGCTTGCTCGCGCGAGGAGCCGCAGCCGAAGTTCTTGCCCGCCACCACGAACTTGCATGCGGCAGCGCGCTTGGGCAATGCGGGGTCCTCGCCCTCGAAGACGTGCTCGCCCAAGTGGTCCCAGTCCTGCATGAAGCGGGCCGGGATGATGACGTCCGTGTTCAGGTCTGGGCCGAGCCTGAGCGCCTTGCCACGCACAAGGAGCGACCCCGCTCTATGGATTTCAGGTCTTTGTCCCAAGCACAACGGGCGGGACCACTGGAGCTGGCATGGACTACGTCTTCCAGTTCTGGATCGTGGACGACGCGGTCCGCTCTGGGAGCTGGCAGGACATCGCGGGCCGGTTTGTCCTCTGGTTGCTCCTGATCTACACGGGATGGGTCCGCGGTGCGATCATTGCGGCGCTCACCGGCGCGCTTTACCTGACGCTCCCCATCGTCGTGTACGAGCGAAAGGGACCGTTGAGCGCGTTCCGGTCCACGTGGCGCAACGTCCGCCAGACGTGGGGCGGGCTCGTGGTCGGCACGGGCCTCCTCCTCAGCGGGGTGTGGCTCGCGCTGTGGTTCATCGGATACGTTGTCAAGGGCATGCTGGAAGGGATGCTGGACGTGGACCTCGTCACGTGGACCGCTCTTCTCGTCTTCCAGCTCGTGATGGCGGTCGTGCTCTACTGCGTGAACATCACGCTCTCCTCGAACCTGCGCGCTGCGCTCTACCTTCACGTCACGGAAGGCCGCACTGGCGTCATCCCTGCGGGCGCCTTCGCGAACGCGCCAACGCCACCAAGCCAAGGCGGCGAACCCACGACGTTCGAGATCGTGTCGTGACGTCTTGGCGGCTACGCCGCCTCGAAAATGCTCGACGCGTCCTGATGGCCGCGCCGCATCTTTGAATCGGCTCACCACGCTGCGGCGTGGCTACGCCGATTCAAAGATGCGGTCCACCATCCACTGCGGGTCGTATGGCACGATATCCCCATACTCTTGCCCCACGCCCAGGAATAGGATCGGCTTGCCGACGGCCTTCGCGATCGATAACGCAGCGCCGCCCTTCGCGTCCGTGTCCACCTTCGTGAGGATGACGGCGTCGATGCCCACGGCCTTGTCGAAGTGAACGGCCTGCTCGACAGCGTCATTGCCCGCAAGCGAGTCGCCAACGAAGATGATCATGTCGGGCTTGGCCACGCGCTTGATCTTCTTCATCTCGTCCATAAGGTTCGTGTTCGTCTGCATGCGGCCTGCAGTGTCGAGCAGTACGACGTCCTTCATGCGGCCCTTGGCGTGCTCGATCGCGTCGAACGCGACCGCCGCGGGGTCGCCGCCTGGTGTCGTCTTGATGAACGACACGCCGACCTTCTCGGCGTGCTTCTCGAGCTGCTGGATCGCGCCGGCGCGGAACGTGTCGCCAGCGGCCATGACGCTCGTGTAGCCGTTCTCCTTGAGGCGGTACGCGAGGCGACCGATGCTCGTCGTCTTGCCAGTCCCGTTCACGCCCACGAACATGATTACGACGGGCTTCTTCTCCATCGTCTTCTCCATGATCCACGAGTCAAAATCGAGTGGCTTCGCGCTCAACGCGTGGAGCAAGGCGCCGCGGAGCGCGGCCTCCACTGCGGCTGGCACGTCGTCTGGCGTGGCCACGCGGACGTTCTCCAGGTTCTTCTTGAGCGTCTCCTTGATGTCCTCGACGACTGGGAGCGCGACGTCGCTTTCGAGGAGTGATAGCTCCAAATCCCACAGGAGGTCATCGATCTTGTCGAGTTGGATCGATCTCGTGGCCGGCTTCGCCGATTCTGCCGGTCCGGGCTCCACGCCTTTTGGTGCGGGCCGCGGAGGCGGCGCGTGGGCGACTGGCGCAGGCGCTTGTGCGGTCTTGGCCGGCGCGGGCGGCTGCTTTTCGAGTTCCGCGATCTCGCGCCTCAACTCGTCATCGAGCAGGTCATCGTCATCTTCGATGACCTCGAACGTCTCGACTGGCGCGGCCTTGGCGGGCTCCGGCTTGAGCGCCGCCTCTTCCGTCACCTTCCCCGTGAACTTGGCAAGGCTCTTTTTGAGCGAGTCGAACATGCCCACGGGGGCTCACGCCCCGCCATAGACCTGCTCGAGGACGGCGTTGATGCGCGAGAGCTCCTCGGCCACGCGGCTGATGTCCTTGTTGAGCTGCGACATCGCGCCGTCCAGGTTCTCCACGCGGGCCTTCATGCGGTCCCGCGATTCTGCCACTGGAAGTTCAGCGTGGATGCCAGAACCAAGGTTCGTGATGGCGTGCGTGTGGTCCTGGATCCTTGCGTGGATGAATGCGCCAGCACCAAGCGGGACGAGCGTGTCCTCGCCTTCCTTGGCCGTCGTGAGGTGCTCCAGCGTGCCCAGCGCGCGGCGCGCGTCGCCCGCGAGGTCCATGACGAGTTCGCGCTGGTCCTCCATGGCGGCGAGTTGCTGGCGGAGCTGCTCGCCGCGGAGGACGACCTCACGCAGCTCGGCTTCGGATGGGCCTTTGGGAGCGCCTTGAGGAGCAGCAGCCATGGGGGTCGGCGCCTCGATGCGGGCTTCGCTATAAGAGCCTGACGCGGACGCTCGCTGGGTTTAAGGGACACGCGCAGGGTGCCGGCGCCAATCCCATGCGGCCGTTCCTCGCGCTCACGCTCGTCCTCGCGCTCTTCGTGCCAGCGGCGTTTGGTCAAGAGATACTCCCGCCACCTGGCGCGGGAGAGGCCACGATCGGCGGGGTAAGCGTCGCGTGGTGGGCCGGGCCCACCATCGCGGACCAGCGCGTCAACGCGAGCGTTCCGGCTGGCGGTGCGGACCAGTTCTGGGTCCGCATGGCGACGGACGACATCGTGACCGGAGGCGGGCCGCTCAACGTCTCTGGGCGGACGTGGTTCGTCAACCTCTCGTCCACCGACATCGTCTTCGACAACGCGTCGCTCTTCGGCAACGTCACGGTGCCACAGCCCGCGGACACCGCGGCTTTCCTGACCACCCGACTCCACGTTCCAGCGAATGCGCAGGGGTCGGTTTCCCTCGCGCTCAACATCACCATCCTGGAGCAACGCGGGAATCAGACGGTACTTCTGGGTTCGGCGCTCCAAACGCTCACGCTCCAGGTCGCCGCTCCCGCCGGCCTCCCCTCGTGGGCCTACGCTCTCGGCGGTGTACTCATCGTGCTCGTCGTGGGCGTCACTGTGTACGCCCTGCGCGAGCGCAACCTTCGCCGACGCATGCGCGGGACGGTCCGCTCGCAAGCGCTGCGAGAGGCCGAATTGGAGGAGATCGCCCAGAAGAAGCCCGAGCAGGCCGCCGTCATCAAGCAGGAACTGCGAGCGCAAGAGCAGGTCCGTGAGAAGCGCCGCGACCTCCAGATCCTGGAGGCAAAGCGCGCGGACGTCGAGAAGAACCTGGTGCTCCTCAAGAAACGTCACGAGATGGGCGCGCTCTCGAAGCACCAGTACGACCAGATGGTCGCCAAGAAGCAAGCCGAGCTCGCGAAGCTGAGCGCCGAGATCGCAGAGATGGAGGCAGCCGACCGCGACTCCTCGGCCGCCGCGTGAGGCTTTTAGGGAAAGGCGGATGTGCTCGCCACGATGGCCGACTTGCGCCTCAGGCACCGCGCGCGCATGCGGGAGAAGGACGCCAAGAAGCTCTCGGACGACCTGGAGAAGGCGTTCGGCATCCCACAACCGTTCCCTGACACGGTGGAGCGCGCGGACGCGGGCGACTTCGACGTGCTCATCGTGAACGGGCGCGCGATAGCGTTCATCCGTCGTGACCCCGAGAGGATCGCGCCCACGTGCCGTCTCCTCCTCCAGAAGCGCCCGCCAAAGGCTTACATCACTGTTGACATGGGCGCCATCAAGTTCGTGAACAATGGCGCGGACGTCATGGCACCAGGCATCGTGGAGGCGGACCCGCTCATCCAACCAGGCGACCTCGTGTGGGTCCGTGACGAGCGCAACAAGGTCCCGCTCGCCGTGGGCGAGGCCCTCATTCCTGGCGCACAGATGCCGCGCGGGCCCAAAGGAAAAGCAGTGAAGTCCCTCCATCATGTGGGGGACCCGCTGTGGGAACTCGATCTAGGCGGATAGTCAATCACGAGAGGCTTTATCGAGCGCAATCAGGATGGGGACACCGGAGACCCCCCATGCACCGCGCCGCGGCATTACTACCACTGATCCTGCTCTCCCCGATAGTCCAAGCCGGGTCGATAGCGCATTCTGACGCGGCTGGCGACCAATGGACGACCATTCAAGATCGCCCCGTCCCTCCCACCCAGTACCAATCAACAGGCTTCCATAACCCGGGATGCGAAGACCCCACGTCCGATGCGCTCGGCTATTCTCTCACGGCAGATGCGACGACACTCCACGCGACTTTCACGGTCGTCGACCCGCTTGCGTCCACGACATGCCGTGGCGTTGACATCGGTCGCCCCACGTGGATGAACACGTTTGTTTACGCTTACACGGGCGAGGGCAGCACGAACATGGTGATTGTGGGCGTTCGCATGACGAACACACTCTACGGCGAGCGGTTCGAGACCTGCGTCGGATTCAATCCAATGGACGGATCTGGCGTCGCCCTCGCTTGCACGGCGCGCGCGTCGAACCGGATCTACGGCGACGGCCACGAGTGGAGCCTCAACGTGCCGCTCGCGGGCACGTATGAGAAGCTCGACGGGACGCCTGTCGAGTACGACATGCACGGCCACTTCTGGGGCGTCGGCGCGGGCTCCGCATCAGGGCATGCCCTCACTAACGCACCCGCTCCGGCCAGCGAGCTGTGGTTCACGGACGATCTTGCGTTCGACTCGATCGCGATCTGAACGTGCAAGCCCAATGCCTTTAAGGCGAGCGCGACCAGTCGCTGCCCGCCGGATGGTCGAGACCTGCATCAACTGCGGCGAGCGCGCCGTCGTCTTCGTCATCGCCAACAAGTGGCGGTGCAAGAAGTGCGGGAAGTACTTCGACTGGACGCAGATCAGGTCCGGTGCGAAGCCGAAGACGGACCCCGAGCCACCGAAATAGGTGGTGCAAGCCCCGGCCCCGGGGCGCAATTCGTCTCAATGTGGGTTCTTGTCCAAACTCCACGCCAAGACTCCAAGACACAAAGACGCCAAACGACCGATTGAGGAAGCGACGCCAAACTTGTCCTCCATGAGCTTGGCGTCTTGGGGTCTTGGCGAGGTCGAAACGCACACGCCTGACCTCACAACGGGCGAGACCTCTTCCCTCGGGTTTGCGCCCCGGGGCCCGTCGCTCCCACAGCCTTTTCTGGAAGAGCGGTCTGGCTTGAGCATGCTCGCGTCGCCGCAACGGACCAAGGCTCTGCTCCTCCTCTCGGGCGGCATCGACTCGCCAATCGCGGGCAAGCTCCTGCAGGAGCAAGGTGTCGAGCTGGAGGCAATCCACTTCTCGCTGGAGCCCTTCACGGACTCGGGCGGTGAGGAGAAGGCTGCACGCCTCGCCAAGAAGATCGGCCTATCGCGCTTGCACGTCGTGCCCGCTGGGCCGCTCTTTGGCGAGATCGTGAAGCGCGCGGACCAACGCCTCTACTTCATCCTGAGCAAGCGCCTCATGGCGCGGATCGCCGGCGCGCTCGCGCCCAAGCTTGGCTGCGCGTGCATCGCGACGGGGGAGAACCTCGGCCAAGTCTCTTCCCAGACGCTCCAGAACCTCACGAGCATCGACCGCGCCGCGCCCCTTCCAGTCCTGCGGCCGCTCCTCGCGTACGACAAGGTCGATATCGTGGACCTCGCGCGCGAGTGGGACACGTTCGACATCAGCAAGGGCCCCGAACTCTGCGACGTGCTCGGCCCCGAGAAGCCAAGCACCGGGGCGGCGTTGGAGCGCGTCGAGAAGGAAGAGGGGCGCCTCGACATGGCGGACCTCGTGAAACGGGGGCTGGACGGAGTGCGCGTCGTTGCGGTTTGAGCCGAACTTCTGGCAACCCTTAAGCCCAAGCCCCAAGACTCCGGCGTGACCCAATGGACGGCTGGCTCGTTTTCCTCTTCTTGCTCGTCGCCTACGTCGGGCTAGTCACGTACGTCCGTCGCCGCAACAAGCCGCTCCGTGGCGGCTTCGAGCTGAACGGCCCCTTCCTTATGTGGCGCACGCAGTTCGGCAAACGTTGGCTTGAGAAGGTCGCTCGCCCACGCGCATTCTGGAACGTCATCGCGGACGGCGGCATCATCCTAACGTGGGTCATGGGCGCCTTGATCTTCGTCTTCCTCGCCTTCCTCTTCGTCCTTCAGGTGCAGGCGTTCTTCGCGGAGCCAAGCCGAGCCGCGGCCAACGCGGAATCCCCCCAGTTCCTCATCGGCATCCCCGGCGTCAATCCCCTCATTCCAGTGGGGTACGGCATCGTCGCCATCATCCTAGCGCTCGTCATCCACGAGGGCTCGCACGGCGTCATCGCGTACGCCTCGCGCATGAAGGTCAAGTCGCTTGGTCTTCTCATGTTCATCGTGCCCGTGGGCGCCTTCGTGGAGCCCGACGAGGAGGATCTCGAACGCAGCACGACGCGCGAGAAGAACCGCGTCTTCGCCGCTGGGCCCACGAGCAACATCGTGCTGGCCGTCGTGGCGGGCATCCTCCTCTCCACCGTGTTCCTTGGCGTCCTCACCCCAGTGCAGGACCACGGCGTCCTCGCCACGACCATCCAAGGCGAGAGCGGCGCGTCGGTCGCGGGGTTACAGCCGCTCGACCGGATCATCACCGTCGAGGGGACGTCAGTCAACAGCCGGGGCGATTTCTCGCGAGCCCTCAATGGGACGGCCGCCGGTCAACAAGTGGGCGTGGACTACGAGCGCGACGGAAAGACGCTCCATGCCGAAGCCATCCTCACGAACAAGGGGGACTATTACCGCAAACTGGGCATCACGAACGAGACGCTCCTAAAGGACGCCGAGGGCAAGGGCTTCCTTGGCATGTCCGTCGTTGGCGCTGGCGACCTAGACCTCGTGCGAGAAGACCTCGCGCACCCCCTCTCGAGCTTCCGTGCGTTCCTCTTCTACAACCTGTACCCGCTGTACGTCTTCTCCCAAGGAGGAGACGTGCTCGCCGCGCCGTACCACGACTTCTTCATGGTCCACGGCCCACTCGCGTTCCTTCCCGTCCCCGTCTTCTTCGCCATCGCCGCGGTCCTTTACTGGATCGTGTGGATCAACATCACGCTGGCCACGTTCAACGCGCTGCCCATGGGGCCCCTGGATGGCGGCCAGATGTTCCGTGTGACGCTTCGGGACCGCCTCATGAAACGCTACCGCGTGGACCCGCACCAGGTACACGTGGAACGCGCCGACATGGGCGGCATGAAGCTGAGCGGCCGTGACCCCGAGACCCAAGTGAAGCTGGACAAGATCCAAGGCATCGTCAAGCGCACGACGTACACGCTGGGCTTTGGCATCCTGGGGCTCATCTTGATCCCCATCCTGGTCCCGCACGTGCTGCGGCTGTTCTACGGCTGATCTCGCTCAAGCGTCTTTCGCTTCGAGGCCCAGCTCTTGGTAGATCGGCACGAGCTGCTGCCAGTCGTTGCTAAGCGGCTTGAACTGCTCCTTCGTGAGCTTCGCCGTCGTGAAGTACTGGGGGGAGAAGGACTTGCGCCCGATGAACGGGTTGTGATGCAAGAGGCCCCAGAACGTCGCGTTGCCCGCCGGGTCAGCCGTGACCAGCTCGGGCCGGACGTCGCGGTTGTTGTACACAAGCCGAGTCTCGGGGTTCTTGTAGCTCACATAGACGATGCGGTGTTCCACCGCGGCCTTCACCCAGAGCTCTTCGAGCGTGAGCGTCATTGGTACATCCCAGGACGAGGATGAAGTGCGGCGGCATATCAAGCATGTGATTTTAAAACGAGGGGCAGGGCGAGCGCGAGCGTGCGGGGCGCCCCAGCCACACCACACCAAAACGCAAAGACTCCAAGACCCGAACGGTTGGGACCCCCGTAGTTTGGAGTCATAGGGTCTTGGAGTCTTGGTGAATGGTGACGACGAGCCTCACCTCACTCGCGCACGCGCGCGCCAACTGCTTGCCATCGCGCTTGTGCTCGCCGGGCGCCCAATCGCCCTGGTAAGATACGTTTATCAGGCCCCCCCAGCGTTCCCGGCCCCGGTCAACATGGCGAAGTGGACGAGGAACCACATCCTAGAGATCGGCGCGCTCGTGCTCATCCTCGGGATCATTCTGACGGTCATCTCATTCACTTACAGCTTCGTCCACCCCACGCCGGGGTGGTTATCGAGCTACAACACCCTCGTGAACCGCGAGGAAGGAAACTGGAACCTCGTCCTCTTCATCGCCGGTCCCATCCTCCTCATCATGGGCGCATTCTATGCTGGCGAGCAGATCGTGCTTCGCCGCAGGTTCGAGCGCTTGCTCGACACGCCCAAGAAGAGCGAGTTCGCCAGCCGCCGCAAGGACCTTGAGGACCTCGCGAAGCGCCTCCCATCGACCTTCGAAGAGAAGATCGAGACGAAGGAAGCCGAGTTCAAGAGCAAGCGCGCAGCGTGATCACCACACTCCGTCGCACGCCCTCCTACGGCCGCATAGCTCCAAATGAGGGCTCCCCCATCCGCGCTCGCCTTGGACAGCACGAACCCCGCGCCTGGCGCGCCCCTCCCCTCGTCACGTTTCTCCATCATCCTCGTCGAGCCCCAGTTCCGCGACAATGTGGGCCACACGGCGCGGGCCATGCTCAACTTCGGCGCGAGCGACCTCGTGCTCGTGAACGCGCCACCAGTGGACACGCAGACGCGCAACCGCGCCGTCCACGCGCAGGCCGTGTTGGACGCCGCGCGGCACGTGCGTTCGCTCGTGGACGTGACGAAGGAGTTCGACCACGTCGTCGGCTTCGCGGCGCGCATCAGCGGCTTGGACAAGGCGCACTTGCGCTCGTCCGAATCGTTGGCCACCGTCGCGAGGCGGCTTGAGGAGCGTGGTGGCCGCGTGGCGCTCGTCTTTGGCCGCGAGGACTTCGGCCTCTCGAACGAGGACCTTGAGCACTGTGACATGCTCTGCACGATCCCCACCGCGGCGAGCTATCGTT
>Ga0265292_1002467_pt1 | contig 12785 bp, 13 predicted proteins | sample Munlanlewell296A_FD_189080 | JGI IMG/M metagenome (GOLD analysis project Ga0265292, IMG submission 189080) | Leachate microbial communities from a municipal landfill in Southern Ontario, Canada - Leachate well 296A | ecosystem: Engineered > Solid waste > Landfill > Unclassified | place: Canada...
AGTGGCGCAGAAAACGTCGTGGTCGCGGTCCATGTCGGAACACCATTCAAAAGTGCGAGGACTTGACCGGCGGTACCGGCGGTCGTGGTCGCGAGTGCACTACTACCATTGCCATATGGGATAGCGCCAGCGGCGACATTGGACCAGCCAGTGCCGCCGTTGACTACCGACAGAATGCCGGTGATATTGGAGGTGAGATCAATGAGCGCAGTCGAGAGCACACCTGCCGTCGCTTTGAGGAAGCCAGTGAGACTGGTGGAGACGGTGCCGAGATTTGGTGCGCTCGTGAGTGTGCCGATGGTAGTGGTCGCGTTGATGCGATTGTCGGCGCGGGTGTTGGTGAAGTAGAGGCCGGAGCCTTCGGCAACATTGGTAGTGAGGAGACCCAGGGATGACGTCGCGATCTGCGTCCATCCGGTACCACCAGTATTACCGACGAGAAGCTGATTTGCAGTCGCGGAAGAAAGCCCCGTCCCCCCATTCGCTATTCCGAGCGTACCAGTGAGGAGATTGACGCCGATACTGGTGGTCGCGACCAGCTTTCCGGTACTATCCGTACCCAGAAGCGCACTGGTGATATTTGTAAACCAGGTAGTACCAGAATTCGTAAACTGTGTAGTGCTTGCATTTGCAAACTGTGTGAATGCAGTGTGTGTGGAAGAGGCGTTGTCGATGAATCCGTTACTAAATGTCTGTATCTGACTCCAGATGTTAGTGGTCGTGGTGGACAGCGCGGTAGTAAAAACACCAGTGCTGGAATTATACGCAAGCGGATACGTAGCAGAGAGCGATGACGATGAAATTTTGGTATTGAAAATATTCCAATCGGCACTCGTGAGAAGACCGCGGTTTGAGCCGGAAGATGAGGGGATGTTGAGTGTGAGTGTGCCACCAAGACTCGCCGGAGATCCAGAGACTCCAATATCAGAACCACTTGAACCAGTTGCAAGTGCAATCGTAGAATTTTGGAGTTGATTGTTGCCGATCGTGCTCGTGGCGATGAGCTTGCCGTTTTGATCGGTCGCGATAAGTGTATTGGTAAGACTCGGCAACCACGCGACACCCGACACCGAGAGATTCGTCGTGGATGCATTCACGAGCGTGAGCCGACTCGCGAGCTTGTTGAAGATGAAGCTTGCATTGGCACCAAAGCTACCTCCGTCGTTGAATTGCACTTGTGTATCCGATCCTGCGACGGTACTGCCGGCACCTCCCTGATCCGCGGCACAGACGACCATGCCAAAAGCATCAGTCGTAAGCTTGCCACCATTGCCAAAGCTCGAGCAGTCGGTGCTTGAGAGACTAATGCCGTTGAGCGTGGATGTGCCGGTGACCGTGAGTGACGTGGTGGTGGCGTTGGTGGCAGTGAGGTCAGTAGCAGTAAGATTGTCGATCGTGGCGAGTGCGGTATTGATCGTGTTTGAGATAGAACCAACGATAGAGGTACCTGATATACTACCGCCGGTAATGATAGGATTTTGGATCGTGGTATTGGAGAGATGATCGATGCGACCGACAGGGGCAAAGCCACCAGAACCTCCCGCGGCTACTTGCGGTGGCACGACACTTGATTGCTGTTGATGCGAGAGATACGACTGAAAGGTAAGGAGGATGGTGGCAAACTGCGCGAGAATATTTTGAGTAACAGTGACAGGAGATACAGTGGTCGTGGCATGAACGAGAGAGACAGGTCTGCATATCATAAACGCCACAAAAAGGAACGTGGCTATCTTTCGTTTCATCCCCTTATTATAGCTTTTTTAGCCTGTTTTCTGGGAACAGGGGCGAGATTTTGGGGATACTTAAAGCCCCACAATCCCCCTTGGCTGTCTATATTTTTAGACCGCACTATTTTTTACCATCGATCAAAATTTCATCGAATGAGATGCGTTGTATTTAATTGTGCTTTGCCTGCCAGCGTTCTGTCTCGATGAGGAGTGGTGCGGCGAGGAAGATCGAGGAATATGCACCGGCGATCAGGCCGACGATGAGGGTAAGGGAAAAGTCCTCGGTGGCGGCCGGACCGACGTAGTACAGGGCGACGAGCATGATAACCACCGTGAGGGTTGTGTTCATCGAGCGCGCGAGGGTCTGCTTGATACTGCGGCCGACAGTCTCGTCGAAAGCCTCCTTGGAGCGATGATCCTGATGCCTGCGGAGGTTTTCGCGGATGCGATCGAAGACGACGATGGTGTTATTGATCGACACGCCGAGCAAGGTGAGGAGTGCCACGATGAAGAGTGAGTCGACTTCGGCGCCTTGGGTCTGCGCGAGGAATGCGAAGAGACCGGTCGGGATGAGGATGTCGTGGATCAGGGTGATGATTGCGATGATGCCATATTTCCATGAAGCGACAGGCTTGGACACGCCGCGGAATGCAAACGCGATAAAGAGAATGATCGATATCGCGACGAGGCCGAGTGCGATCAAGCCTTTGTAGAGAAGCTCGCGACCGATCGTCGGGCCTACGGATGTGAATTGATCTTCGTGGATCGTGCCGAGGGTCGAGAGCGCGGTCTCGAAAGAAACCTTCTCATCCTGCGAGAGTGTGCGTGCACGGAAGATGTAGCCAGTAGTACCAGTCGGCTGTACGCGCACCTCCCCTACTGGAAGCTTGGAGACGACACTGTCGATCTGTGCGATCGTCGGACGACCTTGTGCAAATGATATTTGTAGGAGCGATCCACCCGTGAGGTCGATGCCGGGCTTGAGACCCCACGCGAAGAGGGCAAAAACCGCAAGCAGTGAAATGATACCCGGGATCACGAGAAACGTACGCGCGTATTTTGGAAAATTGAAGTTCATATATTAGTTGATGCCGGAGCTCATAAGGAATCTTCCGAAACGCTTCTTGGCGTTGATGCCGAGTGAGCGCAAGAGTGTGCGAGAGATCGTGATCGCGGAAAACATCGACACCACGACGCCGAGTCCAAAGACGAGCGCGAAGCCCTTGATGATGGACGTGCCAAGCCAAAAGAGAATGATACTCGCGATGATGTGCGCGACATTACTATCGCGGATCGCGAGCCATGCACGTGAGAAGCCCTCATGGATCGCTTCTTCTGAGGAGCGGCCATTGGCGAGCTCTTCTTTGATGCGCTCCGCGATGAGGATGTTGGCGTCGACCGCCAGACCGATCGAAAGGATGAAGCCTGCGACACCGGCAGCTGTGAGGACGACCGGGAGGAGCTGGAAGATGGCGAGCATGATTGCACTATAAATGACGAGCGAGACGACCGCGACGATACCAGGCAGTCGGTACCAGAGGATCATAAAGAGCGAGAGAATGAGAAAGCCAACGATGCCCGCCACTACTCCCGCATGGAGCGCCTGATCGCCGAGGATCGCACCAATCGTCTGCGTCGAGGCGAGCGTGATCGGCACCGGCAGAGCGCCGAGATTCAAATTCTGCACCATCTGCTTGGCCTCATCCGGAGTGAAATGTCCCGAGATCACCGCGACACCATCATTGATAGGCACTTGGATCACCGGTGCCGAAAGTAGATTACCGTCGAGAAACATTGCAAGCTGATGACCAACATTGGCATCGGTGATCTGCGAGAAGAGTTTGCCGCCTTGCGCGTCAAAGTTGATCACGACCGTCGGCTCTGCGGCCATCTGACCCGAGCCATTGCCGAATTGAAGTGATGCGTTTTTCAGATACTGCCCTGTGAGACCAGTGTCTTGGAATGCATCAGGATTCAGATTACCCTTGTCGTCGGTGAGCTTGGACTCCATGCCAGGCTTTACGAGCTTGAATTCGAGGAGCGGTGTCTGGCCGATGAGCTTGATCGCTTCATTGACATCGGTCACGCCCGGAAGCTCGACGATGAGGCGCTGTCCGCCCGTGCCGAGCGCACCACCCTGCTCCGTCTGCACGACCGGCTCCGAAACGCCAAATGCATTGACCCGGCGCTCGACCACAGTCTGTAATGCCGCGAGAGAATCGGGAATCTCACTCGATGGAAGTTTGCTCGTATCGGCGTCGTAGACGAGATGTGTGCCCCCTGAGAGGTCGAGCCCGAGCTTAAACGGCCGCCACGCATGGATCTGGGATGCATAGACAAAATACCCGACGCCCACCCCAGCGAGCAGTACCAAAAGTGCCGTCATTCGTGCCTTTACCATAATGGCCTTCAGTATACGCATTTTTTTCATTTGGGGTACTTGACAATATGAGTTATACCTGCTATTTTATGTGTGGAGTTCGGGCAGAGTGCTCGGATTCATCCACAGTGTTCCCAAACTAGGAGTAACGAAAATGCCAGGCATTAACTACCTCGTATCTATGCTCTTCGCAGGATTAAGTGGTCTCTATGTGGGGATTGGAGTGGGATTCCCCGAAAGCGCCGCTTTGAACTTTGGGTTGGCCGTATTTGTTGGCGGTCTTTCCATTCTGGTTGCCCTTCAGGGTGTCGCTCGAGCCTTGAAACAATAGCCGCTCACCGAAAGCCGCTCGCGCTTTTGCGGGCGGTTTTCTTTTTTTATTTTCCAAATACCGATGCGTGCGTGCCGATGTCGACGAGGAGCAGGACGAGGACGTCATCGCGTTGCTGGTAGAGTAACAGGAGATCGTTTTTGATGTGACATTCGCGGATACCTGCATACTCTCCTTTCAATTCATGGTCATGATGACGCGAAGCAAGTCGCTCGCCCTTGATGAGCGCATTGACCACTTTATCCAACGCCATTTGGTCGAAGTTTCGGTATTGAGAAACCCGCTTGTGCGACCTCCTATATCCGCTCGACTCGGTGACCCCATACATATGTGATTATTTCTTACCCAAGATCTCTCGGTGCAATTCTTCCGACGAAGTATATCGTTTCCCATGTTTGAACGCATAATCCGCCTCGCGCACGATCTGTTTCATAAGAGAGGCCGGCGCATTATCGTACGTGAAAATGTCCTGCGGCACTTCGCCCGTGCGCCCGATATGCGTGAGGAGCAAGCGCACACCGCTTGAGAGGTCGATGCCTGACGCCTTAAAAGCCTTCTGCGCTCTTCGCTTGGTCTTCTCGTCGATCCGAACTTGAAGTGTCGTATTCATGCAATCTATTATAGCGTCTGTAATGACAGTGTCAATACATGAGCGATTTTGTGCCGGTTTTCTTTTTTGGATCGTGTAGTGCTTGTGGTAGAGTCTGAATTAGAAATGTAAACTATGTGAGGCATGTTTATGTGTATACAGATCGGACCTCCAAGCGAAGTACAGGACACACAATCACCACCACTCAAATCGAGCTCATTTGTAATAAAACTGCCGGGAATGTCTTCTCGTCGGGATTACGTTCGCCAACAACTCGATACCGGGTTCTCGAGTGTCAAAGGGACCGAGAGAGAAATGGTCAGAGAAGACCAGATATCCTGTTCGAGAAAAGGAATATTCGGACATGTGAAGTGGATGGTTTTCATCGAGCCCGAGGCGATACGCGTGGTCATACCATGGGAAGATCTCGATGAGGACACGGTCCATTTCGCCCTTGAGATTATCGATAAGATTCGCGAGTGGATGTATCGCTCCCTCGCAGGTACCGTGAGAATCGTGTAACCACACACCCGCACGAGCTTAGGCTTGCGCGGGTGATTTTTTTATTTTTGCACCAGCGCAAAAAGATTTTTGAAAATCATCGCTACGGCGATCGGGCCGACACCACCGGGGACAGGGGTGAGCAGTGATGCTTTGTCGGCACAGGCAGGATCGGCGTCGCCCATGACCTTGCCGCCGGCTTCGGATGTGCCTGCGTCGATCAGGACCACACCGTCTTTGATCATCTCCGGTTTTATAAACCCCGGATTGCCGGCACCGAGCACGATGATGTCGGCTGATTTGAGCGCATCGAGACTCCCCTCTTCGAGTGTCACGATCGACACATCGGCACCGCGTGTGCGCAGTAATGCGGCGACCGGTGCACCGACGAGCCGCCCAGCACCGACGACGACTGCACGCTTACCCTGGGGATCAATCTCGTGTCGTTTAAATATTTCTGCCACCGCACCAGCGACCGGCGCATGCACACTGCGGTCCTGTTCTTGAATGGTGGGATTGATACCGTCGACATCACGCTCATTGGGGACCGCCGCGAGCACTTCGTCGGTGTTGATATTCATTGGCAATGGCAATTGCACGATGACGCCGTCGACTTCTGGTGAAAGCTTTTTCACCGCGTCGATTGCCACCTGTGTATCTGCCCCCACAGTCAGATCGACACGCACCATTTCCACATTGAGCCGTGCCGCCGCACGTGTCTTGATCCGCACGAATGATTCGATCACCGCATCCTGTGTGCCGACCACGATACCGAGCTTGATCGGACGCGCCACATGCCCTCGTTCTACTACGAGCTCAGTATAGATACCCTCCGCGATCTCTTTGCCATTGATGATCATGTAATACCAAAAATCTTTTTGAGCTCGGCGATACCATCCTCGAGTTTGACCTGTGGCTCCCAGCCGAGGAGTTCTTTTGCGAGATGGATATCGGCGAGTGTGTCGTGTGATTCGATACGTGGTGGACCGTAGACGATCTCACCACCGAAGAGTTCGGCAAGTTTTTTGATGGTGATGTTGTTGCCAGCACCAACATTGATGACTTCGCCCTTGCCGACCTTGGTACTCTCGGCCGCGAGTATATTGGCACGCACTACATCTGAGACATGAGTAAAGTCACGCGTGATCGTGCCATCGCCAAATATAGTGAGCGGTTTGCCGGTTTGTTTTGCTTCCAAGAATTTGCCCACTACGAGCGCATAGGCACCCCGCGGATCGAGACCAGGACCATAGACATTGAAATAGCGGAGTGACACGGTCTCGATACCGTACATATTGGACCACATACGCGCAAACACTTCGCCGACATACTTCTGTAATCCATACGGATGGAGTGGGTTTGCAATCATCGACTCAGTGAGCGGCATGGTCGTCTGTTCGCCATACGCGGAGCTCGATGCGGAATAGACGACACGACGGACCTTGGCCCTGGCCGCCGCCGTGAGTACCGAGACCGTGCCGGTGATATTCTCATCAGTCGTCTCGACCGGGTGTTCTATAGAATACGGCACGCGCGGCACCGCGGCAGTGTGAAAGACCACGTCGGCTCCCTCCATGACAGGAGCGATATCATCCGTATGTCGTACATCGAGCTCGTGCAAGATCGCGCTCTTGTGGAGTGTGTCACGTCGATACGACGGATCCCTATCTATAATGTGAGTCTCCCACCCAGCATCACAAAGTGCCGCGACAAGATTGCTCCCGATAAACCCCGCACCGCCTGTGACCACTGCTTTTTTACTCATACATTGTATGGTACGCCATAAAACCGAAGTCGCAAATCTTAAGGCAAATCTATTTTCACCAGCTTTTGAAGACCATGAGTATTTCCATGCTCCAGCAGTCCCCGATATGAACTCACCGTCTCCGGTTTCGAGTAACCTTTCATCATTATTCGGATTACTTTCCGCTTTGTCGTGGTTCTGATTTGTCGATGATGCGGGAAGTGCACCCAACCGAGAAAATCGACACCAGAATGATACGTCTTGATATACACCTTGTCCTCATGGAGCGTAAGGTGCAGTCTTTGTTTGAGAAAAAGATCGATCCTCGGGAGAATGGATTCGAGATATGCCTTGTCATCGGATACAAGCACAAAATCATCCGCATAGCGTATGTGGTATTTGATCCTGAGTTCTTGCTTGATGTACATATCCAGCTCATGCATATACACATTCGCCAAAAGCTGGGATGTGAGATTGCCAAGTGGCAGTCCGACGCCCGGAGCTGTCGTGTGGAAACTTGAGACCACCTGATCGATCAGTCGGCGGACGTCCGGATCGGCAATATGCCGCTCAAGAATTTTTCTAAGCACCGCATGATCGATACTCGCAAAGAATTTCTTTATGTCGCACTTGAGGACGAAGCATGGTCGCGTGTGATTTCGTGACACCTTGCGCGCAAAGCTCCTGAAACGATCCAATGCCCGATGCGTCCCCTTGTTTTTGCGGCATGAGTACGAATCATAGATGAATCGAAAATGGAAATACCAGTACAGTTCTTTATAGATGAGGTGGTGCAGTACCCTATCGCAGACACTGGCCTTGTGAATGATGCGCGGCTTCGGATCGGAAACATTGAAAGTGGAATACGGACCGTGCACATATGTCTTACGTTTCAGGTCGGCATACAAGCTCGCGATATTGTCGGCAAGCTCGGCTTGAAACCGTATCACATCTTTACGATTCTTTTTTCCGCGCAAAAATCGCCCCCACGTCAAGAGCAAATTCTCGATGGTAATGATAGAGTCGTATACATGAGTGAACATGCGCAAGGAAGTCACCCCCCCCCCCGACGATCCCGCTTGTTCTCGTGCGCGCCAAGTCTGCGTATCGATTGTGGCATAACGCTATTGTAAATCTGAAACGTATTGATCGCTATACGATCGGCACCAAAATTGACGATATTTTTCTGGCACTCCTCGAGCTTATATTCCGCGGCTGTTTCGCCCATGACAAATTTGAGAAACTGTCGCTCGTATCGCAAGCGATTGCAAAAGCGGACCTGCTCAAATTCTTTTTGCAAGTAGCATGGGAACACGAGGTCATCGACCACAAGCAGTACGGTGCATTGATCCTGCTCCTCGACGAGGTGGGCCGAATGCTCGGCGGTTGGAAGAAAAGCCTCAACGAAAAAACTCCCGCCAACAAATAGCGGGAGAAATCATTTGAGTAGCGGAAGCAGAGGAGGACATTGTCGTCGTTCCAGGGATTCCCGAAGTTGCCGAGATTGAAGTTGAAGTCGCCGTCCGAGTAGGCGTTCACGTTCGGCACCCTGCGGTAGCCGTCGGCGTCCCTCCAAAGCAATGTACGACGTGCCGCCAATCGCCACCAAGAGGAGCGCCGGCCCCTCTTTGTATTTTATTCCGAGCCTTACTACTCGCTGGCACATCGCACCGACTTGTTTGATTTTTTCATGGGAAGCAGCCCTCGCCTGCAAGCGTATCGCCGACAAGCCCCTCGTTGATTCTTCCCACGAGAATTCGATGACATGAAACCCTGTCTACCGGCAGGCAGGCGTAGCCGCATGTTCTATCTAAGTTCCATGCATCATTATACAGGATTTTATAAAAATTGAGCCCTGCGGTGAAGCAAGGCTCAAAGGATCTAAGATCCGAGTTATACAAGTACCTAAGCGTCCAAGGACTTCTCCAAGTCGCGGAAGCAGAGGAGGACATTGCCGTCGTTCCAGGGATCCCCGAAGTTGCCGAGACCGAAGCCGAAGCCGCCGCCCGAGCAGGCGCGCACGATCGGCACCCTGCGGTAGCCGCCGGCGTCCCTCCAAAGGCGATCCTCTTCATCGAAAGACGCATACCACTTGCCTTTCGGCAACTCGTCGCGCTTTAGTTCGAAGACGAGTGAAGCGCCCTGGGCACCGACATGTACGGCCTTCTGGGTCGCGAGGAACGCCATGCGCTCCGCGGACGTCGTCTGGCCGGGCACGATCTGCTTGAATGCCTGGACATGTAACTTGTCGCCGGGCTTCAAGATATGGCTCGGATTCGGGAAGTTCTCGTCAGAGATCGCGTCGTTGTAGCCGTAGAATTTTTTTTGGTTCTGTTTCTTGAACGTCGCCAACCGAGTGCCGTGCACGTAGCCCTTGGGCACCGTGATGATGCCAAGGTCCACGAGTAGGACAAACTTCTCGAGGATCACAAAACCGCGAGCCAGCGCCTCGGGAATCTGGTCGAGGTGCGCTTCGTAGTACGCAATTTGCTCCTCAGACAGACTCTCGAAGTTTGCGACTGTCTTAAGGCCCAGATTATAGGCGCGTTTGATTAAGGGTGTGTCCATTGGGACGTTTCCTCTTTCAAAGAACGTCCGGAATCTGCCGGATCAGTTGCAAAGTTGATTTTGCAATGTAATTTGTATCAAATATATTGTTCTTGTCAAGTCCCCCGTGCCGTGACCACGATACGGATCGTCTGGAGGATGATGTATATATCGAGGAGGAGCGAGCGGTGTTTGAGGTAGTAAAGATCGTATGAGAGTTTGGTCTTGGTCTCCGCGATGTCGGCACCGTGGTGTGGGTCGCGGTCGTGTTTGATCTGCGCCCAGCCGGTGAGACCTGGAGTGACGAAGTAGCGTGCGTTGTAGTATGGGATGCGTGCATTGTACTGAGCGGCGAGCGCCGGGAGCTCGGGGCGCGGGCCCACGAGCGAGAGGTCACCGCGGAGCACATTCCAGAGCTGGGGAAGTTCGTCGATGCGCAAGAGGCGCAACCATCGACCGACACGCGTCACCTGGAGCTTGCTCGTGCCGGTCGCATCATATGCACCGTTGTCGTTGCCGCTCATACTGCGGAATTTGACGATATGGATCGGTCGTTGGAATTTGCCGACGCGCTCCTGGGTGATAAAGATATCTCCGCCGTCGTCGAGCTTGATCGCAAGTGCGACAAACGGATACGCGAGCAGAGATACGATACCCATGATAAGTGCGAGCACAAAATCGATCACGCGCTTCACGATGTCGTACATGCGCGAAGCACCCACATGCTGAAGTATCCATTCGTAGCGGATGAGCGAGAGTGGAGCGCGATGAAATACGCCGAGGTGCAGATCGATCACATCGACGAGCGAGAAGCGGTGCTTTTGAAACGCCGCATCGTAGATGATCGGCAGAGCCGCCGAGATGGAATTATCGGAAAAGTCGATCACGAGAAACGACACGCTCTCTTCGGCGGCTACGCGGCATGCTTGCTGTATCACCTGATGCGAAGGCGCATGCGCCGTGTCGATCACATGATCAAATGAGAACGGGTACCGACGATCTTGCCCAACCTCTGCGACAAGCGCCTCGACATCCGGTCCCGATGCAATGAGCACGCCCTTGAGATGCCGTCCATGATGGAGTCGTGGAAATATACCGACGCGCCAAATGAAGATGAGTGCGAACGACACCGGCAGATAGAGGAGCAGATTGGTCTTGGGTGCGATGCCAAAAATCGGCACGAAGAAAAAGAAAAGCGCCGCGAGTGCTACATTGATAGTCTGCGTGTAGAGCAGGGTCGTCGTGAGCCGATAGCGGAAGAGGCGCGTATGCCGCCCGTAGAGCCCCGCGATAAAAAAGACAACGATCCAGACGATGAAGAGCAGGGAGAACGGCACGAGATGCTGATCAAAAAGCAGACGCGTCGGCAATGCCTGGTAGCGTATGAGGAGCGTCAACCAGAGCGAGACGACGAAGACACCGAGGTCGCCAAGGAGTAAGATCGCATATTCCCTTTTTGGAAGTAGACTCATACCGTATACTGGATAATGACAGAAATATGGACATGAATCAAGATACTTCAGGCTCACGCAAAAAGGTGCTTTTTGTCATTACCAAATCAAACTTTGGCGGCGCACAGCGCTATGTCTATGACCTAGCGACCAATCTCCCTGCGGATTCATTTGAAGTCGCGGTTGCTTTCGGTGGTACCGGAGAGGCCGGTAGCGCTCCGGGCACACTCGCGACCATGCTCGCCGAGGCAGGTATCCATACCATACTGGTACCCGAGCTCGCGCGTGATGTGAGCATTCGCGGCGACATGGCCGCATACTCCGCCCTGGTCAATCTATTCAAAGAGGAGCGTCCCGACGTGGTGCATCTCAATAGCTCAAAAGTCGGCGGGATCGGGAGTCTCGCGGCACGATTCGCCGGAATCCATTGCATCATTTTCACCGCGCACGGCTGGCCTTTTTGGGAACAGCGCAATTTCCTTGCACGTAGCCTGATATTTTTATTCTCGTACCTAACCGTCATCTTCTCGCATGCAACGATCTGTATCTCACAGTATGATCAACGCGCAATGACAGGCATGCCGTTTGCTCGGCGCAAACTACACGTGATACACAATGGCATTTCAGAGATCCCCTTCCTCTCGCGCGATACTGCGCGCGCCGTGCTCTTCTCCCCTATCGAAATCAATTCGCATGAAAAAGATCTTTGGCTCTTGAGTATTGGTGAACTCACTGCCAACAAGAATTACATAGTCGGTATCGACGCCGTGGCCACCTACAATGCGACCGCTTCGCAAAAGATCTTTTACGCGATCATCGGCAATGGCGAACAGCGCCAAGAGATCGAGCGATACATCGCGAGCAACCACCTGGGCAATCAGATAAAACTCCTCGGCTTCATCCCCGACGGTCGTCGCTACATGCGCGGATTCGACATCTTTTTCTTACCGTCAAAAAAAGAAGGCGTACCGTATGTGATCCTCGAAGCCGGACTCGCCGATATACCAGTGATAGCAAGTAATGTCGGCGGTATCCCCGAGATCATTGATGATGGCAAATCAGGCCTGCTCGTGGGACCGGGCAATACCGCAGGATTTACGCAGGCACTCAAGACTATGTCAGAGGATATGCAAGAGCGCGGACGCAAAGCGGCCGCGCTCCGATCCAAAATCGCCAGTGATTTCTCGCTCCAGTCAATGTTAGAGCAAACGATTAAGCTTTATTAAACTGTTACAAAGCCCCCACGAGCTCGGTGTTGTCCCGCACGCCGAGCGCCGGTCGCGCATGACGGCGCAGGCTCATGAGCATGCCGAGGGCGAGGTATTCGGTGAGGAGGTGCGAGCCGCCGTAGCTCATGAATGGGAGTGTGGTGCCAGTGATCGGCATGAGGCCCATGTCCATGCCGACATGCACCATGAATTGTGCGGCAAAATAGATGGCGACACCAGCGGCAAAAAGCGTGTCAAAGTTATCTCGCCCATGACCAGCGATCATGAGTATGCGTGTGATCACGAT
>Ga0265292_1002468_pt1 | contig 12781 bp, 9 predicted proteins | sample Munlanlewell296A_FD_189080 | JGI IMG/M metagenome (GOLD analysis project Ga0265292, IMG submission 189080) | Leachate microbial communities from a municipal landfill in Southern Ontario, Canada - Leachate well 296A | ecosystem: Engineered > Solid waste > Landfill > Unclassified | place: Canada...
TTCCTCTGTGGAATAGCTACAGGCACTATCTCGTCGTTGAATTTCCCGCTTTCGAATGCCTTTGCCCATGCCTGCTGGCTGCGCAGAGCCCACCGGTCCTGGTCTTCCCTTGAAATGCCGAATTCAACTGATTCTATTCCTGCCTGCAGGGCACGTGGAACGCCTGAATATGGACACTTGATTACAAGCTGGTCCTTAAGTGTTATGTCCCCGATTTTTTGCCCCCATCTCGCTTCATGGATAAAATACGGGACCTGGCTCATGTTCTCCGCACCACCTGCAACTGCAATAGCTATCTGGCCGAGCATTATGTTCTGAGATTCAAGCCCTATAGCTGTAAGACTTGAACAGCATGCCCTGTCTAATGTATAAGCCGGCACGGTGTCAGGAATTCCTGCATTTAGCTCTGCCTGTCTTGCTATTGACCTGTCCGAGCCCGGAAGGTTTACTCCTAACGCAACCTCTTCAACCTTTGCAGGGTCAAGCTTTATACGGTTCATAGCTTCTTTTATTGCAATTCCGCCAAGCTGAGCGGGTGTAAAATCTTTAAGTATCCCCCCGAAGTTTCCAAATGGAGTTCTTACTGCACTTACTATAACAACTTTCTCCATGATAAGCTCCTCTCCAGTATTTAAAAGGTCATTATATTGCGAATTTTCTGCCAAGTTTCCGCGGAGATTTATGACACGTCTAAAACGGCGCTATACTTAGCAAAATAGAGATACTTTGTAAAGCCTCAATTGATTGATATTATTCTTTAATATATATACATACTACACCCTTAAAATCTCTTCCAATAAAAAACCGAGCAGTCACTCGATTTTCTGCTTGACTAATAATATTATTTAAGTATGCTGCGCCCAGCAGTTTAGGTTGCTAACTATTTAATTAAGATGAAATGAAGGAGGAAGTATTATGACAAGGACAGTACAGAATTTAGAAGGTCAGTATATTTATCAGTATATTGTTCCGGAAAAAGAGGGTGTGCAGGTTTACAGGATGCCTCCTTGCGCAAAGGGCGGCGACACCTATCAGGTTATAGCTGATTTTGAAGGAACAGCAGAAGAGGCTTTCGACGCCATCACAGATTTTGAACTTATGCAGTCCACATCAAGCGTTATTAACAAAATTATAGTGCATGAAAAGACTGATGAGCATGCAAAGATAGAAATGACTCTTCATCCTGAGATAGACAGCGGCACATTCTACTATCGCTACTCCTTTGACAGACCAAATACACAGATGTTCTTCTGGATGTATGATTATAAAGGTCCTAACAGGCAGTGGTATGCAATCAATGTTGAGACAAGGGTTTATCAGTTTGGAAAGATCGCAAGGATAATCCTTACCGAAACTTTCGTAATGGTTAAGGGGATTCCGAATGCAGACGCCATAGGGCTTTTCACAGGTGTTGCCCACGATATGATAAACAGGACCAAGAAAAGAAGAGGATTAAAGAAGTAAATTTAACTAAACAACCTGATTTACTTTAAGGGGTGAGAGATGAGTCTCTCGCCCCTTTTTATTTAAAACTACCTAATTTATCATCGTTTAATATCATTATTTCCAAGTATTGCCATCGTCAATTTCTTGGAGACATTTCTGGCATCTGCGTCAATTATTTTACGCGGTTAGTTTTGGCATTTAAGCACTTTTAGCCAAAATAATTGGCAGTTTTACAATTTATCCAACTAATTATATTGGTATGAATTATGCTTATAGTGGAGCAATCTGAGCGATATCTCATATAGAGGTTATCGCATTACAACTTCTAAGGAGGATATTAAATGGGGGATTCATTAACTGAACACAAATCTGCCGTAGAGACAAATCATCCGGATAAAGGGGGTAAATTTTTAACTTTTTTTCTTGGTAAAGAAGAGTACGGGTTTGAAATCCTAAAAGTCCATGAAATAATCGGGATGATGCCTATAACTCCTGTTCCCCGCACCCCCCAGTTTGTCCGTGGTGTAATTAATCTTCGGGGCAGAATAATCCCTGTCATGGAATTGAGACAGAAATTTGGAATGTCTTCAGTTGAGCAGACAGACGAAAGCTGCATAATAGTGGTTCAGTCAGATGGAGTTCAGACAGGCATAATTGTTGATAGGGTATCGGAGGTGCTTGATATAGCAAACGAAAATATTGAGGATGCTCCCTCTTTTGGGGCTGGTGTAAATATCGAATACATCCTTGGACTTGGAAAATCTGAAGGGAGAGTAAAACTTCTTCTGGATATTGATAAGATTCTTGAAAATGAAAAGACAGAGAAACTGAATGTAAATTCATGTTTAGAATAATGGTTAAGGCAAATTCTTTGTTATCAACATTTTAAAAAAAGGATTTATGAAATTCTAACTGGGAGTAGGAATATGAAATGGTTCTATGATTTAAAACTTTCATCAAAACTGATCATTGCCTTTATAACAGTATCTTTAATTAACGGTGTAGTTGGCTGGATGAATTTAAACAGTATTCGCACCATGGCAGATTCCAATGAGAAACTTTACAAGGAAATAACTGTTCCGGTTAGCAATTTGGGGATTGCTGCCACAAGTTTTCAGAGATCAAGGGGAAATCTCCGTGATGTTGTTATGGTAAAGGCTGAATCAGAAAAACAGAAAATGCTTGAAAAAGTCAACGAGCGCGAATCTGAAGTGGATAAAAATATTGAGGAATTCAGCAAAAGCGTAGATTCCGAAGAGATGAGAGATTTTAACAGTCAATATCAAAGCGCACACAAAGACTATGAAGCAGCAAAAAAAAGTGTTCTAGATCTTGCGTTTGCCGGCAAGGATCAGGAAGCGATAGACCTTCTTAATGGTGAATATTACAAGAAGATGAAAGTTGTGCAGGACATGATAGATGAGATTACTAAAAAGAAAATTTCAGAAGCAAAAGCATCTGCTGATGCAAATGTAGCCCATGCTGATAGTATTTTTAGGACTGTTCTTATTATTTTAGGAATAACTGCTGCATTCGCAATAGGTCTTGGATTCTGGCTTTCTTCCTTAATTGGAAAGCCAATGAAAAAAATAACTGAGGCTGCAGAGCAGATTGCCCTTGGAGATATTAATCAGAAGATTGAAATAACCTCAAAAGATGAAGTTGGACAGCTTGCAGAATCTTTCGGTAAAATAATCGCATCACAGACAGAGCTGGCAAATGCTGCGGAGAAAATTGCTTCAGGCGATGTATCGGCGAATATTAATATTAGAAGTGAAAATGATGTGCTTAGCAAAGCGTTTCAGAAACTTCAGAAAACTATGCTCAAGCTGACAGCTGAGATGTCGGAACTGGTCAATGCTGCTAAAGAGGGAGTTTTATCCAGGAGAGGTAATGTTTCAGAATTTGAGGGTTCTTTTCGTCAACTTGTAAAGGGAATCAATGAAACACTGGATGCGGTAATTGAACCAGTAAATGAGGCATCAGAAGTTTTAGAGCGTTTAGCAAAACGTGACCTTTCAGCAAGAGTTACAGGGAATTATGAAGGCGATCATGCAAAGATAAAGAATGCCCTTAACTCTGCTGCAGAAAACCTTGACCAAAGTCTTCAGCAGGTTGCGCTTTCATCCCAGCAGGTATCCTCTGCATCAGGTGAGATAAGTTCCGGGAGCCAGGCTCTTGCAAGCGGTGCGTCAGAGCAGGCAAGTTCACTTGAAGAAATATCAAGCAACTTACATGAGATGTCATCAATGACAAGACAAAACTCAGCAAATTCTAAAGAAGCAAAAGCGCTTTCAGATTCCGCAAGAGAAAGCGCAGCAAAAGGTACAGAGAGCATGAGCCGTCTTTCCTCTGCAATTAATAAGATAAAAGCTTCTTCAGATGAAACAGCAAAGATTGTTAAAACAATAGATGAAATAGCCTTTCAGACGAATCTTCTTGCGCTTAATGCTGCAGTTGAAGCAGCGCGCGCAGGTGATGCAGGTAAAGGTTTTGCAGTTGTCGCTGAAGAGGTGAGAAACCTTGCAATAAGAAGTGCAGACGCTGCGAAAAATACTGCTGCAATGATAGAAGGTTCAGTCAGAAACTCTGAAGAAGGTGTTGTTATAAATCAGGAAGTATTGAGGAATCTTAATGATATAAATGAACAGATACACAAGGTTGGAGCTGTAATGGAAGAAATTGCTGCTGCTTCTGAACAGCAGACGCAGGGAATGGAGCAGATAAATACCGCTGTAGAGCAGATGAATCAGATTACACAGCAGAACGCAGCAAACTCTGAAGAATCAGCGAGTGCTGCTGAAGAGCTTTCCGGACAGGCAGAAGAAATGAGAAGCATGGTTTCATCATTTAAGCTTACTGCAAATTCACAGATGTCGACGAACCTGACAAAAAAGACAGCTCTACACCAAAGGATGACAGAAAGAATTATTGCGAAACCAATGGCAGTTAATAAAAAAACAAACCTTAATTCCATGAAAAAGGATCCGGAAAAAATAATTCCTTTTCAGGATATGAATGACAGAGATATACTTCAATCGTTTTAAAGAAAAAAATAAAAAAGGGGTGAAATAAAATTTCACCCCTTTTTTTATTGCAGAACCCTTATTAATATTATTTTGGTTTTTGCGGGCTTTCATCTTAAAATTCTAGTTTGCCTTTAACTTCTGCCATATCTATAACCGGGATTTTAGGAGCATATACTCCCATCAATGCTGTGGCAATACCCTGCGAAAGACTCCTGTATCTTAAACGGATATCTACAGTGAACGGAGACACCGCATCAGCAGGGATATTAAAAGAATATGATTCAATAACTGAAGACTTTGGAGGGATTCTGTTGTCGGAAAGAATCCTGTCAGCGAGGGCGACATTAATGACAGGTTCTCCTTTTTTATTTCCCAACTGCGTATAATATCTGACTGCTTTTTTATCAATCTCTCCCCTGTCATCGATTGCTCCGGACCTCAGGATCTCATTACCTGAACTGTCGGTAATCTTAACGTCAAGCCACATTTCCCTTAGTTCCGAGAGCCCTGTAGGCAGGTAATGACCTGCGCCAGAGTTTGTAACTTTTACCTGAACCATGGCAGAGGAGTTTTTACTATATGAACTGTTTTTTATTAATTCCAGGGAAGCAGCGTTCTGGAGTCTTTCAACCGCCATGTCAGCATGAACCTGATTATTTTGCAAAGATGTTACAACTGCGTTACCCCCTACGAAATAATGCGTCCATATATGCTTCCTCTCTGGACCAGTATCACATGCTTTTCCCGGATTGTCCGGTCTTTCGGTGCTGCCGGTGGCAGGAATACCTGGCCTTTGCCTCATATGACAGTCCTGACAGGTGACCGTAGTAGAGGGATCAAGAGTATTATAAACGCTTTTTTTCCATTCTTCGTATGTGCTTTCAATTGGCACCTTTGTTGAAACGTGGGAAACATTGTGGCAAATGCCGCAGAAATCAGATTTAGTATGAAGTTCAGAGTATTTTGAGGGATGATAGGATGATTTGGAATCTTTGAAAGGTCCGAGCATTGTTGAAGGGTTTTCTTCTCCGTCCCCTGGTTCAACCTCGTAACCGGCATCGCCCAAATGTTTAACCTCATTGATGTTATGGCACCAGTTGCAGAAAATACCCTGGGCAGAGATATCTTGAAGTTTGTCGTAATCTCCCGCAGGCGAAGTGATGACAGTCGCTCTGAAACCAAGAGGAACATGACATTTTACGCAAGCCTTCATCTCAAGCTGTTGTCCCTCAGTGGTTGCGTCAACCATAAAAAGTTTTGTCGCTGCACGCCATATTGGATCCGTAAAGGCCTTGCTATGCATAGATCCTTTCCATTGGTCAAATATCTGCGTATGGCAGTCTGCGCATACTTCAGGGCTTATGAAGTCTTTTATTTTTACTGATTTGAAATCGAATATTCCCATATTTTCAATTTCTCTCATGGTTTGTCCTTCTGAATAACAGAGCAGGCTAATCGAAAAAAAGATAATAATGGAAATAAGCGGAGTATATTTCTTCATATTCATACCTCCTAAACAAGGTTAAATACAACAGGGGCGAAAATTTAAATTTATTCATAATATATGTTTTTTAAATCTTCAATAAGGTTTTTTTCTTAATTCTAATGGTGGCATAAGTTTACATAACGTTTTTTAAAAGCTATAAAATTATTTATAATTTTCTTGTAATGACATAACAGGGAGCTTTGTCTGCTGAATGGAAATTAAAGGGGTGCGTGTAAACAACCTTAAGAACATTGACTGCTCAATTCCAACCGGGGAAATTTCTGTTATTACAGGAGTGTCAGGTTCAGGGAAATCCTCTCTGGCTTTCGATACTATCTACGCGGAGGGACAGAGGCGTTATGTCGAGTCGCTTTCAGCTTATGCCCGCCAGTTCTTGGAGAGGATGGAAAAGCCTGATGTAGACAGTATTACAGGTATTCAGCCTGCCATAGCTGTTGAACAGAAAAATTATATCCGCAGCTCCCGTGCCACAGTTGGTAGCCTTTCTGAGATAGATGATTATCTTAAGCTTCTCTTTGCACGTGCAGGAACGACATTCTGTCCTAAGTGTAATATCCCGGCAGTCAGGCATACACCACAAAGCCTTGTGGACAGCGTAATTGAAAAATTTTCCGGGAATAGAGGAACTCTTGTTGTTCCAGTTTCTATTCCGCACAAAAGAGATGCTTTAAACTTGTTCGCTGAAAGGCTTAAACAAGATGGCTTTTTCAGGGTAATGATTGATGGAGAGGTTAAGGATATCGACAGCATTACCTCCGGTCAATTTGCTGAATATGATGAAATAGATATGGTCATTGACCGGTTTTTAATTTCGCAGGAAAATACCGGACGCATAAGCGAAGCTGTTGAGACAGGGCTTCGCCTAAACGCGGAAAAGGGCACGGTTGCTGTTGAAGGCTGCGGTATATTCCATTATGCTTTTTCTTTTTCCTGTGAGAAATGCAGGAAGTTTTTTACCAGTCCCGAACCCCATATGTTTTCTTATAATTCTCCTGTTGGCGCATGTCCAAACTGCCATGGTTTTGGAAGAGTAATAGGGATAGATCTCGACAAGGTAATTCCGGACAGAGATAAGCCTTTAAACAAGGGGGCTATCGCTCCCTGGAACAGTCCTGCTTATGAGGATATGTATATCACTTTACGGCGCGAACTTGTAAAAGCAGGGATATCATTTACTTCATCATTTAATAAACTTTCCAGGAAGGGAAGGGAGATACTCATTGAAGGAGCGGGAGATTACTGCGGCATAAATGGATTTTTTAAATATCTGGAAGAGAAAAAATATAAACTGCACATCCGCGTACTGCTTTCAAGGTACAGGAGTTTTGAGCTCTGCGCTGTATGCAATGGTACAAGGCTCAAGGATGATGCGTTATGGGTGAAGGTACTGGGGAAAAATATATTTGAACTTCAAAGAATGCCTATTGATGAACTTTCTGCATTTCTTTCTTACCCTGCATTTCGTGGTTCCAGTTTTGAAGCAGTAAAATTAATCCTCGAAGAACTTAGGAACAGAGCAGGGTATCTTCTTAATGTTGGTCTAAATTATGTTACGCTCAACCGTCAGGCAAGGACATTGAGCGGCGGAGAGATGCAAAGGATAAACCTCTCCAAAGCGCTAGGCAGTCTTCTTACAGGAACACTTTATGTCCTTGATGAACCGACAGTAGGGCTTCACCCGAGGGACACATCAAGGCTCATAGGGGTATTGAAAGAGCTTAGCCGCCGCGGCAACACTCTTGTAGTTGTAGAGCATGATATGCAGGTAATAAAAAATGCTGATAAGATTATTGACCTTGGCCCGGGTGCAGGGGAGTTAGGAGGTGAGGTAGTGTTTGAAGGCACTTATGGCAAACTGTTGATGAACAAAAATTCACTGACAGCAAAACACATATCAGCTCAGCGGGGAATTACCTCAGAGAAAAAACATAGTGGCTGTAATATGATAACAATCTCAAATGCAAAAAAGAACAACATAAAAGGTGTTGATTTTAAAATTCCACTTGAATCCTTTGTATGTCTTACAGGTGTTTCCGGTGCAGGAAAATCAACTCTTCTTGAAGAGATATTGTATCCGGCAATTATGAATATTAAAGGCGGCAAGACTTCTTCAATAAAATGTTTTGACAGAATAGATGGAATAAAAAACATTGATTCTGTAATTATGGTTGACCAGTCGCCTATCGGAAGACAGGCACGCTCTAATCCTGTGACATATGTGAAGGCATACAGCGAGATAAGAAAGCTCATGGCAGGAACAAGGAGTGCTGAAATAGCTGGAGTTACAGAACGTGATTTTTCTTTTAACACCGGTGACGGCAGGTGCCCCAAATGCAATGGACTTGGCAAAGAAAGGGTTGAGATGCAGTTCCTTGCAGACCTTGAGCTTATCTGCGATGAATGTGACGGTAAGCGGTTTAGAAAAAAAGTTCTGGATGTGACACATAGAGGCAAGAACATATCAGACATTCTTAATATGACAGTCGAACAGTCTCTTGATTTTTTCTCTGATTCTCCTCAAGTAAAGAAAAATCTGTATGTACTTAAAGATATGGGACTTGGATATTTAAAGCTTGGCCAGAGCACATCGACATTAAGCGGAGGAGAAGCACAGAGGCTTAAGCTTGCCGGGCTTCTTGTTGAGAAAAAAAAAGGGACAAATTATCTGTTTCTCTTTGATGAGCCTACTACAGGTCTTCACATGGCTGATGTCTATAATCTCGTTGAAGTATTTAAGAAGCTTGTTGCAGAAGGGAATTCAATAGTTGCCATTGAGCACAATCTCGAATTCATAATGAACGCTGATTACATTATAGACATGGGGCCTGAGGGCGGTGACGGCGGAGGGAGAATAGTCTGCGAAGGGAGTGTGTTAGATGTAACTAAATGTAAAGAATCTTATACGGGAAGGTTTTTAAAAGAAAGGATAAATGGGGGTTCAATATGAAATCATAAATGGCGATGCACACATTAAAAGCCTCCTAATCGGCCATCAAGTTATTGTGCCTGTAACAGACGGAAGAGCAGACTTTGGACCATTTAAAGTTATCGGTGAGTAAACAGGTTAAAACAGAGGAAGCAATATTGAAGCAATTACAAGTGCAATTGGGATTCTCATATCTATCTCCCTTCTTTTGTAAGTGTTTTTTCATGGTTTAGTTTTTCAAGATAATCCTGAAGGCTTCTGAAGCTGAATCTAAAAATGTTTTCTGGTCTTTCGTTCCTTACAATGTTTGACTCATTTAACATGATTAATTGATCTCGTGTAAGAAGGCTTTCTGTGATTGCGATTTCAGAAAAAAATGCTGCCGGCTTTGCCAGAAAATGAGGCATTTGAAAAACCATCCTTCGGAGGTTAAATGACTTACAGATAAGTTTAATAAGCTCCGGATGTCTGTATACTTTGCCTCCGCCAAGTTCAATAGTTTTCATTTCTGTGAGAGGATTTTGGAGCGCTGAAATAAAGCAGGTGGTGACATCTTCTACCCATATAGGTTCAAGACTGCCGCTTCCAATTGCAGGTATTACCGGCGATAGTTTAATAATCTTTATGAACAGGTTTATGAAGTTATCTTCCCTTCCAAATATGACGGACGGTTTGAAGATAGTGTAATTTAGTCCGCTCATCCGCACATATTCTTCCGCTTTCCATTTTGAGACGTGGTATGCGGTTTTCCCGTTTTCCCTTGCTCCAAGAGCACTCATATGAATAAATCTTTTTATTCCGGCAGATTTTGCAGCATCAACAACGTTCTTGGTTCCCCTGTAATGAATGTCCTCAAATGAAGCTGTGTCAGTTTCAGCTATTATCCCTACAAGGTGAATAACTGCGGAGCAGCCTGACATCTTTTCAGGGAGCTCTTCTTTGTTTGTGATATCCCCATTGACGAATTCGCACCCAGAAAACTTCCATAGAGATATTTCATTGGCTGGGTTTCTCACGAGGCACTTAAATGAATAACCATTTTGAACTCCAGCCTTTATGATTGATTTACCTACATAACCAGTAGCACCTGTAATAAATATTGGCTTATTCATAATTTATTATGCCTCTTTACAATTATTATATTTATTTGCTTGTCTCTCGGCAAGCAGTGAAGGATATGCTCTACGAAAAAAGTATGATTTGCAGGATGTTAATCATGAGGTTGACAGAGGTGAAAGTCTTAGATATAAGGATTTTAAATTAACAAAGGAGAGAGAGTATGAGCGACTCATTTAAAAGTCTTGCAGAAGCTTTGATTATTGCGATGAAGAATGAAATACGTGTAATTGAGTTATATACTCATTGCCTTAAACGCGACTTAAGTGAACAATCCCGCGAAAGCATAAAGGCGGTCACAAGAGACGAGGAAAGGCATATGAAAATGCTTAGCGAGGTGTTTGAGAAGAAAATAGGTAAAAAAATAGATGGTGCCAAACTTAAAGACCACTCGCTTAAAGCTATAAAAAATTTAACTCTTGAACCCTATTCAATTCATATCATAGATGTTGCGATGGGCTATGAGCACAGGGAAAAGGACCATTTCGTAAAAGCACAGCAGATTTACGGCTCTGATGCTGATATTAATGCCCTATTTGTACAGCTTATTGCGGACGAAGAGGCCCATATAAATGTTCTCGAAAAAGAGAGAAAGGCCGTACTTGGACTCCCATTCGAGGAATTTGAACTTGATTTCTATGTAAGAGAATAGGAGAGAAGTACAAAAAGATGAATGCCGTAGCAATAGTCGGAAGTCCAAGGAAGGGTTCCAATACTGATACGCTTGTTGATAAGGTTCTTGAGGGGATTGCAAGCGTAACAGACCTGACTGCTGAAAAAATATATGTAGTTGACAAGAATATAAACTATTGCACTGGCTGTGGATTTCATCTTAAGCAGGCTGACAAGGATGAAGGAAAGAGATGCTCTCAGGATGATGACATGGCAGAGATACTTCAAAAGCTGATAAAAGCAGACATCCTGGTTTTCGGAACCCCTATTCACATGAGGACTCTTTCAGCACCGATGCTCAATTTCCTTACAAGAATGATTCCTCTTCTGAGAATGAAGCCCATATTGGATGATAATGGAAAGATCGTGTCAGCAGAAATAAAATCCATGATTGCAGGAAAGAGGACAGCAGTAGTTACTAGCCAGGGAGACCCCATGTCTTTTTCAGGAGTTATGGCTATACAGGCGCTTGTTACCAACCTTAATGATTTTAGAACAACTTTTGTTGGCGACCATATGAGCCTGGGAAATCTTAAAAGAGGTTTAGTGAAAGAACGCCCTGATGAGCTCCAAAAAGCCTTTAATCTGGGTGTAAGGCTTGCTTCAAAAGTGTAAGATTTTAGTACTTCATATAATACCATTTTAATCCTTCAATTTATTTCTCCTGAAGCATCTTCTTGCATTAATAAGATTTTTTTTTAATGAATAATATAGAGAGTAAAATATGTTATTTCAATGCAGAAGGGAAGCGGGATGAACAGATTAGCCAATGAACAGAGTCCATATCTAAGGCAGCATGCAGAAAATCCTGTGGACTGGTATCCATGGTGTGATGAAGCTTTGGAACGTGCCCGTAGAGAGAAAAAACCAATACTTGTGAGCATCGGTTATTCATCCTGTCACTGGTGCCATGTGATGGAAAGAGAGTCATTTGAAAATGAAGATATCGCAAAAGTCATGAATGAAAATTTTATAAATATCAAAGTTGACAGGGAGGAACGCCCTGACATCGATGAAATCTATATGCATGCAGTGCAGATGATGACCGGAGGCGGCGGATGGCCGCTGACAGTATTTCTCTCTCCTGACCTTAAGCCTTTTTTTGGAGGCACTTATTTTCCTCCTGATGAGAGGGGAGGGTTGCCAGGTTTCAAACGTGTTCTTATTTCTGTTGCGGCACATTTCAGGAATAATCCTGAAAAAGTAGCTGATTCATGTGAGAAGCTTTTTGAAGGGCTTAAGGAAATGGCACGACCATCGAGGAGAGAAGGGGAAATCTCTCAGGATATATTTGATGATGCGGCAAGAAACCTGAGGTTTTCCTTTGACGGTGTACATGGAGGGTTTGGAGATGCTCCAAAATTCCCAAGACCTATGGACATTCAGTTACTCATAAAACTTTCAGAAATATTTTCAGGAATACTTTCAGAAATAAATGATTATCAGTTTTGCCGTGACATGGCGCTTTTTACTCTCCGCAAAATGGCAGAGGGAGGGATAAGGGATCATATCGCAGGAGGGTTCCATCGTTACTCAGTTGATGAGAGATGGTTTGCCCCGCATTTCGAGAAGATGCTCTATGATAATGCGTTACTTGCTGCCGTCTATTTTGAGGGATACAGAATATCAAAGGACGAGTCCTTTAAATCCATTGCCATTGAAATACTTGATTTTGTAACTGATGAGATGACTTCACCTCACGGGCTTTTTTATTCAGCCCTTGATGCAGACAGTGAAGGTGTGGAGGGGAAATATTACCTTTGGAAGAGAAAGGAGATTAACTCTCTTTTGGGGCGTGAGAATGCAGAGATTTTCTGCGATATTTTCAGCATTGAACAGAATGGTAATTTTGAAGAAGGGGAAAACATCCTTTTCATGAGGATGGATATTGATGGTGCAGCAAGAAAATGGAAGATTGAGACTGAGAGATTGAGAAAGAATTTGATCGAATGGAAAAATATCATCGCCAAAGAAAGAAAAAAAAGAATAAGGCCTTCAACCGATGATAAGTGTATAACGAGCTGGAATGGGCTTATGATATCTGCCTATGCACGTGCCTATATGCTAACTTCATCAGAAAAATAT
>Ga0265292_1002470_pt1 | contig 12774 bp, 10 predicted proteins | sample Munlanlewell296A_FD_189080 | JGI IMG/M metagenome (GOLD analysis project Ga0265292, IMG submission 189080) | Leachate microbial communities from a municipal landfill in Southern Ontario, Canada - Leachate well 296A | ecosystem: Engineered > Solid waste > Landfill > Unclassified | place: Canada...
TTTAAAAAAAATAAAAAATAAAATTTAAAAAATAAAAATTTTGGTTTCCCGCGGATGCGGGACGATTTTTTATCTATTTGAGAAGCGCTTGATTGACTGGAAGCTAACTATTTAGTATAATAAAGCTGGATTTATAGTTGCTTTGCGGCAATCTTTTTTATTATTTATGGCTAATATCAGAAATTTTTGTATAATCGCTCATGTCGATCATGGTAAGTCCACCTTGGCTGACCGGATGCTTGAAATTACCGGCACCGTGGAGAAGCGCAAGATGAAAGAACAAATTTTAGATAAGATGGATCTGGAACGAGAAAGGGGAATTACCATCAAGTTGGCTCCGGTGACCATGAACTATGAATACAAAAGCTCGAAATCCGAAATCCGAAATCCGAAACAAATTCAAAATTTAAATAAATACGATTCAAATAATTTCGAATTTCGTGCTTCGGATTTAGAATTTTCAGATTCAAAGTACACTTTGAATCTGATAGATACTCCCGGGCACGTTGATTTTACCTATGAAGTGTCGCGCAGCTTGGCGGCGGTGGAGGGCGCGGTGCTGTTGGTGGATGCTTCGCAGGGGATTCAAGCGCAAACCATCGCGAACCTGTATCTGGCGCTGGAGCAGAATCTGGTGATTATTCCGGTGGTGAATAAAATTGATTTACCGGCGGCAGATGTATCGGGCACCAAGCGAGAAATAATAAAATTGTTAGGCTGCAAGGAGGACGAGATTCTGACGGCCTCGGGCAAAACCGGTATCGGCGTGCCGGAAATTTTACAAGCTGTAATTGAACGGGTGCCTGCGCCCGGCGGCAGCAATGAAAAAAATTTTCGGGCTTTGATTTTTGATTCAAATTATGATGAGTATCGCGGCGTGGTCGCCTACATTCGCGTGGTGGACGGCGAACTCAAGAAAGGACAGCGCATCAGGCTTTTTGCCACCGGGGCTAAGAGCGAGGCGATTGATGTCGGTATCTTCAAGCCGGATTATTTTTCCACCGGCCATTTGGGAGTCGGCGAAATCGGCTATATCGTCACCAGCTTCAAAGATGTGAGTGAATGTCGGGTCGGCGATACGGTTACTATAATCACGAATGAATCGCGAATGGGCGCGAATGGGCGCGAATCGAATAAAAATTTAGTCACGAATGAATCGCGAATGGGCGCGAATGGGCGCGAATCGAATAAAAATTTAGTCACGAATGCATCGCGAATTGAGACGAATGAACGCGAATCTAATAGAGCTCAAATAGTGGAGCCGCTCAAGGGTTATAATGAGGTCAGGCCGATGGTTTATGCCGGCATCTTTCCGAAAGAAGGTAATGAGTATCAGCAGCTGCGCGAGGCGATCGCGAAACTGAAATTGAATGACGCGGCGCTAGCCTATGAGCCCGAACAGTCGCAAGCATTGGGCTTCGGTTTTCGCTGCGGATTCTTGGGTCTGCTTCACTTAGAGATTTTTCAGGAGCGGTTGAGGCGCGAGTATAATATAGAATTGATCGTCACCGTTCCCAGCGTTTCTTATCAGGTGAAAAAAACCAACGGGGAAGAACTGGTGGCGCGCAGTCCGCAGATGCTGCCGAACCCTGCCGAAGCCGCGGAAATTTTGGAGCCGTGGGTGAAACTAGACATCGTTACGCCGAAAGAATACCTCGGCGCAATCATGAGCTATAGCCAGGAAAAGCGCGGGGTATATAGAAATACCGAGTATTTGGACGAGGCGCGCGCGGTGCTTCATTACGAAATACCGCTGGCCGCGATTTTGACTGATTATTATGATAAAATAAAAAGTTTGAGTTCCGGCTACGCGTCCATCAATTACGAATATCTGGATCATCGTCCGGCCGAGGTGGTGAAGATGGATATCTTGGTCGCCGAAGAGATAGTGGAGGCATTATCGTCTATTGTTTATAAGGATGAAGCCTTTCGGCGGGGCAAGGAAGTGGTCAAGGTGCTCAAAGATAATCTGCCTAAGCAGATGTTTGTGATCAAAATTCAGGTGGCCATCGGCGGCAAGGTAATTGCGGCCGAACGGATTTCCGCTTTGCGCAAGGATGTAACCGCCAAGCTCTATGGCGGCGATGTGACGCGCAAGCGGAAATTACTGGAAAAACAGAAGAAAGGCAAAAAGAAAATGATGGCCGCGGGCAAGGGCAGCGTTGAAATCCCTAGTGACACCTTTGTCAAAATATTAAAACGGTAATCGCGAATAGGTACGAATTTGTTACGAATGTCACGAATTAAATTCGCGCCATTCGCGTCTAATTCGTAATAATTCGCGATATAATTATGTTCCAAGCAAAACGAAGCAAGCGAAGTCGGATTTTTTGGGCGATCATCAGCGTGATGGTGATTTTTTCCATGGTTATCTGGACTGTCGGCGCGCTGTTTTAAGTTTTAGGCAATAAAAAACCCCGCTCGTGTTGCTTTGAGCGGGGTGTGATGCGCGGCGAAGCGGTTTAAGCCGCATTGGGCGGCACGGACATCGGCATGAACGACTTATCGTAAACCAGTACGGCACCGCAGCCTGGCGTTTCGCAGGTTCGCTGGCGCTCGATTTCCGTTTCGCCGACCGTCATGATGTATGGGTCATGGTTCTTTTCAAGCGAGCAGTACTTGAAGATCGTAATCACCCCCTTGGTCAGCCTATGGCAGCAGCGCCCGCAAAACTGTTCTCCTTCCTCGGCCTTTTCCTCCGTCCACATTTTTGGAAGATCGCAGTGAACGCAATATAGAGCCCACCCCCTTCTCATTATTGCCACGAAACACCTCCTTATGTTTTTTGACCACTTTATGTGGTTTAAATAATCTCATAATAATACAACAAATTAAGTTTTTGTCAACCCCTTATGTCAAAAAATTGGCAAATATTAGCTAAAATTGAAGATAATTTTATAGAACAATTCCCGCAATACGATCGGCTGACTTTGCAACTCTTAAAAAATCGCGGCCTGGCGGAAAAGGGGGAAATAGAAGAATTTTTGAACGCGGATTATGAAATCAATAGTCATGATCCGTTTCTTTTTAAAGATATGCGGGCGGCGGTTGAATTGATAATCGCGAAAATCAAAGCGGGGGAGAAAATCACGGTCTATGGCGATTATGACGCGGATGGTGTCACCTCAACGGCCCTGATGCTTGAAACATTAAAAACGCTTAAGGCGGAAGTTGACGTGTATATTCCTAACCGGGTGAGCGAGGGTTATGGTCTGAATAATGAAGCGATTAAAGAAATTTATGATTTGGGAACAAAATTATTAATCACCGTGGATAATGGCATCAGGGGCAAGGCCGAAGTGGCTTATGCTAAATCACTCGGCCTCACGGTAATTGTCACCGATCATCATCTCGCGCCGGCGGAAGAGCGGGATTTGCCTGATTGCTTGGTAATTGATCCGATTGTAGCGGGAGAAAATTATCCTTTTAAGTATTTGTCCGGCGTGGGAACCGCCTTCAAATTCGCGACAGCCTTGATTCGCAGTTCAAGTTTATCGGCTGAAGATAAAATAAAACTGGAAGAGCGAAATTTAGATCTGGTCGCTATCGGCACTGTGGCCGATTGCGTGAAACTTCTGGGGGAAAATCGGGTGCTGGTAAAAAAAGGTTTGGAGATTTTAAACAAAACCAAACGGCTCGGAATACTCGCACTGATCAAGGCGGCAAAAATAAATAATGGCAAACTGCTGGATTCTTGGAATATCGGCTTCCAGCTGGCGCCGAGACTCAATGCCGCCGGCCGGATGGATCACGCCAACACCGCTTTTGAATTGATTGTTACCAAAGACAAAGCCGAAGCCGAGCAGTTGGCTCGCGATTTAAGCGTGAAAAATTCAGATCGCCAGCGCGAAACCGAATCAATTGTAGGGCAAATTGAAGCAACGTTGGCTGCCGGTTTGGAGGATAAAATTATTGTTGCAGTAAGTCCAAGCGTTTATGAAGCAGGCGAGCAGTGGAACGAGGGGATAATCGGCCTGGCCGCCGGCCGTTTGATGGAAAAATATTATTTGCCGGTCATTGTTATTACCGGCAACGATTCGGAGATGAAGGGATCGGGCAGAAGTATTCCGGAGTTTAACTTGATGTCGGGTGTTGAACAAATTCACGACTCGCTTGCTCGTTACGGCGGTCATGCGGCTGCCTGTGGCTTCAGTATCATGGGTAAAAAAAACCTGGAGCAGTTTATCGTTGAGCTGAAAGTTTTGGCCAATCAGGCCTTGTCGGGCTTGGATCTTCGCCGTGAAATATTAGTTGACGCCGAGATAGATTTTTCCGAGGTGGACGACCAGCTGATTAAAATTATTGATCGGTTCGCTCCGTTTGGCGAGGAAAACGCCCGGCCGAAATTTTTGAGCCGTAATTTGACGGTGGTTGATATGATTAATCTGGGTTCAGACGGCCGCCACCTGAAATTAAGAGTGAAAAACGGGCAGGCGGGCGTGAAGAGCGCGCTCGGCTTCGGCCAGTCGGACAAGTGGCCTGATCTGCGGATTGGTGATAAAATTGATTTAGTCTTTTATCCGGAAATCAATGAGTTTAACGGCAAAAGGGAAGTGCAATTGAAAATTGTGGATTTGGTAATCGCATAACCTGCCTGCCGGTAGGCAGGGCAGGCAGGCGCATAACATAAGAATATTATATAACAAAGCATGAATCATAAACTAATTATTTACACTGACGGTGGTGCGCGCGGCAACCCGGGACCGGCCGCGATCGGCGCGGTATTAATGGATGAACAATCCAAAGTAATCGCGCAGATATCCAAATGTATTGGCGAGGCGACTAATAACCAGGCAGAGTATCGTGCGGTAATCGCGGCGCTAAAAAAGGCCAAAGAGCTGGGCGTGAGTGAGTTGGATTTTTTTCTGGACAGCGAGCTGGTTGTCAAACAGCTGAAGCGGGAGTATAAGGTAAAAAATAACGATTTAGCTCCTTTATTTTTGCAAGTTCATAATTTAACTGTAGGATTTAAAAAAGTTACTTTTCAGCATATCCGGCGGGAACAAAACCTCGAGGCGGATAGATTGGTAAATTTGGCATTAGATAATAAATAATAAATATTTGGATTCGTAGCTTCCGCCTCGACGGCGGACAGGCAGCCTTGCCCCGTCACTTCTTTCCATCTATTGTTAAAAAATAACCGAAGTAAGGCGAAGCCGCTTCGCTCCGAATAGGTGATTTATATAAGATCGGTGAATGGAAGTAACGGGGTGAAGTTAGACCCGCCCGCCTTGCATCGTTGGTATTATTATAATAGTTCTTTTTTGTAATTTAATACTTTGGGCTTGTAGCTCAGTTGGTCAGAGCGCGCCGTTTTCACCCTGTTAAATATATGGACAATTAGCTTCCTCCTACGCTGAAGCTTCGAAGGACGAGAATATTAACATCAAGACTAGTTTTTGTAGGCTTGTCCTACGAAGCTTTAGCGAAGTAGGGGACAATTAGCTTCCTCCTACGCTGAAGCTTCGAAGGACGAGAATATTAACATCAAGACTAGTTTTTGTAGGCTTGTCCTACGAAGCTTTAGCGAAGTAGGGGACAATTAGCTCAGTCTTGCCCCGTCACTTCTTTTCATCTTTTGTTAAAAAATAACCTAAGCAAGGCGAAGCCGCTCCGCTCCGAAAGGGTGATTTATACAAAACAGATTAATGGAAGTGACGGGGTGAAGTTAGAGCGCTGCATTCACATTGCAGAGGTCACTGGTTCGCTCCGTCATCCGACGGGGCGCCAGGTCGAATGACCTGGCGAGTCCATATATAATGAGAAATTTGGTCGCATGGCTCAGTTGGTTAGAGCGCACCGTTCACATCGGTGAGGTCCCTGGTTCGAGTCCAGGTGCGACCACAAAAGCAGGTTCGCTCCGTCATCCGACGGGGCGCCAGGTCGGACCTGTCAGGTCGGATGACCTGATGACCTGGCGAGTCCCAGCCTCGCGTCGGCGAGCGAACACGAATCAAGGCGGGTAGGTGCGACCACAAAAATCATTGACTTTTTAGTAAAAAAATGTTAGTGTACAGATGTTAAATAATGTACTTTTAAATTATCTTAATCTCAAGGTAAGCGGGTAATTACCTCGTCTCATCCGCCTCATCGGCGGACAAGAGAACGGGGAGGAAAGTCCGGACTCTAAAATCTAAGTTGATTTATCAACTTTAGATGAAAAGAATGGTGGGTAACGCCCACAAGGAGTAATCCTACGGAAAGTGCCACAGAGACAATACTAACCAGCGCGTAGCGCTGGAAATTCGAAGCACAAAATCCGAAATTCGAAACAATTTCAAAAATAAAAATGACAAAAATTCAAAACAGTTTTGAATTTAAGTTTTTAAAATTTGAATTTGTTTAGGATTTCGATATTCGAATTTCGAGCTTCCGGTGCTGCGCGCCGGCGAAAGGTGAAAAGTATTCGGATGTTTTAGTTGAAGTCGGGGATATCCATTTAACTAAGGCTACTGAATTCGCGCTCGTGTGAACGGGACGCGTGGTAAACCCCATTCGGAGCAAGGACAAACCCTACTACGCACCGACTTGTTGTCGGTGCTTCGAAGGGCAGGTTCATTTCAAAGTGAACTTGTCCTCCGTAGCTTTAGCGAAGGAGGGAAAAAGTGGTCCGCCAGAACCTCGCAGCAATGCGGGGTCAAGACAGATGATTACCGAACCTCTTTGGAGGGGAACAAAATCCGGCTTATAGCTTGCCTTGAGATTAATGTGCTTTAATTGTATTGTCAGGATAACGATTATTTAAGATATTGGGTAAATATTCGCATGTGCCGCATTTGTCCCGCCACTTATATATAATAAAGGGGGCGGGATCCCGCCAGGGGCGGTGATAGTGCGGCTTTTGCGAAGCAAAATAACGTGAAACGCAGTGAACTTTTTTTTACTTTTTTGCTGGTGCCGCTTGATTTTTTGATGTTAACCCTGGCCGGCATCTCCGCCTATTATATCCGCTTTGCCAAAATTACCACCGAAATCCGGCCGGTAATTTTTAATTTGCCTTTTCCTGACTATTTGAAAATATTATTACTGCTGGTAATCGCCTGGCTGATTATTTTTGCCATCTCCGGCCTTTATCGTATCAAGGGACAGCAAGGTCTGGTTACAGAAATTTATCGTATTGTTGAAGCCTGCTCTACCGGTCTGGTCTTGGTGGTGATTTTAATTTTTGTTTTTCGCGAATTATTCTCCTCCCGCTTTATCGTGCTCGCCGCCTGGCTCTTGGCTATTTTATATGTGATTATCGCGCGTTCGCTGGTACGCTGGCTGCAGCGGACTTTATATCGCTATGATATCGGCACGCGCAAAGTGGTGTTGGTGGGCGCGAGCAAGTCGGCAGATGTCCTGGTCGGGAAGTTCGCCAGCAACAAAGAATATGGTCTGGAAATCGTAAAGCGGTTCCGTGATTTTAGCAGTGAAAATGCGCAGGAGCTCGCCGAGCTGATAAAAATCAAAGAAATTGACGAGATAATCCAAGCCGATCCTAATTTTACTAAAGCTGAAGTGCTGCGTCTTTATGACTTTGCCGACGAGCATCATCTGACATTTAAATATGTCGCTGACTTGCTTGATGCCAAAGTTTTAAAAACCGAGGTGAGCGAAATTGCCGGATTACCGGTGGTGGAGGTGAAAAAGACGCCGCTTGACGGCTGGGGCAGGATTATCAAGCGAATTTTTGATATTATCGCCGCCGGATTCCTGATAATTTTAACCAGTCCCATAACGTTATTGACTGCGTTGATTATTAAGCTTGATTCCAAGGGGCCGGTTTTTTTCAGCGAACGCGATGACGGCAGTCCGGTACATCGCGTGGGCCAGGGCGGAAAATTGTTTCGCTATTTTAAATTTCGTTCCATGCGTCCCGGCACTGACAGTTTGCGTTATACCGATTTAGCCGAGCGCAATCTGCGTACTGATGGGCCGATGATTAAAATAAAAGATGATCCGCGCATCACCCGCGTCGGCCGGTTTATCCGCCGCTGGAGCATTGACGAGCTCGCCGAGTTATTTCTGGTATTTCGCGGCAAGATGAGTCTGGTCGGACCGAGGCCGCATTTGCCGGAAGAAGTAGCCAAATACGAACAGTCGCACAAAAAGGTTTTGACCATCAAGCCGGGGATTACCGGTTTGGCGCAGGTGTCCGGTCGCAGCGACCTGACTTTTGAAGACGAGGTGAAATTGGACACATATTATATAGAAAATTGGTCATTGTTATTAGATCTTTCAATTTTGCTACGCACACCGTTGGCGGTTTTCCGCAACCGGAAAGCGGAATAAAAAACAGAAGGAGGCGACCTTGGAAGAGATGGGGAAAAAGAGAGCGCACGATGCGGTGGCGGCGTGTCTTCATTCGGAAACCAAGGATGAAATCATGACTGATCCGGATTCCGGGCAAGACTTTGGGAGGAGGACGTGTGCCAACCCCGATTGCGGTAAGTGGATCCGTGACTTGCCGCCCATTGATTTGGGGGCAATACGGGATCAAGCGATCAGGCGGATTTTCCAGTCCGGCGAACCGCCCGCCTGAACCTAACAAGGCAGAACGAACCGATTTACAGTTCTGCCTTTTAAAACTAATATCAATTTAAATAAATTATGAAGGTAGCTTTAATCCACGATCATCTAGCTCAAGACGGCGGCGCTGAAAAGGTGCTGAAGGTTTTTGCTGAGATGTATACTGACGCGCCGATATTTACTTTGCTTTACGATCAGAAGCAGGCGGACAAGTATTTCAAGAACCGCAAAATTGACACCTCCATCATCCAGCGTTTGCCGGGCGGAGTGAAGCATTACAAATGGTATATGCCGTTTATGTCCATGGCGGTGGAATTTTTTGACTTGCGTGATTTTGACCTGGTGCTATCTGACGCCAGCGCGTTTGCCAAAGGCGTGATTACTTCAAGCAATACGCTTCACATCTGTTACTGCCACACCCCGACCCGCTATCTTTGGAGTGATACTCATCAGTATATTCAGGAACTGCCTTACAATAAATATTTCAAGAAAGTTATCGCCTTGATGCTGCGGAAAATCAGGATTTGGGACCGGGTGGCGGCCGACCGGGTAGACGTGTTTATCGCCAATTCCAAGTTTGTCGCTAAGCGCATAAAAAAATATTACCGCCGCGATTCAACGGTAATTTATCCGCCGGTAGAAGTTAATAAATTTTCAGTGGCCGACCTTACGGCGGATTATTTTTTGATTGGCGGCCGGCTGGCGCCGTATAAGAGAGTTGATATTGTAATCGAGGCTTTTCGCGGGATTGAAAAAAAATTGAAAATTTTTGGAGACGGCGTTGATTATGAAAGATTAGTTGCTTTGGCCAAGGGCTCTAAAAATATTGAATTTGTCGGCCGGGTTAGCGAGACCGAGCAAGCGGAACTATATCGAAAGTCGCTGGCGTTCCTTAATCCGCAGGAAGAGGATTTTGGCATTACGGCGATTGAGGCCATGGCCTCCGGCCGGCCGATAATCGCTTATGGCTCCGGCGGCGCGAAGGAAACTGTAGTGGAAGGTGTGACGGGTAGCTTTTTTTATGAACAGACCGCGGCGGCAGTCAGAGAGGCGGTAGAAAATTTTGACCCTGCTAAGTTTGATCCGCAGACGATTCGCCGCCATGCCGAACAGTTTTCGGTTGAAAGGTTCAAGCGGGAAATGTCCGCTTTTATTGAAGCCGAATACAACAAATTCAAGCAAAGCTAGAAAATTAGTAATCTCAATTGTTTTGAAAATAAAAAAGTCCCGGCCTAGGCCGGGACTTTTTTTGGCTATGAAATCATCGTACCCTTGAATTTCTTCCCGGCAAGGTAACTGCCGATACTTTTGAAGTCGCGCCCATTGATGATCGCCACTTCCAACCCCAAATTTTGTGCCGCGCGGCTCGCAACCGGATCAAACGGAGAATTAAGTCCGGGCGACCATTTTTTAGGAATCAGACGGCGAAAATCTTGCCAGCTCATTTTTTCAAGCGGCTTGGCATTTTTATCCGTTCGCGGATCGCGGTCAAAGACATAGTCAATGTTGGAAAGATTCAGGATTTTTTTAGCCTGATATTTTTTCGCCAAAAGCACCGCGCAATAATCGGTGGAGTTGCCCGGTTTCCAGCCGGCGGCAATCAAAACGCTCTTTTTAAAATTAATAATATCTGTCGGTTTGACAATCTTTTTATGCGCAACTTCAACAAAAATTGAACGCAACAGGTGGGCGTTGATGCGGGTTGCATGGATGCCGAGCCAATCAAGGTCGTTATCAGTCAGCCGGCCGATTTTTTTTGCCGCCTGCTGATAATTTCTGGCAGTTCTGCCGCCGCCGCAAATTAAAACAAATCTTTTGCCGCGACGCGACTGCGTTAAAATCAAACGCCGAAAATTTTTCAGAAAACGAAAATCAATTTCATCCGGCACGATCAGGGAGCCGCCGAGTGAAATCACGATAATTTCTTTCATTTATTTTATGGTTGTTATTTGTTAAAAAGGGGGAGCGCGAACGCTCCCCGATGGCAGGTGCTATCGGCCGACTTTTTTTCTAATGCGGTCGATTTTCCATTCAAGAGCGGCTTCCGGCACGTTGCCGAGGGCCGCCGCGAAGGCTTGAATCAAAAACTCGACTAAACTCACACCCCCTTCTTTAGTCTTCCTCGCAAGATTCATTTGTGCGCCTCCTTTTGTTTGGACTGCCGGCTATTACTTTATTTTAATCGTTCTTCGACTGCATGCCAGTCAATCACTTTGAAAAACACTTCCAGATAGTCAGCTTTTTTCAGCTGATAATCAAGCATATAAGCATGCTCAAAAACATCAAGCACCAGCAAGGGCTTGGCGCCCGCTAAGTGTCCCAGGTCATGTTCATTAATCCAAACATTGAACAGTCTATCCGCGACTTGGTCAAAATACAAAACTACCCAGCCGATACCGCGCATCGCGCCGGTTGCCTTAAAGTCTTTTTGCCACGCTTCATGCGTGCTAAAATCGTGGATTATTTTTTCACTAAGCGCTGAACTTGAATCAAGCGGTCTGCCGTCTACGGCCAGGTTGTCAAAATAATATTCGTGCAAACGGATGCCGTTGTATTCCCAGCCAAAACGCCGCTTCAGTTCCGCGTACTCCGGTGCCGCGGTTTTATCCTCCTGTAGCAGTACGGCAAGCGCATCTGCTAATTTATTGGTATTGGTGACGTAACCCTGATATAGGGTAAAATGATTTTTTAAAAGTTGTTCGCTTAAGCCGGCCAGGCCGATCAGACGATCATAATTTTTTGCTATGAAAGACATATTATTAGTTTAATGTTAATTAATATTTATCTAAGCTATCAAACTATAACATCATTCTTTATTCTTTTCAACTTTGTTATAATTTAAACATGGTGAAAAATATATTTATTTTTAGAATATTTATTTGGCTGACATTAGCAGTTTTTATTGCATGGTTACTAAACCAGGCAGTTGTGCCGACAGGCAAAATCAGTTTTATCCACAATTTTGAATCGGAGAATTATTTTATCAAGCCGTTGACTCCAAAAGATCGGGTGCGGGAGCCGCAAGCGGGCGAGCAGAAGATCACGGGCAATCCGGTTTATTTTGCCCTGCGGACACCACGCACTTTTGACCGGGCAAAAGTAACTATTAGCTTTAAAAATCCGAATAATCTGCCTCTAATTGAGCTCGGAGTGCTTGCTGATAATAAGGTTTGGCGCTACCGGATGGAACCGCTAGAGAATCTTGCGCTTGATCGGTTAATTGAAAAGTGGCCTGCAATACGTGAAGGCGACACGATTCTTTTGCAAAGAAATAAAAAGTTTTTTAGCCTGAAGGATTTTTTAGGGAAGCAACCGCCAGCGGACGAAATCGCTTTTTATAATTATCAATCGCCTTTGGCTTTTAAACTTAATGATTATCGGCCGAGTCAGGCAACGACCACAATTGAAATTCCAATTCGCGGAGCATATCAATTTTATACTTATCTTGATAACGAGACCTTGGATTATACATTTACGGCGCGCGACCTGAATCAAAACAAGGATGCTGATCCGGTAGTTTTAAAGCTGTTTCGCGGCCAAACCATGCTTGCTCAAAGCACTTTGCCGGATGACGGGACAGCCAATGACGGTGGTGTCACGTCGGCAGCGCGCTCATTAAGAATGCTCAAGCCCAAGCTAGACGCGGGAGCCTACAAAATAGAGTTAATATCAAACGATGACATAATTACTGAAAAAATTGAAACCAAACAAAATAAACTGGCTTTTATTAATCGCTTATGGTTGGCGGACGGAGCGAAAACCCCGCTAAAATTGTTTACTGACAGTTCAAAAATAAGCGCTCAAACAATCAATCCGGCCAGCCTTCAGGATATCAAAGTCGGCGAAAATAATTTATCAATCAAAGAAACCTACCGGCAGTTTGCTGTTGAAAATCAAGCCGGATTGATTGAGGCCACAGTAAAAAAAAGTGATGTGATAATGTCCGGCGACGGCTTATTCTCTTTTTCAAAAATTCAGTTTTTTAATCCTGACCGGCAAAAATTCAACAGTCGTCTTGATCTTGATAAGCGCGGTATAAATTACGTCTTGGCAAAATATCAACCGCCCAAGAGCACGGGCGAGTGGCAGACAGCAAGCGCGGAGTTCGATTTGAAAAACGCTTATCGCGAATTTTATAAATATAATTTTATCATTTCCGTTCCGGATTTAAGCGCAGAGGATCGGGTTAATGACAGTCTGATCATCAATGAAATCCGCGTTGATTTAACGGGTACAAGTTTATGGCAAAAATTAAAAAAGTTC